>Ga0073934_10000965_pt1 | contig 74498 bp, 60 predicted proteins | sample LarsenN4metaG_FD_76834 | JGI IMG/M metagenome (GOLD analysis project Ga0073934, IMG submission 76834) | Hot spring sediment bacterial and archeal communities from British Columbia, Canada, to study Microbial Dark Matter (Phase II) - Larsen... ...
CACGCGGGGGCAAGTCCACAAATCGGTGGGAAAGCCGCAAGCGCGGGCCCCGCGCAACAAATCGGCTTCCAGTTTCTGACGCTCGTGCGCCCCAAGCTTCGGCGGACGCCCCGAAGCGGGCTGCGCCGCCAGAGCGCGGCGACCGCGTTGGCGGGCGATCGCCTTCCAGCGACGCACGCTGCGCCGGTCAACGCCCAGCCGGCGAGCCACCTCCACGGGCGGATAACCTTGCTGGAGAAGAACCAACGCACGGAAGCGGCGCTGTTCCAGTTGCCGCGGACTCCCGAAAGGTCGCATCATGCCCTCCGGGAAGAGAGTATAGGACATTACTTAAGCAGGACTCAATAGTTATTGTCCATTAGTTCTTCCCAACTCCATCATGTCCCGATGGTGCCCACCAGAAATAGACACCAAACAGACAGCAAGGAGGCACGCTCGGGTGCTGCATCATTCCTTCGCTCGCTCGGCGTTTGCCATTTCCTTGGCCTTTTCGACTTTTGCGTTGATGTGTTCCAGGTGTTCTTTGCCGGGATCAGCAGCCGGTCACAGGAGGCTATTTCGATTCTCTCCCCCCTGAAGTCAGCGAGACGCTGTTGTTCACGTTCAGCACGTGAAGAGTCTCGCCTACCAATCACGACCCAACCGTCACAATCCGCGTTCAAACTCTTGAATCCTTGCTTTTCCTCAAACGGTGCATTGTCGCGCAGCCATCGTCGGTAATCACCAACTTGCTCAGCTGCGTGATGGCAGTCAGCAGAAACGCTCTCGTCCTTGTTCGTTGCATCCATCGTAGGGCTCTCCAACTCGATCAGCATCCAGTGATACCCAAGGGAGTTCTTGTCACATCGGAGAAAATCGGGAACATACTTCCCGCCTCCCAGGCGTGGCTTTGGGAAGGCCCAGCAACAATGAACGGGGAACGCTAGGGCCAGCATGTAGGCATGCTTCGTGGAAAACTCCTGTAATGGTCTTTCTTTTTTAGCTTCGACGAAACAAACGCCTGTAGAGAAACGTATGGTCTGATATGACTATCGCGCAGAACGTCGAACCGACTCCTCAGAAGCCGCTCCGGCTGTGGCCCGGCGTTGTCTTCGCAGTTCTGCAATGCCTGGCTTGGTTTGTCCTTCCCAAGGTCCTGCCCGACCAAGGGATGTACTGGTTTTTTGGAACCGTTATTGGCGGGATGGCTATCGTTTTGTGGTGGCTGTTCTTCAGCCGTGCGCCTTGGTCCGAGCGTTTGGGCGCCATCGTGCTGATGATCATCGCGCTCTTCGTGACGTCGCGTATCCTCCACGTGTCGGTGGCGAAGGCGGGGATGGGGATGATGTTCGTCTTCTACGCCATCCCGCTGTTGAGCTTTGCTTTTGTCGTCGGGGTGCTGGCCAGCCATCGCCTCGGCAATCGCGCTCGCCGCGCGGTGATGGTCGCGGTCATCTTGCTCGCGAGTGGAGGTTGGGCGCTGGTCCGTACCGGTGGGGTTAGCGCGACGAGCGGTTTGGATATCGCCTGGCGTTGGTCGCCGACTCCCGAGGAGCGTCTCCTAGCCCAAAGCAAGGACGAGCCCCTCGACTCTGCTCGGGGCGAGCCGAAGATGGTCCCATCGGTACCGGCAGCAGCAGAGACTCCGAAGGAGCTGCCGACGGCTCGAGAAGGCGACAAACGAGCGGAGCCGCCACCTGCTCCGGCCACAGCGATGGCAGCGGCTGACTGGCCCGGCTTTCGCGGACCCCATCGCGACAGCATCGTTCCCGGCGTGCAGATTGAGACCGACTGGTCTAAGTCTCCGCCGGTTGAGCTATGGCGTCGACCGATCGGCCCGGGCTGGTCGTCCTTCGCGGTCCACGGCGACCTGCTCTACACCCAAGAGCAGCGCGGTGACAATGAAGTCGTTGCCTGCTACAAGCTGACCACCGGCGAGCCGGTGTGGAGACACCGCGACGCGACCCGGTTTTGGGAGGCGAACGCCGGCCCCGGCCCGCGCGGGACGCCGACCCTCAGCAACAGTCGCGTATACACATTCGGTGCGACCGGAATCGTGAACGCGCTCGACGCCGCTAACGGCGCCGTGGTGTGGTCGCGCAACGCGGCGTCCGACGCCGATGCGAAAGTGCCGTATTGGGGCTTCGCGAGCTCGCCGTTGGTGGTCGGCGACGCAGTCGTCGTCGCCGCCGCCGGTCGGCTGGTCGCCTACGATCTGGCCACCGGCAAACCGCGATGGCTCGGCCCGGCTCACACGGGGAGTTACAGCTCGCCACATCTGTTAACGATCGACGGAGTCGCGCAGATCGTGCTGCTCAACGGAGCCGGCGCTACCAGCGTCGCGCTGACCGACGGCACCGTGCTGTGGGAGCACGAGTGGCCGGGCGCCGGCATTCTGCAGCCGGCGTTGACCGCCGACGGCGACATCCTGATCACCACCAGCGACATGTCTGGAGGAGTCGGCATGCGCCGCATTGCGGTTACGCACGGACCCGGCGCATGGACTGTCCAGGAGCGCTGGACCTCGCGCGGGCTGAAGCCCTACTTCAACGACTTCGTTGTCCACAGGGGCCATGCCTTCGGCTTCGACGGCAGCATCCTTGCGTGCATCGACCTCAAGGACGGCACGCGCAAGTGGAAGGGCGGACGCTACGGCAACGGCCAGCTCGTCCTGTTGCCCGACCAGGAATTGCTGCTGGTGCTGTCGGAGGAGGGTGAACTGGCTCTGATCAGGGCGACCCCGGACCAGTTCACAGAGCTCGCGCGGTTCCCGGCGCTCGAGGGCAAGACCTGGAACCACCCGGTGCTGGTTGGCGACCTCCTGCTGGTTCGCAACGGCCAGGAGATGGTCGCGTTCCGGCTGCCCCTCGCGGGCCGCTGACGGGCAGACAAGCACCGTACTTAACATAAAAAAGAAAGAAATTCTTGGCTGGAAGTTCTGGACTCGCCTGCCCTGCTGGCCATGAGCGGAGTCAAAGGGAGCGCAGTCGAAGGGCTCCCCCTTCGCGCGGACCAGCTTGCCGGGCCGCAACAACGATCACACGCCTGCGGTTAATACCTGGTCCACTGGAAACTTACATTCAGAAGCGCCCGCACCCATCCACCACCGCTTGTGCACCTGGTGGACGAACGTCTCCAGGCGAATGCGCTGCGTGGGTCCCTCCGTGCTTCCATAAATCAGGGTAATCACCGGCGCGCCGCCGAAATCCGCGCGGATGGCCGGGATCACCGACGCCGTGGCCGTGCCCACTACGCAGTTGATGCCGGCCGCGTTGATTGCCCCGCTTGCGCCGCGCCGCAAAAAATCCGCAATCTTTGCTGCGCCGAGCAGGATCAGGTAGTTCGTCCGCGGTCCCACGTAGCGTTGCGCCAGCCGGAGCAATTCCTCCGCAGGCGGCTCCACGGCCAACGCCGTCACCTCCGGTGCCAGCCCGCTCGTCAGCCTCCGCCGCACCTCGGCGGTCAGGAAGCGTGTCAATCCCTCCAGCGCCGCCTCTTTCAGTCGCCAGTGTTCGGCCAGCTTCGGGAAATTCACTTCGGCGGCCAGGTCAATGATGGTGGCGAAGAACGGGCTGGGCCATACTTCGCAGCCCATTTGCTCCAGCCGTCGGAACAGTCCCGCGTTGCCTGCGGGATTCATGCGCGTGTAGAGGTCGCCCGTCACGCCCACCACCGGCCGCGTCCCCGGCTCTCCAATGCGGGGAACGCTCCACAGCCCGCTCGCCGCATGGGCCAGCACATTGTCCAGCCGGCTTCTCTCGGCCACGGCCCGGGCGATTTCCTCCAGGCCCTTCGCCTGCACGCGTTCGATGCTGTGCTCCAGCTCGGCGTAGGGCCGCAGCCGTGTGGACAGCACGATCAGAATGTCCGTTGCCAGCAGGCCCTCGTAGAGCCGCAGCAATCCCGGCATCCCGATCAGCTTGCCGATTTGCTCGGAGTTGGCATCCCACACCTCGACCCGCGGTAGGCCCTGCTGCTCTACCAGGATGCGGAATGCATCGCCGTACTGCCGCAGCAGGCACGGCGCCTTGGTGCTGGGCAGGAAGAAGACGTCCTCTTCGGCCGGCGACTGGGTTTGCAGGAAGCGCATCAGTTCGCCGGCGAGAATCGTGAAGGGATGGCACTCCCGCCCCGAGGCGTATTTCTCGCCCAGGCGGACGGTCTGCTCGTCCGGTGGCGGCAGCACTTCCGCTGCGAAACCCGCGGCACGCAACGCGGCGGCGTAGATCCGCGCGTGTTCGGAAAAATTAGGCAGGAAGAAGCGCTTGCCCGCCGGCAGCGCGCGCGGCCCGGGAGTCATCGCCTGCGGCGCGACCTCGTGCTTCTGCGTTTTCTGGTGCTCCTCGATTTCCTCCGCGAAGGCTTCCAACCGCGTCACCAGCCCCGCCTCCCCTCGGTGCTCGTCGAATTCCAGCAACAGTCGCGGCCGCCCGGCCAGCAGTTCCTCCAGGTGTTTCACCGTGAACGCGTCCGGCCCGCACCCGTAACTGGAGACCAGCAGCGCATACAGCCGCTTGTCCCGCCGGATCAGTTCGAGGGCGCGCAATTGATCCCGGTTGTAGTGCCAGGGCACCGTCTGCCATCTCTCGTCCAGCCGCACCTCGTCCAGCGGCAGCAGGTCCCACGGGATGGCGGGCAACCCGATTTGCTCCAGGTGCCGCGCCAGCCACAGGTTCAGGAAAGGATCGTGCGTGTTGTAGGGCCGCCCGAAGACCACCACGGCCCGGTCGAACGCGCTGTTCAGCGCTTCTCTTCCCAGCCGCTTCCGCGCCGCACCGAACTGCGCCTGAACTTCCCGCGCCCGATTCATCGCCAGCAGCACGTCATCCAGCGGCCGGTCGAGCGCCTCGGCCAGCGCAAAAATTGGCCCTACCAGCCCCAGGATACCCTCTCCGATGGCGAACTGCGCCGTGATCACGCGTTCCTGTAGCTCGCTCCGCAGCATGTCTGGCAGCTCTTGCACGTAGAAGCACGTGTGCGACGGTTCGCCTTTGGTCCGCGGCGGGCATTCCAGCAGCGCGGGCAGAAAGATTCGCTCCACGCTACCGGAGCCCAGCAACGCCCTCGCGTGCGCCGCAGCCGCTTTGATGGGCAGGCACACTTCCGCCGGCAACCCGCCCGCAAATTCCTGGATTTGCGCGGAGGTGGTGTGTCCGGAGATCACCGGCGCGTACCCCAGCTCGCGCAGGAACGTGGCCCAGAAGGGCAGGTATTCCAGGTTCAACGTGGCGCGCAGCAATCCCACGCGCGGCCGGCCATTCGTTTCGTCGTTCGTCGCCAAGTAGCTTTCCAACAACCGCTCGCGTTCGGCGAACAGCTCCGGGAAAGGCCGCCGGATTTCCCGCCGCTCGCGGTCGCGCTGGGAGTACCGTTCGCAGACGTCTCCAAAATGGACCGCCCGCGCGCCGATCTGCACGCGGTTCACTTGGCACCGGTTCTCGCACTTCTGGCACTCGAAGCTCTTCAGCCTCGCCCCCGCGCACGAGTCCAGGCCCAGGAAGCTGCTGCGTTGGCGCGTTGCACGCGCCGCCAGCAGCCCCGCGCCGATCGCGCCGGAGATGCGGTTGTACGGGTGCACGTGCACCGGCCGGCCCAGCAGTTGCCGGAACGCCGCCACCACCGCGCGGTTCGACGCCGTGCCTCCCTGGAACATGATCGCGCGTCCGATCGGCCGCCCTGCCACTACCTTCTCCAAGTAGTTCCGCGCCACCGCGTACGCCAGCCCGGCGCAAATGTCTTCCAGCGGCGCGCCGCGCTCCTGCGCGCGCACCAGTTCCGTGTCCATGAACACCGTGCAGCGCGTGCCCAGGTCGCACGGATTCTTCCCGCGCAGCGCGTGTTCCGCAAACTCCCCGACGATGCGGATCCCCAACCGCTCCGCCTGCTCTTCCAGAAACGATCCGGTGCCTCCGGCGCAGATTTTGTTCATCTCAAAGTCCGCCAGCGTCCCCTCCCGCACGGAGATATACTTCGAGTCCTGCCCGCCGATCTCGAAAATCGTGTCCACCTGGGGCGCGTAGAAAAGCGACGACACGGTTTGCGCCGTGATTTCGTTGTAAGTCACGTCGGCGCCCAACACCCGCGCGGCCAGGTGCCGCCCGCTTCCCGTCGCGCCCACGCCCAGCACGCGCAGCCGTTGGCCATATCGTTCGCGGATGCGCATCAGCCCTTGATGCAGCACGTCCACCGGCCGCCCCGCCGTGGGCAGATAAATCCCTTGCAGCACCTTGAACTGCGGACTCAGCAGCACCAGGTTTGTGCTCACCGAGCCCACATCCACCCCGAGGTACGCTTCGACTTCTCCCTCGATGGCAGGCGGATCCTCATCCGGCTGCGGCCCATTCTCATCGGCAAAGTCCACGAGCGGCGCAAGCATCGGATCGCCTGTGTCCACGACTCGCGGCGCCGCCTCCGCGCGCTCCTGCACGACTCTCAGCAATCGTTCCCACTCCGTGGCCGGTGTGTCCACCGCAATCTGCGCGGCTCCCAGCGCGCCGAAGTACGGCGCATTCTCCGGCGCGAGCACCTGCTCGTCGCTCAATCCGAGCTGCTCGCGGAAGGCCCGCACCAGTCCCGGGTTCGCCGCCCCGCCGCCCAGCAGCATCACCGGCGGCTCCACCGCACGGCCCTGCACCACCGTGGCAAGAAAAGTCCGCGCCAGCGCCTGGCAGAGGCCGTAGGCGATTTCCTCCAGCGGCGTGCCCTTCTGTTGCAGGTGGATCATGTCCGACTTGGCGAAGACGCTGCATCGCCCGGCGATGGTGGCGCCGCGCGGCGCGCCCGCGGCGATTTCTCCCAGACGCTCGAGCGTCAGCCCCAGCCGGCAGGCTTGCTGTTCCAGGAACGCGCCCGCGCCTGCGGCGCACAGCCCGTTTCCGGCGAAATCCAGCACTAGGCCCTCGCGGTCGTCGCGGCCCAGCACGATCCACTTGGACGACTGCCCGCCCAGGTCCATCGCCGTGCGCGCCTGCGGGAAAGAGCGCCGCACCGCCAGCGCCGTCGCCACCACTTCATTTACGCGGAAACATTCGCCGACCCCTTCCAGCAAGGGCCGCCCGCCGCCCGTGACTCCCACTCTAACCGCGCCGCCCTGCCGCCACTGCGCCGGTAGATTGCTCAGCATTCGCATCAAAGCGGCCAGCGGATGCCCGCGGCTCGGCGCGCGCGCAGTGTGCAGTGGCGCTCCACTGCCCGCGCACAGCGCGATCTTCACCTCGGCCGCGCCCAGGTCAATGCCCAGCAGGCACACTTCACCGCTCAAATTGTCTTTGGGATGTGCACCAGGAACTCCGGCGGCCTTTGTCCGGTCTCTCAACGTCGTCCACCTTCTTAGCAGGACGCAGACAGACTTTCGGCCACTTTGTACGCGAGAAGCTACCCGCGCACAGTCAGCACCGGGCAGTGCGCCTGGCAAACCACTTTGTACGACGTGGCAGGCGGCAGATGGCCCGGAAACGTCCCTGCCTTGCGCACACCGAGCACGATCAGCTCGGCGTCGTGTTCCCCCGCGCATTTCAGGATCGTGTCGGCCGGCTCGCCGAACTCCACCACGCACTCCGGTTCGCACCACAAGTCGGCCTCTTCGGGCAGCATTTCCCGGAGCCGCTTCATGAAGAACTCCACCAGCCGCGCCCGCCCGTGCGCCGACGCTTCGGCGGCTTCCTGCACCACGTGCAGCAGCGTCAGGTGCGCCTGGTTTTCCTGGGCCAGCGAGATGGCGTAGGCCGCCGCGCGTTCGGAATGCGACGTAAAGTCCGTGGCGTACAGAAAACGTCTGCGCACCAATGGGTCCGGCGTGGCCGCGGCCTCCGCCTCAGGCACTTTCGGCCCCACGGTCAGCACCGGGCACGACGCCAAGCGGAAAATTTCCTCCGCCGCCGACCCCAGCAGCAGCTTGCGCACGCCGGTCCGCCCGTGCGTCCCCACGACGATCAAGTCAATCTCGTGCTGCTGGATCAACTCCGCCAGCACCGGCCACAGCTCGCCCGTCCCCAGCAGCACCTGGTGCGGGATGCCGCGCAGCCGTCCGCTGATCAGCAGGTTGGCCATCTGCTGTTCGGCGTAGCGCCGCGTCTGTTCCAGCGCCACGGTGGTTGCTTCGGGAGGCACGAGCTGGTAGGTATCCGGCCGGATGACGTGCGCGATGTACACCTTCGCGTCGTATCGCCGCGCGATGTTGGCGGCGTGCGTCAGCGCCGCGTCCGAGGGATGAGAAAAATCCGTCGCCAGCAGGACGTTCCTCAGCGAAACGCGCGTCTGACCTTCCGCACGCTTCATCAGCGGTGCTCCCACCGCATTCTCCCTATCGCAGGCCGGCCAGTTCCTGCAAACGCCGCCAGTTGGCCAGCCGGCCCTGCTGCGCTTGCAGCAGGAATTCGTCCGCGTTGCCTTCGGCGTCGAAGTGCCGCGCGAACCGCCCTTCCGTCTTGGCAAACGCGACGAAGTCCACTGGCTTGCCCGTCTTGGGCTCGCTGAACCAGTCTTCCTTCATCGCCGGGTTGCCCTGCAGGTTGATGCACTCGCGCAGCTTCTCGCCCTTCCGCGGGTCGTAGATGATCAGCGGGAAGGTGCGCGAATCCACCGCCAACCGCGCCTGCGCGCTGGCCCGGTCGTCCGCCACGCCGTGCTCCGGCATGCAGCTTGTGTAGCAGATCACCACCGCCGGCCCCGGGTACTCGTTGGCCGCCAGGATTGCTTTGTAGAAGTGGTTTATGTGCGCCGCGGTGGTCTGCGCCACGTACACGTTCGCGTGCATCATCACGATCTGCGCGATTTCCTTGCGCTGTTCGCGCTTGCCCGGCTGCGCCTTGCCGAAGGCCGCCATCTTGGCGTCCTGCCCGGTGAAGGTCGCCGTCGAGGTTTGCCCGCCGGTGTTCGAATAGACCTGCGTATCCAGCACGAGCACCTTGATATCCAGGCCGCTCATCAGCATCCGCGAAAGCGATCCGAAGCCGATGTCGTACAGCGCGCCGTCGCCCCCCAGCACCCACAACCGCCGCTGTTTCTGCCCTTCCTGATCCCAGCGCAGCCGGATGCCCATCGCGTCTGCCGGCGCGTTTTCAAACAGCGAGTTGGTCCACGGCACCGCGAACGGGTTGAACGGATAGGTCGAGCCGAAAACCGTGTTGCAGCCCGTCGCCGCCACAATGCCGATGTTCTCCGCGCCATACACGAACCCCGTCGCCGCCAGCATCTGCCGCACGGCCGTCGCTTCCCCGCAGCCCATGCACGACCCCGCGCCGCCGGCGAACAGTTGCGACCTCTCCGCCAGCATCATGTCGCCCAGCGCCTTCTCGTTGATGAACTTCGCTGGCGTGTCGGGCAGGTGCCGGAAGAGGTCCATGCCCAGGTCGTACTCCTTCAGGTCAATGTCCGTCTTGGCCACCATCTTCAGCGCGTTGTGCGACCCGCACACCACCACGCATTCTCCGCAGCCCTTGCACTTGTCCGGATCGAAGAAGAGCCCAAAGAGTCCGCCCGTTTCGCCCTTTTTGACGAAGAGGTCGTGATACTTGTTCGTCGTCGCGAAGTTGCGCCGCAGCATCTCCCGCAGCTCCAGCCGCTCCACGTGCGCCAGCCGTTCTTCCAGCACGCTCGGCTCCACCACTTTCGCTACGATGGCCGTGTCCGGGCACTCGTTCACGCACTCCATGCAGCCCACGCAGTCCTTGTAAGAGAGCATGGGGATTTCCGGCGCTAGGTTGCGGAAACTGCGCATGGCGGCGCTGGACGGCGGCATCAGGCTGCGCGCCACGTATTCATCCGCCTCCAGGTCCGCTTCGCGCCCGCGCGCGTAGCTCCCGATGATGTGCTCGCAGAAGTTCGCGGGGAGCACGTCGCCCGCCACCGCCAGCGACTCCCACGGCTTCTTGGCCCCGGCCTCCTTCATCTCCTCGGCCGGGGGAGTGATTTCCGTCACCTCGTTGTATCCGCGCCGCGCCGCGTCCAGGTTGTCCTGTACCACCTGCCCGCCGCGCTTGCCGAAATACTTGCCCAGTGTCTTCTCCAGCGCGGCAAACAGGCGCTCCTCATTGAGCCCTGCGCGCTCGCGGAAGGGCGTCAGTTTCAGGAACGCGCCCAGCAGCACGATGCCCTGCATGCGCACCTGCAAATCCGCGCGGCTCGACGATTCGCGCGCAATCTTCTGCGCGTCCAGCACAAACAGCCGCAGCTTACGGTCCGCGATCGTCCTCCGCGCTGCCGTGGGCAGGCTGGCCCATATTTTTTCCGGCGGCAGTACGGACTGGAAGTAAATCACCCCGCCCGGATGCAGGCCCTCCAGCGGGTCCCCGATCAGGAACGCGTTCTGGTCCTGGATGGCCACGAAGTCCACGATGTTCAGCTCGGCGTGCAGCCGGATCGGCTCGCCGGCCAGCGTCAGGTAGTAGTTGGTCGGCAGGCCCTTCTTTTCCGAGCCGTACTTCGGGAAGGCCTGCGCGTACAGCCCGAACAGGTCCGACGCCACCGATGCGATCACCTTGTTCGTCGTCACCGACCCGAATCCCCCGATCGAGTGGCCGCGCATCGAATACGCGTTCGCCGGGCGCACGTCCGGGTCCACCGGCGTATCGAGCGAATGCTCGTGCTTCACGCCCAGCACGAAAAACCGCTTTGCCTTGCTTCCCAGCAGCATGTTTTCCGCCGCAGCCACGAAGTGTCCCGGCCGCGTGTCACGCCCGCCCAGCCCCGCCACACCTGAGAAGATTTCCGGCATGCGCTCCATGCGTGGTGCGCCGTCGGTCATCATCGCGTCCGCCAGCGCCGCTTTCACTTCCACCGTGAGCGGGTTTGATTCCGCCAGCGGCACGTCGCACCGCTCGATCACCGCCGCGGCGCGGCAGTTGCGCAGCAGCGCGGCGATTTCCCTTGCCGGGAACGGCCGGAAGCTGGTCACGTGGATGCATCCGATTTTCATCCCGGCCAGGCGCAGATAGTCCACCGTCGCTTCGGCCGTCTCCATCATGGAGCCCATGCCGATGAGGGCGTATTCCGCGTCGTCCATCCGGTAGGCGCGCACCAGCTCGTATTTCCGCCCGGTCAATTCGCTGTACTCCCGCATGGCCCGCTTCAGCGCCGGCGCCACGTGGCCATAGAAGTGCCGCTGCGCCACCTTGCCCTTCATGTAGCTGTCCTGGTTCTGCACCACGCCGCTCATCATGGGGTTCTTCGGGTCGAAGAGCTTGCGCAGCTTGTCCGAGGGAGCGCCGACGAATTCCTTCATCAGCTCCGGCTCCGGCAGGTGGATCGTCTCCAGCGTGTGCGTGGTCAGGAAGCCGTCCTGCACGTTCATGTACGGCGTCTCGGACTCCTCCGCGGCGCGCCGTGCGATCAGCGCCAGGTCCGCCGCTTCCTGCGCGTTGCGTCCGAAGAGGATGCCCCAGCCCACGTCGGCCACGCCCATCAGGTCGTCATGCCCGCAGTGCACGTTCAGCGAATGCGACGTCAGCGCGCGCGCCCCGATGTGGAAGACTGCCGGCAGGCGTTTTCCCGAGATGACGTAGAGTACCTCTTTCATCAGCAGCAGGCCCTGGCCGGAAGTGAAGTTCGTCACGCGCCCGCCAGCCACCGCGAACCCCTCGCAGGCCGACGCAGAACTGTGCTCCGATTCCGGCTCGAGGAATTGCAGAGGTTCGTCCCACAGGTTGCGCTTCCCGTTGGAATACTCCACCGCGAAGCCATCGCCCATCGGCGTGGACGGCGTGATCGGGTAGGCACAGGCTCCCTGCGCAATGTGCGACTCGACCCACACGACCGCGCCGGAGCCATCGGTGGTGGAGAGGATTCCAGGGTACTTCGGTGCTTTCAGTCCACTCTCGGGCAGGGTTTCAGTGGTAAAGGTACTGGCCATGAGCACCTACCTCCGGTCTGCTGTAGGATTGCACATGCCATTCCAGATTGTTCCCATGCAACCTCTTGCGGATGCAGCACTTATTCACACACTCCGGAAACTTGCCGGCTTCTTAGCGACCTATCGCGCATAACCCTGCGCCAGCAGCCTCACAACCGTACCGCTACCTGCCCCAGCTTTCCCCGGCCCTGTCTGATAAGTGACACATCGCTCTAGATTTAATCGGCGTACCGCCGTGCGACCGCTTATGGTCTGCTAAGTGCTTTCCTTTCCGTGCGAAATTCGCGCGAGGTGCTGCATGGCTGGGCTGACACCGGCTTTCCACGTTGAATCGGAGCGCATTCACCACGACCACCAAGTCATGCTCAAGCAGCTCACCGAACTTGAGCTGGAATTCGAACGCCTCCACTGCACTGCCGATCTCCGCGTCGCCAGCAAGATCCAAGAAACCTTCCGGAAGATGGCCCGCCTGCTCCCCGAACACTGCCTGCGCGAAGAAACCTGGCTCTACGCCACCGTTGCCCAGGTTAGCGCCGAACTGGCCACCTTTGCCGAGGAGATGAAGCGCGAACACGCCAACGTGCTCGCCGCCCTCAACGCCTTCTGCGTCGCGCTCGACGAACTCCCTAACTTCGTGGACTTCGCCGCCGCCATCCGCCAACTGCACGAACAGGGGCTCGACGTGGTGCGCGTGCTCCGCGCGCACATCACCCTGGAAGAGAAGGAACTGAGCGGTTTCCTATGATTGTCGAAGAAAAGGCCACCACCACCGCGCCGCCGGAGACCGGCGAGCTGATCCTTCGCCGCGCTACCCCGCAGGACTGCGACGCCCTGCTGGCCATGTATCTCTCCTTCGAGCCCAAGGGCGCCTGCCTCGGCCTGCCTCCGCGCAAGGACCCGCAACGCTGGCTCGACAGCCTGAGCGCCTTTGCCAACTTCGTCATTCTCTCGGGCGCGCGCATTGTCGCCCACGGCGCGCTCTGCAACAACGCTGAATCCGGCGAAGTGGCTGTGTTTGTTCACCAGGATTTTCGCGGCCGCCGCCTCGGCAAGCGCCTGCTCGCCGAACTCGTCGAAGAAGCCCGCCGCAAAAGCCTCAAGCGCATCTGGGGCATGACCGAACTCGACAACGTGCCCATGCTCCGCCTGGCCCGCTCCCTCGGCTTCCTCCCCGCCGACGACCCCCGCGAATTCTTCCTCCTTCTGTAGCGGCGCACCTGCGTGTGTGCCCACGTCAAGTCCGTCCCCAAGTGTTTGCCTTGACTCTGCAGACTGGTTCAGGTTTTCATGAAGTCGTAACCGTGTGGTTTCTCAAGGATCTCAACGCGCCGCGTGCTTCCGCAGTTCGCCCAAGTGGGTCAATCGCACCGTTTGACCGTCGAAAATTGCGGTGATTTCGAGCCTTCCCCCCATCGCCTCGATCAGCTGACGCAAGCTGCTGACGTGCATGTCTGGGCGACGTTCGAGGCGAGAAACAGCCACCTGGCTGATCTTCAACTTCTTCGCCAGCTCTGCCTGCGTCAGCTTCAGCGCCTCGCGCAATTCGGCCAGTTCCATCCGGGCTAGGTCGCGCGAAGCCAGCCAGTGAGCCCGGCGTTGTGCTTCCGACGACATGGTCTTGGCGACCAGCCTACGAAATGGACGATGTCCTGCCATGTTGTCCCCCTACCAAAGGAATCCTTCCCTGCGAATTTCTTCCAGGTACTCATCATAGAGCTTGTCCGCAGCGCTCACGGCCTTCTTGTACCATTTCTGGTCCGCCTTGCGGCCTCCGAGAAGAAGAACGCCAACCTGCCGGGGATCGAAGACGAACAGCACACGATAAGCATCGCCACGATATCTGATTCGCAATTCCTTCATGTTGTTGTGCCTCGATTGTTTGGCGAGAGAATCAACGTGAGGACGGCCCAGTGCCGGACCGTTCTCCTCCAAAAGCGTTACCGCGCGCGTCACTGCAATCCGCCCCCCTCGGAGAGCGCGAGCCACCATTCCTGGAAATCGTCGGTTACTTCGATTTCCCAAGCCACCACTCTTATATAACTCGCAGGTTATGGCCTGTCAAGGAAAAACTGCATGGTGGTGTGGCGGGTGGCACTATCTTGCGAAAACCAGACAGTTCTTGGGGCCGGGCGATCTATTTCGCGCTTCAAATCAGGAAAGGAATCTGCGCTACGCCGCCATCCGAAACGCCATCACCAGCAGCGCCGCGAACACGACGGAATGCGCAATCTCCATCCACCCCAATCGCCGGATGGGAAATCTCTCTCCCAGCTCAAACAGCAGCCCGTTCGCGCGGAGAATCCCGGGCGTAAACGCCAGCAGCACTATCGCCGAAAGCGAATGGAGAAATATTGACGACGCAAGGAACGCCAGCAGCAGCAAGTGGTACAGGATCACCGGCCACGAAAACTCGAGCCGCTCTCGCCAGCCCTCGAACTTGCGGTGCGTCAACAGCCCGCGCACGCGGTACTTCACGTAGAGCACGCCGCCCAGAAAGAACAGCACGCTGAGTCCCCAGATCTGCGCGCCGCTCCATTCCATGCGTCCGCGCGCCGCGATCCACGCCGCCGGCGCTGCCAGCGACAGCAGCACCACCCCGATCAACTCCGCCCCCAGGCTTCGCTTTTCCGTCCGCGATTCGTTGTGCCGGCGCGCCAGCGCCTCCTGCACCGCATACAGCGCGGCTCCGGCCACAGCCACAAGGAAGAGCTGATACCGTCCGTATGCCATCACCAGCGCACCGGCCAGCGCCAGCGTTACGCCCCCGAGCGCCAGGTGTTCCGGCTGGCGCAGCGCCCGCCACCCACCCTGCACCTGCACCGATCCGCGCAGCACAAACAATCCCAGGGCCACCAGCCCGCACAGCGCCACCGGCGCGTTCGACTGGTTGGCCACCGCCGCCGCGCATACGTACGGCACCGCCAGCATTCCCCACGCGCCATGCTCTGCGGGCATACGAATGGACACAGCCCAACTCCTCCAATTCACCGCTTGTGGAAGTTGCTCAGGATACCTGAGGTCAGCTCGTGCTTTCCAGTTCTGACTCACCCGGGGCAACCGGTCGTTGGATCGCCGCGCCCGTCTTTTTATCCACGCCAGTCGCCCCGGGGTGAGCCAAACGCGTCCGTGCAAACGATTGCAGGTTTCCCAGTATGAGGGGGAAGTGTTCGCACGAGACGCAAACTCGCACAGAACCTTGCGTGAGAAGGGACGCCGCCGCCCGCGAACATTTCTGGTGGGATTTCGCTGCGGCTTTCATTGATCGCGCTCAGGATTTTGGGCGTAGGTAGGGTGGGTCCTACTGCAGGTTCCCGAGCGGCGGCGTTGATGCCCGCCACCCTCTTCAGGTTGCGAGCATTCCCTTCCGTCTTGTGGCAGCAGTCCATGCTGGCATCCAGCCAGTGTGCGAAGCTGGCCTTCTGGGGAGTGGAGGCGTCCATTCGGATGCCCTCGGCCGACCGCTGCCGAACTAGTGTGGGTCGGGTGACCTCTGCGGGATTCTTTCTCACGGCTGTTCGCCACAGCTCATGCGACGTGGAACCAGCCCCCGCTAGTATGCGGCGGCTCTTCTGGCTCCGTCCCGCGCAATGGTCTAGCCTTTTCACGATCACCCGACCCAAATCAGAAATCACCGAGCGATTACTCAATGGCATCCCCTCTGCCAAACTCCAACCAACCAGGGCCAAAATATCTGGTCTGTTTTCAACGGATTCCCTACCGCCCAGAACACAAATCTGGAGTGCTCTGAAACAGGTTGAGACTTTTACCGCGTCCCCTCGCGGGATATCCCGCAACTTTCTCCGACTTCGTGCACCGCCTACCTTCCGCCAAATCCGCTAACCCATTGAATCCCGTAGAGAAATCCGGAATCCTTGCTCCGCAGCTGTCCCTCAAGATTTGGCAGCCGGAATGCCACAAGGGGATAACCAGGGGACTCGTTCATTGACAGCCTGTCGTACCGCTGGTGGTGTTTTACAATCTTGCCGCACTTGGATCGCTTGAACCTTTGAGAGAAACGATGACCGAACAACGACGCGCCCAACCCAACGGCTACTCCAATCCCAACACCTCCTGGACCAGCCGCGAAGCCTATCTGCTGGCCATGGTCTGCCTGCTGGTCGGCGCCGCGCTGGGCTACTTTTTCCGCGGCTCCGCCTCGACCATTCCTCTCTCTGCCGGACAGAGCGCGGCCACAGCGCCCGCCCCGCCTGCGGCGACGAGCGCCCCGCTCACGGCCGAAGCGCTCCAGCCGCTGGCGGCCCCACTGCTCACCACGCTGAAGGCCGACCCAAAGAACGTGGACGCGCTCACCCAGCTCGGCAATCTCTACTACGACCACAAGCTCTATCTCGAGGCTATCACCTACTATTCCCGCTCCCTCGAGCTGCGTCCCCGCGACGTCAACGTCCGCACCGATCTTGGCACCGCATACTGGTATTCCGGCGACCCCAAAACTGCCGTCGCGGAGTACGAAAAGAGCCTTGCCGTAGATCCCAGCCACGCGCCCACTCTGCTCAACATGGGCATCGTGCGCTTGAACGGTCTGAATGATCCTGCCGGCGCCATCGCCTCCTGGGAAAAACTGCTCCGCATCAATCCGCAGTTCCCCGAGAAACAGAAAGTCCTCGACCTGATCGCCCAAGCCAAAGCCGCACGGCAGGGGTCCCCATAGCGTAGCGAACCTGCATGGCGAATCAGTGCATTCAACATCTGTTGGAGGAGCATCGCGCTGCCGAACGTGTCCTGGACGCGTTTGACGCTTTCCTCGACCGCCTCGAAGCCTCTCCCGCCTGGACCGCTGCGCACGAAGAGGCTTTTGCGCCCATCCGCGCCTTCCTCGCCGGCCACTGGCCCGCCCACCGCCAGAAGGAAGAACAGCTCTTCTTTCCTGTGCTCGAAGCCTTCCTCCCCCGCGATGCCGGTCCGCTCGAAGTCCTCCGCGGCGAATTCGAGGAGATCGCCGGGGAAACCGATCGCGTCCTCCTGTCCGCCAACCTCATCGCTCACGGCGGCGTCCACGCCAAGACCCTTCATGCCTTCCAGCGCGCGGCCCGCGCGCTCTGCCAGCTCCTCCGCGACCACATCTACAAAGTAGACCGCGTCCTCTTCCCCATGGTCGCCCGCCAGTTGCCTCCCGAAAAGGACGGTGAACTTCTCGCCGCAATGCACGCCGCCGGCCGTTCCCGCGCCACTGCTGGCTTTCGGATGCGTTCCTCCTGATTCTTGCGGGCCCCGTCGCATGCTGCGATTTGGAGTGCGGGAGCTTGCTGCCGCCTTCCCGCGGCCCAGCTTGCTGGACCGCACTGAGTCAATAACCGCGCCTGGGAATACAACGTCACGATGCTTTAGGACAGCCCCGCCCCATGGAACCGGACATTTCTACTTTGCACAAAACGGGCATTCTCACTTTGCAGCGACACCGCGCAACCCGCGCCTTGTTCGCCCTGCCGGCTGGTTCTATCCTCTTGGTCAGCACTGCGCTACAATTGGCGGAGGAATTGCTCGAGATTCTCAAGCGGCATTTCCGATCATGCTGGGGACTCACAAAATCGTCGCGCTGCCCGGAAGGGAGGCCTCTCATGCCGTTCGATAAACGGGAGATGTTGGAAGCCCTGAAGCTGGAAATCATGGTCATCGAAAAGGGCGGCTATCTCCCTTCCGTCCACGAACCCCACGCCGAGCCGCGCATCTTTCGCGACTCGGTCACCTGCCTCAACGTCGGCTTGCCCGACCAGGAGAAGAAGCACCCCTGCTCGAGCTGCTTCCTGATTGACTTCGTCCCCGAGCAGTACAAGCACAGCAATAACGACCCCTGCCACAAAATCCCGCTCAACGACCGCGGCGACACCGTCGAAACCCTGCAGCACGACCCGGACAAGCTCCAGGCCGCCGTCCTGGCCTGGCTGCGCGCCACCGTCAAGAAACTCGAAGCCGACCTAGCCGCCGAAAAAAAATAACCCCTTGCAATCGTAAGGGCGCACCTGCGTGTCCGCCCCGACGGGGGAAAAGAATGCCGCGCTAAAGCGCGGCGCTACAGGTGTCGCGGAAGAGTTGAGAGGTGGACAGGTTGGAAAGTCCTACGAGCTGGGCTGAGGCGAGTCGGCGGTGGCGGATTCTTCGTCGGCGTGCATCAGGCCGAATTTTTTCATCTTGTAGCGCAGCGCGTCGCGGCTGATGTCCAGCAGCCGCGCGGCGTGGGTTTGGTTGCCGCCGGCCTGGCGCAGCGCCAGCTCCACCAGGGCGCGTTCCACTTCTTCGAGCGACGTGCCGCCCTCGGGAATGGACAGCGGCGGCAGCCAGCGCCCGTCGGTGAGCGGCTGCCCGCCGCCGTGCGGCGAGGAGGTGTGCTCGAACGCGGTCACGCCGGAATGCGGCTGCACCACCGAAAAGGGCAGATAGACGGGCCGCAGCACCGGCTCTTCTTCCAGGATCATGGCGCGCTCGATGGCGTTCTTCAATTCGCGCACGTTGCCCGGCCAGTCGTAGTTCAACAGCAGCCGCCGCGTCTCGTCGCCCAGGCCGCGCACCGACTTGCGGAACTTGCGGTTGTAGTGGTCAATGAAGAAGTCCACCAGCGGCAGCAGATCTTCGCGCCGCTCGCGCAGCGGCGGGATGTAAATGGAAATGATGGCTAAGCGGTAGTAGAGGTCCTGCCGGAAATGTCCCTCGCGCACGGCGCGCTCCAGGTCGCGGTTGGACGCGGCAATCACGCGCACGTCCACCTGGATGTCGCGCACCCCGCCCACCCGTCGGATCACCTGGTCTTCCAGCACGCGCAGCAGCTTGGCCTGCAGGAATTGCGAGATCTCCCCGATTTCGTCGAGGAACAGCGTCCCGCCGTCGGCGACTTCGAACAGCCCCTTCTTCATCGCTTTCGCGTCGGTGAACGAGCCCTTCTCGTGTCCGAAGAGTTCCGTCTCCATCAGCGTTTCGGGGATGGCCGAGCAGTTGATGGCCACAAAGGGTTTTTCCTGCCGCCCGCTCTGGTAGTGGATGGCCTTGGCCACCAGGTCCTTGCCCGTGCCGCTTTCGCCCTGGATCAGGATGGTGGTGGCCTCGCTGGCCGCCACCTTGCGCACAAATCCCATCAACTCGGTCATCTTCCGGCTGACCCCGACCACGTCGTGATAGCCGAAGCGCTTGCGCACTTCCCCGCGCAGCGACTCCACCTCGGTGCGCAGCCGCGTGGCCTCCAGCGCGTTCTGCAGCGTGAGGCTCAGCTCGTTGAAATCCAGCGGCTTGCCCACAAAATCGTAGGCGCCCAGCTTGATGGCCGCCTTCACGTCGTCCAACTGTGGGTCGGCCGTCATCATGATTACGGCGCGCGCGTCACCGCTGGCCTTCAACCGCTCCAGCACTTCCAGACCGCTCATGTCCGGCAGGCGCACGTCCAGCAGCATCAGGTCCGGCGGGTCGCTGTGCGCCATGCGCAGCCCGGAGCCGCCGTCCTCGGCTTCCAGCGCCTGGTAGCCCCACTCTTCGCACTTCTGCTTCAGCGACCAGCGCACCAGTCGCTCGTCGTCCACAATCAGGATTCGTTCTCTGGCCATTGCCTCTACTTTACTACGAATTGGCTAGGATGCGCTCGTGCCGGAGGGTGGCTTGCGGAAGGGGAGCCAGATCAGGAACTGCGTGCCCTGCCCCGGCTGGCTGATGACTTCGATCCTGCCGCCATGGTCTTCCACCACGCGGCGCGCCAGCGAAAGTCCCAGGCCGGTGCCCTGGCCTTTGGTGGTGAAGAACGGCCGGAAGATGTTCGGCAAGTGCTCCGGGGCAATGCCGCGTCCCGTGTCGGTCACGCTGACCACGGCGTGGTTGTCGTGGCTGACGATCTGCACGCGGATCTTCCCCGCCCCGTCAATGGCCTGCAGCGCGTTCAACAGCAAGTTCAACAACACCTGCTGCATCTGCCCGGTGTCGTGCTCCACCGGCGGGAGTTGCGTGGCTTTTTCGAGGGTGACCTCCACCGGGCGCGAAAGCGCTTGCTGCCGCGCCAGGTTCACCGCGTGCTCCGCGGTGTCGTTCAGGTCCGCGGGGCGCAGGTCCGCGCGCTTCGGCCGCGCGTAGTCCAGCAGCTCGGAGAGAATGCGCTTGATGTGCAGCACCTCGTGCTGCACCTCTTTCAGCACTTCGCGCCCGGGGCTGCCCGCCGGCAAGTCGCGCCCGATGATCTCAATCACGCCGGCGATTCCGGCCAGCGGGTTGCGGATTTCGTGGGCCAGCCCGGCCGCCAGTTCGCCCAGCGTGGCCAGGTGCTCCGCGCGGGACATCTGCGTGCGGTGCAGGCGCTGGATTTCTGCGCGGCTCTCGCGCAGTTGCCGCGCCATCTCATTGAAGTTCCTCCCCAGGTCGCCAATCTCGTCGTTGCGCCCCGCGAAGCCCACCGCCACGTTCAGATCGCCGTCCCGCAGCCGCGCGATTTTCTCCTGCAGTTCGACCAGCGGCCGCTGCACCAGAACGGCGACCACCGCCAGCAGCGCCGCGCAGATGGCCACCGCGCCGGCCGCCGCCACCGTGATCACGCTGCGCCGCTCCGGGTCTTCGAAAGACAAAGACACCCATTCGAACACCACCAGGCCCACCAGCAGCACCAGCGCCACCGGCAGGATTGTTTTCAGCCGCAAGCTGACGCGCACGTCCTTCATCCGCGCGGGTCCCTCCTACCGGGGAAACGTCCCCGCCCAATTCATGCTAACATTTTTAGCCGGCGAGGGCTTGCGGCCGGCTGCTGCTGTATCGCGCTTTCCTACATGGAAACCTTTGTCCAGGAAATGAAGCGGTACCTAGGCTTCACGGAAGAAGACGCCACCCTGCTGCGTCAACTCGGCCCCCGCATGGAAAAGTATCTTCCCGAGCTTGCCGAGCGATTCTACTCCCAGATTCCCAACCATCCCAACGCCTTCCGCGTTTTCCAGAACAGCGAAACCCAGATCGCCTGGCTCAAGCAGACTCTCCAGCACTGGGCCCGCGGGCTGTTCCGCGGCATCTACGAGGAGGAATACGCCGAGGAGCGCTACCAGATCGGCTACCGCCACGTGCGTGTCGGCCTGGAGCAGAAGTACGTGGTCAGCGCCATGGGCATCGTGCGCGCCTTCCTCTCCGATTGCCTCCTGCTGGAATTTCCCGCCAGCGACCAACGCCTGCGCTACTCCCGCGCGCTGAGCAAGATCCTCGACCTGGACCTCAACCTGATGTGCGAATCCTACATGCAGGCTTCCATGCAGAACCTGCGCGCCCTCAACGAGCATCTGGAGCGCGCCAACCGCGATCTTGCCGACGCCAGCCGCTCCAAGGACGATTTCCTCGCCCAGATTTCCCACGAGCTGCGCACTCCGCTGAATTCCGTGCTGGGCTTCACCAAGCTCATCCTCGACGGCCTGGCCAAGACCCCGGAGGAGGAGCGCGAGCTGCTCCGCGATGTGTTTGCCAGTGCCCAGCACCTGCTCGGCCTGGTCAACGACATCCTGGACATCGGCCGCATCGAGGCCGGGCGCATGGCCATGCGTATCGAGGCCGTCAACCCGCGCCTCGTGCTGGATTCCACGCTCCCCCTCGTCAACCTCCCGGCCTCCGAAAAGGGCCTCGAACTCCGCGACGAAACTCTGCGCCTGGCCCTTCCGCTGGTCCGCGCCGACGAGGTCCGCTTCCGCCAGGTGCTCCTCAATCTGCTCTCCAACGCGGTCAAGTTCACGCCGCGCGCCCTGCCCGGCCAGAAGCCCGGCCGCGTCACGCTCCGCGCCCGCATCGAGCCGGACTCCGCGCCGCCGGCTTCCCGGCGCGCCACTGGTTTCTTGCGTTTCGAAGTCCTGGATACCGGCATCGGCATCCCGCAAGAAAAACGTGAGGCCGTTTTCGAAAAGTTCGTGCAGGCAGATCCCACACGGCGCGCCGGCGGCAGCGGCCTGGGCCTGACCATCTCCCGCAAGCTGGTGGAGTTCATGGGCGGCGCCATCGGCATCGAAAGCGGCGACGCTGGCCGCGGCGCGCTGGTCTGGTTTACCCTGCCCCTGGCCGGCGAAGCCGCTGCGACCCCGCCGGGCTCCGCGCTCCAGGACGCTTCCGCCACGAGAGCACGGGCATGAGTTGGCCTCTGGAAAAGTCAAAGGACCACGCCAGAAGAGTCCTCATCGTGGAAGACCACGCGCTGGTGGCCAAGTTCTACCGCATGGCGCTGGAGCGCGCCGGGGACTTCACCTGCCTGGTGACCGAGGATGTTCCGCAGATGCTGGAGGAGGTCCGCGCCGGCCGCGTGCAGGTGGCCGTGCTGGACGTCTCCCTGGCCAACGCATACTGGCAGGGCCGCCCACTGGACGGCGTGCAACTCGCCCAGATGCTCAAGGAGGCCGCTGCACAGGCCGGCCTTTCCTTGCCCATCCTGCTGGCCACTGCTCACGCCATGTCCGGCGACCGCGAGCGCCTGCTCGCCGCCTCCGGGGCCGACGACTACCTCGAAAAGCCGGTGTACGACGCGCAGTACCTGGTGGACAAAATCCAGCGCTTGCTTTCCGCGCCGAAGTGACGCCGCAGCAGGAACCGCTCAAGAAAAGAAAAAAGGCCGGAGTCCGAATTCACGGACTCCGGCCCTGATAATAAAAAAAGAATCAGAAGACAAAGCGCGCAGACGTAGTGAACAGGTTGCCACGGAAATCGCGGCCGACCAGGCGGCCCAGCGAATCCACAGGCGAGGTGAAGACGTCCGTGGCCTGCTTCTCGTTGTAGCCGTAATAGCCCCAGCTCGACTTCAAGCTGAGGTACTTGGTCAGCTCAATCTCCACGTTGGCGTAAGGTTTGTGCCAGTTGAAAGCCAGCGTGCCGCGCGGGGCATTGAGCGGGCCGAGGATGAGCGTGTCGCCACTGGTGCTCGACACGGTGTACCCGAAGTTGGTGGTGAGCCGCTTCACCGGCTTGACCATGAAGTTGAAGTAAGCGAAGTGCAGCCGGTTGTCGTAGGTGGAAATAGCCGAGGTGACTTGCGTGCCCACCGGTGGCGGCACCGGGCACGGGCCTGCACCCGTCGGCAGCGGCACCGTGGTCAGTGTGAAGCAGATGTTGGTCTTGGAGTCCACGTCGTTGAAGTCATAGCCGACGTCAAGGCCCCACTTCTCTTTCATGGCGGTGACCATGAAGGCGTAGGTGCGATTGTGCTGGCGGTGGAAGATTTGGTCCACGTTGTTGCGCTGTTCGAGCAGGTTGAGGTGGCCGCCGATGTTGAGCCACTCCGTGGGCTTGTAGGTGGCGCGAACCTTGTAACGCTGGCGGTGGCGCGGGCTGACGCGCGTGAAGGCATGGTCTGCGTAGAGCAGTTCCATGTCGTAGGTGATGCGCCACAAGTCATTGGGCCGGAACCAAAGGCCGAACAGGCCGGCATGCTCCTGGATGGTTTCACCCTCGCTGTCCGAGCTCACGCCCACGAGCCGGCAGGAAAGATCCGGCTGGTTCGTGGCTGTAAAGCCGGCGGGCGTGGTGCCCGGGGTGCAGCCGCCGCGATTGGGGAGCGTCGGGAAGAAGATGCTGTCAACAGTTTCGCTGGCGCCTTCATCGATCCGGCGATGACGGAAGCGGTAGCCAACGTTACCGCCGAATTGCTTGATCGGGTTGTAAGCCACCTCGAAGTGGTTGGATACAGTTCGCTGCTTGATCAGAAGGCGAAAGAGTTCGGAAGCGATGTCCGCTGGCGAACTGGTCGAGTGGCGCGGACAACCTACCGAAGTGGCTGTCGGGCAAGTTGCAGGAGGCGCCGTGCCGCGCACGAACACTGCCGTCGTGTCGAGCAGCGAAGCGGCCGGTTGTGGTGCGGCGGGGTTCACCGGGAAGAGCGAGAGTTCAAATAGGTCGAAGCTCCCTGGAATGCGGAAGCGGTCATAGCGGAACACGTTGGTGAAGTGGAGTTTGTCCGACGCGTACCAGGTCACAGCGAAGTCGCCGGTCACGTTGTAGCGCTTCGCATCGGCCGGCCCGCTGACGGCGAACTGGCGCTGGTTGGTGCGCGTGACCAAGCCCTGGAAAAACTCATACGAGCCGTTGAAGTTGATTGCGCCCTGGTAGCCGGTGAGAGTGTTCGCGCTGAGCACATCCATTTCGGAATTGCTGTAGATCAGCCGGCCAGCGATGTCGAGGTTCTTGAAGTAGCTGGTCTGAAAGCTTAGCTGCGACGTCGGATAGGAAGTGCGGACGTTGCCGGCACGGCTGTAGCTCAGGTAACCGTTGCACGCCGCCTTCATTGTCGGCGGGCTGGTGGTGGCGTTGGTGATGAACGGAGCGGTGGCCGTGCTGGAACACGGTTGGTTGGCGTTAAAGTTGAAAATGGCGCCGATGTCCACGCGTTGCCCGTTGGAGAGCTGGAAAAGGGGACGAGACAGGGAGCTATCGCCCAGCACGAGCTGGTCGACGATCGGATCGGTATAGGTCGTATCACCTTTGTAGAAGTGGAGGAACTGGTCGAAGCTGATGTTGGTCTTCGGCAGCAATCTGAAGTCAATGCCAAACTGGTAGGAATTCAGCGTGGTCTTCCAGTTCTGCAAGACAAAGACGTCCGTGCCCTCGTGGAAAGTGGTCAGCGATGGGCCTTCGCTAATGTTGCGGGAGTAGCTCAGGCGCCCGCGAACGGAATTCTGCGGCGCTACAACGAGGCTGTAGTCCGACATGCGGCGCGTGATTTCCATGCGGTGCGGAGAGAAAGGAATGTTGAAGATCGGTGTGCCTGCAGGCACGGTGGCAACATAGCTGTTCGGATTGAGCGGGTTGCCTAGCAGGCGATAGTCCCAGAAATTGCGGTCGCGGCGGAAAGTGGCGTTGAAGTTGTACCACTTGTTCTTGTAGGCGCGAAGCCGCGTGACGTTGTTGGGGTCGCCGCCGTACCCGAAGCTACGCAGGGAGAAGTTGTCGAAGAGCTGGCCCTGGTGGTTGAGCGAGCGCATCTCGAGGGAGTGCTCGAAAAGCCGCGGGCCTGCGTTCAAGTTGACGAAAGTGTTGTACGTCGCGCGGTTTCCGGTGACGTCTTCCCAGCGGTAACCAAACTCGAAGGTCTGCTTGATGTTGTAGTTGCCGGAGTTGACGCCTTCGTGGGTCTCACCGCCTGCTTGCGCCCACGCCAGCGACGGGAATAGGAGCCACGCGCCCAAGAGCAAGGGGAGCGCCGGGACAACGGACTTGCGGATTGCTCGCGAGTAGATGCTGATCATGGCGCCTCCTACTTGAAGAACACGGCGCTACTGTTGGAGCCGTGGATGGTGACGTGGCAGAGCGTACAGGAAACGTACTTCTGCGACTGGTCGTGGTTGGGACCGACGGGAGGCAGTCCGCCGCCGGTCAGCGTATGGCACTCCAGGCAGAGCAGGTTAACCTGAGCGCGCCGGAGCAAGCGCGGGTTGGAGGAGCCGTGGGGGGTGTGGCAAGCCACACAGCCTTCAATCCTCACCACATGGTGCTCGTAGACGAAGGGTCCCGCCTTTTCGACGTGACACTTGAAACAGACGGCATCCTGCGTGGGAGTGGAGCGAAGCTGCCGGAGCAAGAAGCCCCCGTGCGGGTTGTGGCAATCGGTGCACTTCACCAGGCCTTCGTTCACGCGGTGACGAAAGGGCCGGCTGAAATCGGGCTTGGTTTCCAGGTGGCAGGAATAGCAGATGAGCGGCTGCCTGGCCTGCAACAGGAAGTTCTTCTCCTTGGCGGCGTGGATGGAGTGACACGAGGCGCAATTCACCTGGTTGGTGTTGTGGCGAGACCGGGCAAAGTTGCTGTGCTCCTCGGAGTACTGGTGACACTTCATGCAACGTTCAGTGACGTCTTCGGACTTGGCAGCCTTGAAAGTAAAAATCTTCGACTTATCCCCACCCGCTGCCATGTGCTCGCTGCCCGGGCCGTGACAGGCCTCGCAACCTTGGAATTCCGAACCACGCCGTGTGTCCAAAGTGGTCTGCCAGTGCGGCGTAACCTCAAAGTTCTTGAAGAAGTTCTTAGCGGGAACATCTTCATGGCAGGCCTTGCAGGACTCGACCCCCACATATTGCGCGGCGTCCTTAGCTTGCGTGGCTTTTTCAGGTGAGGCGGGCTTGGTCTTGTCGGCGGGCATGGCGGCGAGATTCCAGACCGCCAGCACAAAAACGACAAGGGCCAGCCCAAAGAGTACGAACTTGAGCTTCCGTAGGTCGGACATAGGACACTCCTCTGGAAACTTGCAGTGTGCGCGGCGCGGGCCGGAAGGGAGCAACCACGAAACGGGCCCACTGTTGAACTATACAACTCGCGGCCGAGATTTCAAGCGAATTCAAAAGGGTCCTCGCTGAGTCCGTCAACAGGGCCGTAGAAAGACTCCGCATCGGAAAGTGGGCAGGCGCGCAAGTGACCGGCGAGCCTCCCGAGCCAAATCAAAACGAGTACCTGACGTACACACCGAGCAGGTGCCCGTTGTAGCTCCCGTAGCGCGAATCGAGAAAGAGGAAGCGACGCGCGTCGTTTTCCGGCGCTTCGAAGCCGAACATGTACGGGCGCATGACGTCCCAGGCGAAGTCGTCCAGGCGATACGGTTCAAAGAGGTAGCGAACGCCCGCCACCACATTCGTGCGGAAGCGGTAGCTGCCATCCGCGCGGAACTCGTGGAAGCGGCTCTTGATGTCCGGCCACGGGAAAGCCGTGGCGTCGTTCACCATGTCGGCCTGGACGGTGTTGGGGTTGCGGGTAGTAATGGTCTGCTTGGCCAGCGAAAAGTCGTAGGAGAGGTTGAACTGGAAACGTTGCTCGTCGGCCGAAGCGTTGAGCCCCACGCCGAAGCTGTCCACCTTGTCCCGTGTGTTGCGGTCCCACTCGTTCTGCAGCACCCAGGTGTTGGCGCCGCCGCCCTTGGCGATCTGGCGGTAGTTGTAGCGGTTCCGGTCGTGGCTGTAGTAGGCGACAAACCCGTACTGGTCGTTGGGAGTGAAGTTCAGATCCACGCCCGCCGCGCCGGTGATGAACTTTCCCAGTCCGAAAAAGTTTTCGTCGTACTGGTCGCTGTGGTAGCGGTAGGTTGCAGAGAGACTCCACTTGCTGTTGCCCATGAAGTTGAGCACCACATCGGCGTTGTTGCGGATGCGATGGTCCTGATCGAACCGGCGCAGGCCAGCGAGGTGCCCTCCGGCCGGCAGGATGGACGCGGAACTGAGAAAGCCGAACTCCAGCGGCCCGCCGTCGTAGAGCACCGTCTTGCGATTTCCGTAGCGGTAGCTGGCCCAGGCATTGAACCAGTTTACCGGCTTGTAGAAAACCTGATTGGTGAAACCATATTCATTGGTGCGGTCCGCCTGGCGGTGTTCGCGGTTCCAGCCTTCCCAGTTGGGTTCAATCTTCCACTGGAACGGGTCGAAAGGCTTCCAGACCGCTTCGAACGAGATCTGTTGCCGGGTGTACGAAGCCGGCTCGTTCGCGGCAGGAAACGGAACATTCGTGCAGAGGTTGGTGGTGCGATCGGGGTTGACGCAGGAGAGTGTGGAGCGCCAGAAGGCATCACCAAAGGCCACATAGCCTGGCAATGGCACCGGGGTCGTCTCGTTGCGGTACCGGTAGATGCGATAACGGCCCGTCAGTAGCAACTGCTTCCAGTTGCGTGTGCCGAGCACGACGTCCGAATTGAACACATTGACGCGGCCATCGAGACTGGCGCGCAGCAGTGTGGCGGCGTTTGACGGCGTCACGCCGACGGGAACGCCGGTGACGACCGCGGTGTTTAACGTCCACGGGAGAAACGCATCATCCTGCCGCCAAAAGCTCCAGCTGAGCAATCCGGAGAGAAACGATTCATACGGCATGTTCACCCGGCCGGAGACGGTGATGGAGTGCGCGCGGTTATCCGGATAGAGATCGAGCTGGCCAGTGCCGAAACGCCAGCGGTTCGCGCCGCCCCCGCCGGTGGCTTCCTGATCGGTCAGCGAGAACGGGTTTTCCCAGCGCAGCGCGCCGGTGCGGTTCAGGAACCACGCGTAGGCATACTCCACGCGAAGCAGCGCGCGGCGGTTGTGGAACGCGACGCCGGTGCGCAGCTCAAATGAGTGATAGTTGATGGGCTCGGCCAACTCATCGCCGAGCACATTGAAGAAGCCGCCAGTCGGCGTACCGATCCGCTCGTATGTGCCAAGCCCGATGGGTTTGGATCCGCCCTTGCGCTCGCTCGAGAAGCGAACAAACGTGCTCCAGTTTTCGTTCAGGAAATACTCCGAGTTCACGAAAAAGCGCTGGCGGCGCGACTGGAGATCGGCGAACGGCGAACTCAGGACAAGGTCATTCACGAGCGCCGGAATACCCGCCGCCGCGGCGGCCTGGAGCGCGCTCTGCACCGTGTCGGAAAGGATGTAGGCGCCCGGCTGACTCTGCCCATAGGGTGATTTCACTCCGCGGCCGAAGAAATAAGGAAAGCCTTCGTAGCGCAGCTCCGTGAGCACCTTCCCGTACTTCTCGACGACGAGGCGATAGCGCTGGTCGAGCTGCGTGGCTTCCTCGGCGGAGCCGGAGAGGGTCCAGGGAGATCCTTCTTTCTCGATGGCAAAGCGGAAGCTGTTGAGAGTGAAGTTTTTGGGGACGTCACGGGTGAGTTCGAACTTCGACCACTTGCCGCCGGGATCGTCGGTGATGACGCGGGTTTGCCCGCCGACGGTGACTTCCATTTTCACGGTGGCGGCAGGCGAGGAGGGCGCAGCCGTGTTGCTGGAACCCGCTTGTGCGAATGATGCCGGTGCGAGCACAGCGCCGGCCAGAATCAGGCTGAGGACTACGATGAGAGTGTATGTGCGTCGCATGGCTCACCTCTGGAGGTTTACGCCGGACGGGTGGTTGGACCCGTGAATTTGTGAGTGGCAATTCAAGCAGGAGCGGTTGAAGACCCAGGCCGAGTTGGGGCGGCCGGCGACGGTCTGGTGGCGTCCCTGCATGTGGCAGGTCTGGCAGAGCTGCGTGGTGCGCATGGTCAGCAGGCTGGGATTGTTGGAGCCATGCGGCGTGTGGCAGTTCATGCAATTCTCCTGCACGGTGGAGTGTTGCCAGAGGAAGGGCCCGCGCTTTTCGGTGTGGCAAGCGTAGCAGGTCTCATTCGCCGAGGCGGCTTTTACCATCTTCGGCGCCTGGGAGCCGTGCGGATTGTGGCAGTCGGTGCAAGTGATCCGCGCGTTGCGGAACTCGTCGCGGAACAGATGCGTGGAGCGCTGCATCTGTGCCTTGCGCAGCCCGGTGTGGCAGGAGAGACAGGTTTCGTTCTCCGTGCGCTTCACTAGGAGCTTGGCCGGTGACTTCGCCTGGTGGATGCTGTGGCAGGAAAGGCAGCTCAGGTCGGAGGATTCATGGCTGCTGCCCTGCCAGAACGACTGGGCGTGCTGGTTGCCATGACATTTCAGGCAGATGCCGGAAGCGGCGCCGGGTTTCAGCTTGGCCGGGTTTGTCACTTTGGACGCGTCGCCCGAATCAGCGTGGACGGCGGCGCCTTCGTGGCAGGAAGCGCAGCTTTCGGTAAAGCCCCAGGCCTTGTACGTATCCGCCTTGCCATGCCTGGTGGCAGCAAAAGTTTTGGTTAAATCCTCATGGCAGGCGGCGCACTGGCCGGAGGCGATAGCGCCGGTCCTGCCCGTATCGGCAAGGCCCAGCGGGGCTAGAGAGGAAAAGCAGAGAAGCGCGAAGGCGGCAACGCAAAAGGCGATGACAGCCTTCCTCCACTGGGCGAACACTCGCATAGGACGCTCCTTGGTTGAGCAGGATGTGCGCGGCAATCATCTCGAACCGGAAAGGGCAGTGGACGCGGCGAGCTTTCGTCAAACAGCAAAGGCAACTTCTTCTGAAACACGTTCCAGGGCCGAATACTGCTTTCCTGCGTACTTGCGTTCTACAACGGGAACCCAGGGCCGACGATCAAGAGTAGGCGTGCAACCCGGGGAGCAGGTAGGTCACGCCGAAGAACGTGAACAGCACGACGGCAAAACCGAGGATGGCGAAATAGGCGGCGCGACGTCCGCGCCAGCCGCGCGTGATGCGCATGTGGAGATAGCCGGCGTAAACGAGCATGGTGATCAAGGCCCAGGTCTCCTTGGGATCCCAACTCCAATAGGAGCCCCAGGTGCGATTGGCCCAGTAGGCGCCGCTAGCGATCATCAGAGTCAACAAAGGAAAGGCGACGCCGATGGTCTTGTACGTAAGTTGATCGAGCGCATCGGAAGCAGGCAGCATGCGCTCCAGGTCGGGGCGGCGCCAAAGCAGGAGCAGGTAGAGCGTGGAAGCAAAGATCCCGCTGACCAGCCCGGCGAGGATGAAGGGGCTGGCCGCGAGACTCGTGGCGAAAAGACCTTGCGCCTGCGGCGAAGGATAGACGCCACCGCGGGCCCGCAGGACAAACGCGGCCAAGGCAACGACCTGAAGGAGCAATCCAACAAAGAATGCGCGGTTGGCCCACGTCTGCACAGCTTCGACGCGGTTCCATCGGCCCCAAAGATAAAGCACCAGCGGCGCGAGCACGGCCGCGAGTACCAGGAAAAACAACCAACCCAGCTCGGGGATGACTACCAACAGGCGCTCTTTTTCAGAGAAGAAAATTTCCTGCTTGCCGGCGGCGTCCCAGGCGATCAGGCGCAAGCCACCGGAGGGATCGAAGCGCGAGGCAATTCCGAGGTATATGCAGATAAGCAGGCTGGAGGTGCCGGCGAGGAATGCGCCGGTATTGAGCTGATCCTGAATGAGGAACATCAACGCCAGGGCGAAACTGACGGCGCAGGCGGCGTAGGCCAGCATGGCCAGGACGACGTGCACGTGCAGCCAGGTGGACTGCAAGGCGGGTACCAGGGGGCGCACCGCGGAGGGCAACAACTGCATCATCAAGACAGAAAGAGTGGCCAGCGGCATAGTGACCGTGCCGATCACCTGCACCTTGTAGCGGCGCTCCATGAAGAGGGTGAGGGCGGCGAGCGTCCAGACGAAGCTGAGCAGCATCTCGTAGATGCTGGAGAAGGGAGGATGACCGGATACATACCAGCGATGGCCGGCGGCTGCGGTGTTGGCGGCGAAGCCGAGCCAGGTGGCGAGGGACGCAAAGCGGATGTAGCGCGGGACGCCGGTGACGCCGAAGCCGATGTACAGCGCGGTAGCGGCGGCGTAGAAAATCAACGCGCCGTACAACGCATTCGCTTCCGTCAGCAGATCGCCCCTTTTCACCGCGCCGAGAAAGGCCGTGAACAACAGCAATACCACACCCAGGCCCACCAGCAGGGTGAAGAGACTGCCGGTACTGGCCGGGTGCGCCTCCGCTTTCGCTCGTGCCATCGTCATTTCCCCTTGTCGCAGTGCTTATGCTCGGGCCAGAGAAGACCCATGAGCCGCGCGAGCTTGTGACTCCGATTGCAGTTCTTTCTCGATCTCCGCGACCAAGCGGCGGAACCGCGCCTCCGCCTGTTCGCGGTTCTTGCTGGCAGAGGCGCCGACCCACAGGACCGTGCGGCCACGACCGTCGTCCACGGCGACGGCCCAGATGCGGAGGTGGACGAAATAGAAGGCCATGACCAGACCCAAAGCCATCAGGATGCAACCCGCCCAGACGGCCCACTGGCCGGGCTCGTAGGAAACCTGCAAGCCGGTGAAGTAACCCATGGCCAGGTCTTGAAACTGGAAGGTATAGGGCGAATTGTCGGGATGCGAGAACGCCGGGAATTTCGGGAAGAGCCAGACCCGGGTTTCTGCCGTTTTCTTCGACAGGACGCTGAGCTGAATGGCGGGATTATTGGGCTGGTCGGAGCGGGACTCGATGCGGTCGCCGTTGACGACGAGGTCCGGAACAAAGGCGGCCAAGCGGACGGACGTGCCGGCGTCGAGCTGAACCGGCTGATCCGGGCGCAGGATAATTTCGCTGGCGGGCGCCGGCACGCTGCCCGGCTTCGGCTTGGGCGTGGCCAGCAGCCTGATGCTGCCCACCTGCCCGGTGGAGCCGTAGCTGGCCTGGAAGAAACGCAGGCCGCGGTGAACGAGCGGGTCGTTGACTTCGATTTCCTTGCGCAAAACTTCGCGGCCGTGCTCGAGCACGGCGAGGCGGCTCCACCAGCGGCGGGGAGAGCCGTCGGGATAGTTTTCCTGTCCTGCGCCGTCGCAGCGGAGAGTAAACGGGAGCGGTTTTTTCGTGCCGTCGCGGAGTTCCATCTCGTCGGTCTGGCTGTCCAGCGTGAGGGCGACATAGCCGCGGTAGCCCCACACGGCGTCCACGATGCCGCCACCCAGAATAAGCAGCAGGCTCAAGTGTACGACGTAGGCGGCGAGGCGAGCGAAACGGAAGCGCTCCGCAAAGAGAGAGAAGTCTTGCGAAGATCCGACGCGCTGGGGCTTCAAAGCGAGACGGTGAAAAGCACGCTCGGCCGCCTCCATGCCGCCGCGCGGGCTGCGAACGGGAATCTCCTGGCGCAGGGAGAGTCCGGTGAAGAAGTGCGGCACGGGGCGGCGGTAGGGCCGGGAGAAATAGCGCCAGACCGTGGGGAAGCGCTCGAGCGAGGCGACAACGATGTTCACGCACAGCAGTGTCATCAACGCGACGAACCACCAGGCGTGGAAAACGTCGGTGAGGCCCACGGCATCGAGCCAGCGCAGCGTGGAGGGGGAGTAGGCGCGAGCAAGTTGCTCAGGCTCCGTGATGGGCCGCTGGAGAATCAGCGTGCCTGCGGCGGAGGCCAGCACGACGAGTAAGAGAAGAACAATTCCGGTGCGGACAGAACGGAGAGATTCCCAGAATTTGCGGTGCAGCGACCCTCGCTCCAAAACAAGCCCCCCGCCAAGCGGGAAGTGCGGGGCACGTTCAAGGCCAGTTGGGGAAAAGTGCACAAGCTGTTAGGTCACAAGGGATTGCGTGAATCTCGATTGCTCGCTCGACAGGCTCGGTTTGTGGGATATCACGCAGAATCTGGAGGAGTAAGTGAGGAATTCCCACAGACTTCCGACGGGGCGGTCCACACGCAGCCTGAGGCCTGGCCTGTAACTAAGAGTAATTAAGGGGGATAGGCCAGGGCAGGAAAAGGCATGGGCCTTCGGCCAAGCGGTTGCTTGCTTGGTCGAAGAAGAGGGAGCAGTGTAATGGAACGGCCCACAGTGCTCCTGGTGGAAGACAACCGGCTGCTGCGCTGGTGCGTGAGCTGCGCGCTGAACAGCGGCGGATGCTCCGTGTTGGCGCCTGAAACAGTGGAGGAAGCCCTGCGGTTGATGCCGGGCCAGAAATTCAACGTGCTGGTGACGGATTGCCGGCTGACCGACGGACACGATGGGTTCGAGATCCTGGCGCGCATCCGCGAGCAGTATCCGCAAATCAGCTCGATCCTGATTTCCGCGGAATCGGATCCGCAACTGACCATGCGCGCTCAACAGGCCGGCTTCAACGTGATCATCGAAAAGCCCTGCCCGGTGGCAGAAATCGTCGGGGCGGTGCACGCCCTGGCCGGGGTGACGCCGTGAAGGAGTTGGTCGGGACGCGGGTAGCGCTGTGGACGGGGCGACAGCGGGAATTGGACAGCGTGGGGGCGGTGCTGGAAGGGCGCGGGTGCGACGTACGCACGCTGAACACGCTGGAGGAACTGAGGCGAGAACTGGAACAAGGCGGCCCGGACCTGATCGTGACGCAGGCGTGCCCGTGCTGCGTGGAGTGGAAGATCATCCTGAGCGCGGAGAGTTTCACGAAGAAGCTTCCGCCGGTGGTGCTGGTGACCGACGCCTTTGACGCGGACATTTATCTCGAGGCGATGCGGCGCGGGGCGTTCGACTGCGTGGCGCTGCCCTTGAACGAAATTGAATTGATCCGTGTGGCTTCGCGGGCGGTGGAGACGCGGGGCTGGCAAACACGGGTCGCGGAAGGAGTGCACCGATGATAAACCAAGCGTGCCCGATTTGCGGGCGGCCATTTTCGGCGGTGGATGCAATCCTCTCGGAGCACGACGTGGGGTTCCAGTGCCGGCACTGCTGGAACCGCGTGCAGGCCACCGGCGGAGCACCGCGGCCTGTGGAGAAGAAACTGCGCATCGTGGCACCGCGCGTGCGCGCAAAGACCCACGGGAAATCAAGATGACCCTGCAGGACTCGTACGTTTACGAAGTAGGGATCGAGTGGACAGGGCTGCGCGGCGGGCGGCTGGCCGCGGAGGGCCTGCCAGCGCTGGACGTGTCCGCGCCTCCGGAGTTTGCCGGCGAGGCCGGCAAATGGACGCCGGAGCACCTGCTGGCGGCGGCCAGCGCGAGCTGCCTGACGGCGACGTTCCTGGCCATCGCAGAAATCTCCAAGTTGGAAGTGGAGTTCTTTCGCCTGAAGGCGCACGCCAAGCTGGAAAAAATTCCCGGAGAAGGTTATCGTTTTACCGCTGTTACCCTGGTTCCGGAAATCGGAATCGCCGAGGAAGACCTGGAGAAAGCGCAAAGAGTGCTCAGCAAGGCGGAGAAGAATTGCTTTGTGAACCGCTCGCTGAGGGCTACAGTGCAGGTGGAACCAAAGTTCGTGACGTCGCCGGTGGAGATTTCCGGGTAGGGTGCGACAATTCAACTGCCAACCTAAGGAGGAACTGGTGAAATCCTGGATGAAGGTGGGGTTCATTCTGTCTGTGCTGCTGGTGCTGCCGGTGCTGGTGCTGGCGGGAGGAGACGCAGCCAAGGGCAAAGCGACATACGCCAGCAAGTGCGCCATGTGCCATGGCGCGGGCGGTGAGGGCAAGGATGCGATGGCCAAGGTGCTCAAGGTGGAATTCCGTCACCTGGGGGCGAAGGAAGTGCAGGCCAAGAAGGACGACGAGTTGAAGAAGGAAATCGTCCAGGGCACGGGCAAGATGAAGCCGGTGAAGCTGACCGACGAGGAAGCGGCCAACGTGATCGCCTTCGTCCGGACGCTGAAGAAGTAAGCCGGCCGCGGGAAAATAAACAGCAGCCAGTGGAACTGGCAAGGTGGCGGGGATGGGAGAGTCTGCCTCGGAGCATACCCAGAAAGACACCCGCGGGCGGCGGAAACTGCTCGGGTTTCTGTTCGGCTCGGGAGTGACAGCGTCGCTCATCTCATTTTTCTACCCTATCCTGCGTTTTGTGCTGCCGCCGCTGAGTGGCGAACTGGACGCGGATACGGTGGCGGCGAAAGCGAACGAGCTGGCGCCCAACACCTCAAAAATCTTCCGCATGGGCAATCGTCCGGGCCTGCTGGTGCGGCTGGCAGACGGCAGCTACCGCGCCTACGAAGCGGTGTGCACGCACCTGAATTGCACAGTGCAGTACCGCGACCGGGAACACGACATCTGGTGCGCGTGCCACAATGGCGTCTATAACCTGAACGGCGGCGTGGTGAGCGGGCCGCCGCCGCGGCCCCTGGAACAGTTCGAGGTGCACATCCGCGGGCAAGAGATCGTGGTCAGCCGAGGTTCCCGGACCTGAAATGATGGAAGCGCTGCGCAATTGGATGAAGGCGCGCTTCGGCGAAGGCGTGCTGGACTGGCTGTGGCACAAGCAGGTGCCGCGGCACCGGCACACCATCTGGTACTACCTGGGCGGGATGACGCTGTTCCTGTTCGTCGTGCAGGTGGTGACGGGCATCCTGCTGCTGCTCTACTACCGGCCCTCGCCCGGGGAAGCATTCGAGAGCGTGCAGTTCATCATGACCAAGGTGCAGTTCGGGTGGCTGATCCGGGGCATCCATTCGTGGTCGGCCAACCTGCTGATCTGCACGGCCATGCTGCACATGTTCTCAACGTTTTTCCTGAAGGCCTACCGCACGCCGCGGGAGCTGACCTGGGTGACGGGCTGCCTGCTGTTTTTCCTTTTCCTGGGGTTCGGATTCAGCGGCTACCTGCTGCCGTGGAACGAGCTGGCGTTTTTCGCGACGAAGGTGGGCACGCAGATGATGGCCGCCGTGCCACTGATCGGCAACTGGCTGCTGACGTTTTTCCGCGGAGGAGAGGAAGTAACCGGGGCGACGCTGACGCGGTTCTTCGGCTTCCACGTGGCGATTTTCCCGCTGCTGACGACGGGGGTGCTGGCCGCGCACCTGTTCCTGGTGCAGTACTTCGGGATGAGCGTGCCGCCGTCGTACCAAAAGGCGTACGACAAAGGGGAAGTGCCCACCTACGCGTTTGTGCCTAACTTCCTGCTGCGGGACATCCTGGGCTGGTACCTCGCGCTGGGGGTGCTGGCGGCGCTGGCGGCGCTGTTCCCGTGGGAGTTGGGGGTGAAGGCCGACGCGTTTGCGCCTACGCCAGCGGGGATCAAGCCGGAGTGGTATTTCCTGTTCCTGTTCCAGACGCTGAAGCTGATCCCCGGAAAAGTGTTGTTCATCGAAGGGGAGCAGTTCGGAGTGCTGGCGTTCGGGTTGGGCGCTCTGCTGTGGATGCTGGTGCCGTTCCTGGACCGCCGGCCGGAAGGCCCCCTGGGCCGCTGGGTGGCGGTGGTGGGCGGAGTGATCGTAGCTTACATCCTGGTGATGACCGTGTGGGGCTGGAGAGGCTGAGCGATGCGGGCACGGACGTGGATCACATGCACGATCCTGCTGGTGGCGGCGAGCGCCGCGCAAGCGCAGCAGAGTCCGGCGCCGGCGGACAGTTGCCGAACGTGCCACGTGATGCTGGAGGGCCGCTTGCAGGAACCGGCCGCGCAGTTCGAGGAAGACATCCATGCGGTGCGGGGCTTCACCTGCGCGGAGTGCCACGGAGGGGACGCGCGCGAAGAGGACATGGAGAAGTCCATGAGCCGGGCGCGGGGATTCCGCGGGGTGCCGAAGCGCACGGAAATCCCGCAACTCTGCGCGCGGTGCCATTCTGACGGGGCGTTCATGCGGAACTACAACCCGTCGCTGCGGACGGACCAACTAGCGCAATACCGAACCAGCGTGCACGGAAAGCGGCTGGCCGCGGGAGACCCGCGCGTGGCGGTGTGCACGGACTGCCACAGCGTGCACAGGATCCGGCCGGCGTCGAGTCCGATTTCAAGCGTGCACCCGCTGCAAATCCCGAACACCTGCGGGCGGTGCCATGCCGACCCCGGCTACATGCGGGCGTACAAAATCCGCACCGACCAGTTGACCGGCTATCAAGCCAGCGCGCACTACGAGACGCTAACGCGGGGTGACCTGGCCGCGCCCACCTGCGCCACCTGCCACGGCACCCACGGCGCAACACCCCCGGGAGTGGCGTCTGTGGAGCGCGTCTGCGGCACGTGCCACGTGTTCCAGGAACAGCTCTTCGACCAGAGCCCGCACAAGGCACCGTGGGCGGCATCGAAAATCGCGGCCTGCCTGACCTGCCACGGCAACCACGCCGTGAAGCGAACCAGCGACGCTCTGGTGGGAACCGGCACGGAAGCCATCTGCATGACGTGCCACAGTGCGGGCGACGGCGGAGGAAAAAGCGCGGAGCGCATCCACAAGGCGCTCGGCGTGCTGGATGGGTCGCTGGGCGAGGCGGCCGCCATCCTGGACCGCGCCGAGCGGGTGGGTATGGAAGTGGCCGAGGCGCGCGTGACGCTTTCCAGCGCGCGGGAGAAACTGATCAAGGCGCGCGTGGACGTGCACACGATGGACGGCGCTAAGGTGGAGGAGACGACGCAGGCTGGATTGAAACTGGCCAAGCAGGCGAACCAGGATGGGCAGAACGCGCTGGCCGAGCACGCCTTCCGGCGGAAGGGGCTGGCCCTCTCGCTGTTCGCGATTGCCTTCGTGGTGGTGTGCCTGTGGCTCCTGATCCGCGACTTGGAGCGACCCCGGATCGTCAACGAGACGAGACGCCCATGAGGACACTGGTGTATTCTGCCTTCCAACATCGTTTGGGCGTCGCGCTGGAAAGGAGCGGAAGCTAGTACAGCCCCGGCAGTCTCCATGGTTCTACGCGAACGGATAGCTCTCTGGTTACGTCCTGCCGTCTACCTGGGCCACAACCCATTCACATTGATGGGTGCCGTGCTGACCACCAGCGCGGCGCTGACGATGATCGGCTTCTGGGCCTTCGAAGTGATAGCCGGCGGGCCAGTGCACCCGTACGTGGGGATCCTGTTTTTCCTGATCCTCCCCGGCTTCTTCGTGGCCGGGCTGGTGCTGATCCCGTTCGGGGTGTGGATGCGTCGGCGGAAGTTGCGGCGGAAGGGTGAGTTGCCGGAGATCTACCCGCAGATTGACCTGAGGCAACCGACGCTGCGGCGAGCGGTTGGTCTAGTGATAGGGATGACGTTTGTGAACGTGAGCATCCTGGGCACGGCGTCGTACCGTGGCGTGGAGTACATGGAATCGGTGCAGTTCTGCGGGGAGGCGTGCCACAGCGTGATGCAGCCGGAGTTCACCGCCTACCAAAACTCGCCGCACCAGCGCGTGGCCTGCGTGCAATGCCACATCGGCCCCGGCGCGCCGTGGTTTGTGCGCTCAAAGCTTTCGGGCCTGCGCCAGGTGTATGCAGTGATGCTGAAGACCTACTCACAACCGATTCCCTCGCCCGTCCACCACCTGCGCCCGGCGCGGGAGACCTGCGAACAGTGCCACTGGCCGCAGAAGTTCACCGGAGACAAGTTCCTGGTGCGGACAAAATATTCCGAGGACGAGAAGAACACGCCGCTGACCACGGTGCTGGTGCTGAAGATCGGCGGGCGGACCCACCTGGGGTTCGTGGGCATCCACGGGCGGCACCTGGATGAGTTCGAGCGCATCAGTTACATTTCGACGGACGGGCGGCGGCAGGTGATCCCGCGGGTGACATACATTGACGACGAGGGGAAGACGGTGGAGTACGTCTCGAACGACGTGAAGCCGACCGCGGAAGAACTAGCCAAAGGCGAGCAGCGCAAGATGGACTGCATGGACTGCCACAACCGGCCCACGCACGCGTTCGACCTGCCGGAGCCGGCGGTGGACCGGGCCATGACCGAGGGGCGCATCAGCCCGACCATACCGTATATTAAGAAGAAGGCCGTGGAAGTGCTGCGCGCCGAGTACGGCAACCGCGAAGAGGCCAAGCAGCGCATTGCGGCGACGCTGACGGAGTTCTACAAGACGAGTTATCCGGACGTGTACAAGAACCACCGCGCGCAAATCGAACGGGCGGTGGAAAACGTGCAGAACATTTACCTGCGAAACGTCTTCCCGGACATGAGGCTGCACTGGGGCACGCACCCCAACAACATCGGGCACCAGGATTTCCTGGGCTGCTTCCGGTGTCACGACGGCAACCACGCGGCCGCCGACGGGCGCGTGATCAGAAATGATTGCGACACCTGCCACAGCATCCTGGCGATGGAGGACCCGGATCCGAAGATCTTGAAGGACCTGGGGATCAAATAGGGCCGCAGAAAGCGACGGCGCCGCCGCGCACGTCGAGCAAGTGGACGACCCATGCGCACCGCACTGACCAGCACGCTCCTGCTCCTCGCGGCACTTCCGCTCATTGTCGATGCACGTCAAAAGCCCGCCGAAAGGGACGAGGTGTGCCTGGCCTGTCACGGAGAAAAGAGCCTGACCACGGAGCGGAAAGGGCGGACCATCTCGCTGTTCGTGGACGGGAAAAAATTTGCCGGGTCGGTGCACGGCAGCCTGGGGTGCACGACGTGCCACGCGGACCTGGAAGGAAAAGAACTGCCGCACGGGGCGCCGCTCAAGAGAGTGGACTGCGGGGCGTGCCACGACGCGGAGCAGCAACAGCACGTCCGATCGCTGCACGGGAAGGCTATCGCGCGGGGCGACCCGTTGGCGCCGCACTGCGCCAACTGTCACGGGAGCCACGACATCGTGCCGGTGAAAGATCCACGGTCGGCCGTGGCGCCGTTGCAGGTGCCGTTCGTGTGCGCGCAGTGCCACCGGGAAGGCACGCCCGTACAACTGAACCGCAACATCCACCAAGGCAACATCATCGAGAATTTTTCGGAGAGCATCCACGGCGAGGGACTGCTGAGGAAAGGGCTGATCGTGGCGCCGAACTGTGCGTCGTGCCACACGGCGCACTTCATCCTGCCGCACACGGACCCGGTGTCCTCCATCTCGCGGCGGAACATCGCGGCGACCTGCACGAAGTGCCACGCGATGATTGAAATGATGCACCGCAAGGTGATCCGCGGCGAGCTGTGGGAAAAGCAGGCCCACGTGCTGCCAGCGTGCGTGGATTGCCACCAGCCACACAAAGTAAGGAAGGTGTTCTACACGCAGGGCATGGCGGACGCGGATTGCCTGCGGTGCCACGCGAACGAGCACCTGAAGGCGTCGAAGGACGGGCGGGCGCTGTTCGTGCGCGCGGCGGAAGTGGCGGGGTCGCGCCACGCGAAGGTGGCGTGCAGCCAGTGCCACTCGGAAGTGAACGCCAGCCGGGTGCGGCCGTGCGAGACGATCACGCGGAAGGTGGACTGCGCCGCCTGCCACGCGGAGATCGGGACGCAGTACCAGCGCAGCACGCACGGGCAGTTGCTGGCCAAGAACGACGCGAACGCGCCGACGTGCATCGAGTGCCACGGCGCGCACGGTACGCTGGGGAAGGTGAACCCAGCGTCGGCGACGTTTGCCACCAATGTGCCGAACCTGTGCGCGCGGTGCCACCGCGAAGGGCAGAAGGCTGCGGCGCGTTACACCGGGCGGCAGCACGAGATCATCGAGCACTACACGGAGAGCATCCACGGCAAGGGCCTGCTGAAGAGCGGGCTGACGGTGACGGCGACGTGCCACAACTGTCACACGGCGCACAGCGTGCTGCCGCGGACGGACCCGGAATCGAGCGTCAACCCGAAAAACGTGCCGACCACGTGCGGGCGCTGCCACCATGGCATCGAGGAACAGTTCGAGAAGAGCATCCACTCGCGGCTGGTGTCCAAGACGAATCTGGAGCTGCCCATCTGCAGCGACTGCCACACCGCGCACCAAATCCGCCGGGCGGACGTGGACGGGTTCAAGCTGGAAATCATGGCCAAGTGCGGGCGCTGCCACCTGGACATCGCCAAGACGTATTTCGATACGTACCACGGGAAAGTGTCGCGGCTGGGGTACACGAAGACGGCGAAGTGCTACGACTGCCACGGGGCGCACGACACGCTGAAGGTGACGGACCCGAGGTCGCACTTGAGCCGGGACAACGTGGTGGCGACGTGCCAGAAGTGCCACCCCGGGGCCACACGGCGATTCGCGGGCTATCTAACCCATGCCACGCACCACGACCCGGAGAAGTATCCCCTGCTGTTCTGGGCGTTCTGGGGAATGACGACGCTGCTGGTTGGAACGTTCGTGGTCAGCGGGCTGCACACGCTGCTGTGGCTGCCGCGGGCCATTCAGATGCGGCGGGAGCTACAAGCGGAAGAAGCAGCGGAGGCTGCGGCGGAAGCAGCGGCGGCGGAGGCCATCGCACCGCCGCAGAACCCCGGAAGTGCAGCGAAGACCGAACCGCCCGCGGAGCCAGCCGGCGAGGACAAGCGCGATGGCCAACGGTAAGCCCGGAGAGCGGCAGTTCGTGCGCTTCAGCCGGCTGAACCGGGCGCTGCACGCCTGCATGATCGTGAGCTTCCTGAGCCTGGCGCTGACGGGACTGACGCTGAAATTCTCCTACACAGCGTGGGCGGCGACGCTTTCGCATCTGCTGGGCGGGTTCGAGACCGCAGGCTACATCCACCGCACCGCGGCGGTGGTGATGTTCGCGACCTTCCTCACCCACCTGGCGCACCTGCATCGCCAGAAGAAGGAGAATTACGGGACGTGGCGCGCGCTGCTGTTCGGTCCGAACACGATGCTCTTCAACCGCAAGGACGTCGAAGAATTTGTGGCCACGATGAAGTGGTTCCTGGGGCTGGGCCCGCGGCCGCACTACGGGCGGTGGACCTACTGGGAGAAGTTCGACTACTTTGCGGTGTTCTGGGGGATCGCCATCATCGGCACGACGGGGCTGACGCTGTGGTTCCCGGTGTTCTTCACGCGGTTCCTGCCGGGCTGGGCCATCAACGTGGCCACCATCATCCACAGCGACGAAGCGCTGCTGGCCACAGGCTTCATCTTCACCGTGCACTTCTTCAACACGCACCTGCGCCCGGAAAAATTTCCGATGGATACCACCATCTTCACGGGGCGGATGAGCGTGGCGGAACTCAAACGGGACAAGCCGCGGGAGTACGAGGCGCTGGCGGCCAGCGGAAAACTGGCCGAGTGCCTGGTGGAGCCGTATCCGCCGATCGTGATCAAAGTGATCCGCGGGTTCGCGTGGACGGCGCTGGGGCTGGGGTTCAGCGTGGTGGTGTGGATCATCTACGCGATGTTGTTTGCGTACCAGTAGGAGGAGATGAGATCCTTCGCCCCGACAGAGATCGTCGGGGCTCAGGATGACCGGCCCAGCGTGATTGTGCAATGCGCCAATCCGCGCCGCTGCGCGCGAAACAAGATCCGCCGCAGCGAAGCCTCAGAAGATCCATGATGCAACGCGCTCTCATTACAACGCTCTGGCTCACGCTCACGTTCAGCTTTAGCGCAGAGGCACGACAGGACCCGGCGAAAGATCCAGACGCCGAATGCCTGGCCTGCCACGGCGAAAAAGAGATGAAGTCGGAGGCCGGCAAGAGCATCTTTGTGAACCCGGCGAAACGCAAGGCCAGCGTCCACGCCGGCCAGAGCTGCCAGGCTTGCCATCGGGACGTCAAGGAGTACCCGCACCCGAAGAAAATCGCCAAGGTGAATTGCGCGAGCTGCCACGCGCAGGCGGCGGTGGACGTGCCGAAGAGCCTGCACGGCGCGCTGGGAGCGGAGGCCTGCGCAAGCTGCCACGGGCGCGCGCACGAAACGCAACGCGCCGGGCGTCTGCCGACGAAGGAATGCTGGGCGTGCCACGCCGTGGAGGTAGCGCAGTACCAGCAAAGCGTGCACGCGACGTTCCGCAAGAACGGCGACGCGGATGCTCCGGTCTGTCTTTCCTGCCACGGCCCCTCGCACAAGATCGTGCCGCACAGCGACCCGGCCTCGCCGGTGGCGAAGAAAAACCTGCCCGCCACCTGCGGCGCCTGCCACGCGAACCCCGACTTCCTAGTGCGACACAAAATCCCGTATGCGCGGCCGGTGGAAGCCTACCGACTGAGCTGGCACGGGAGGCAGGTGGAAGCAGGGAATGAAAAGGCGCCGTCGTGCTCCGATTGCCACGGCAGCCACGCCCTGTTCAAAGCGCAGGACCGGCGGTCGAAAATCAACCACTGGAACGTTCCGCAAACGTGCGGTGCGTGCCACGCGGAGATCAAGAACACGTACGCGATCAGCGTGCACGGGCAGGCGGTGGCACGAGGCGTGGAGGGGTCGCCGGTGTGCACATCGTGCCACGGCGAGCACAGCATTCTGGCGCCGAGCGAGCCGCAGTCACTGGTGAACCCGGTGCGCGTTTCCAGCGTGACGTGCGGGCACTGCCACGCCGACGAGCGGTTGACCTCGCGCTACAACCTGCCGCTGGACAAGGTGCCTGCGTTCCAGGACAGCTTCCACGGGCTGGCAAGCCGCGCGGGGTCGCAGACCGTAGCGAACTGCGCTTCTTGCCACGGCGTGCATAACATCCTGGCGTCGAGCGACCCGCGTTCGACGATCCATCCCAACAATATCGGGGCCACGTGCGGGGCCTGCCACCCCGGCGCGGGCCAGCGGTTTGCCATCGGGCGCGTGCACGTGCTGCCGGAAACGGCCGCTGAGCACCCGGTGGTGGCGTTCATCCGCGTGACGTACCTGTGGTGGATCATCCCGCTGGCGGTGGGCTTCATGCTGCTGCACAACGGGCTGGACTTCTTCGCCAAGCTCATCCGCGGCGGGCCGCGCATCCACACGGGCGAAGAAGTGCCACGCATGAATATTCACTTCCGCATGGCGCACTGGCTGACGGTGGTGAGCTTTCCGACGCTGGTGGTCACCGGCTTCGCGCTGAAGTTCCCGGAGTCGTGGTGGGCGGCGCCGATCGTGCAGTGGGAGGGCACGATGCGCTTCCGCGCGACGTTGCACCGCGTAGCGGCGGTGGTGCTGATGGCGTCCATCGTGTATCACGCCGTGCATCTGATGGCCAGAAAACGCGACCGCGTGATCCTGCCCAACCTGCTGCCGCGGGTGAAAGACGTGCAGGACCTGTGGGGCCTGACGCGGTACAACCTGGGGCTGGCGCAGGAGCGGCCACACTTCGGGATGTTCAGCTACGCGGAAAAGATCGAGTACCTGGCGTACGTGTGGGGTTCGGTGGTGATGGTCGTGTCCGGTTTCCTGCTGTGGTTTGAGAATTTCACGCTGCGGAATTTCCCGAAGTGGGTGACCGATGCGGCCACGGCCATCCATTACTACGAGGCCATCCTGGCCACCCTTTCCATCCTGATCTGGCACTTCTATATGACGGTCTTCGATCCGGACGTCTATCCGATGGATAAGGCGTGGCTGACCGGAAAAGCATCCGCGGATCACTTGAAGCAAACCCGGCCGGAGTATTACGCGGAAATAGCGAGCAAGCAGGCGGAAAAGCAAACGCCACCCGCGGAGAGCAAAGAGCAAGCACCGAGTAACGAAGAGATCAGCGGCGAGTGACCCCCCGGCTCCGCTGTGTGCAGCCGTCAATCAGAAAGATTGACACGGAGGCCAGTGCCGGAGGCGGCGGCGCGCTCGAAGACAACAATGGCTGCGGCGGCGTCCTGAAGCGCAGTGCCGGTGCTGTCGAAGATGATGATTTCGTGGGGAGAGGTGCGACCGGGCTTGCGGCCGGCAACGATTTCGCCGAGTTCGGCATGGACCGCGGCCGGAGCGAGTAGCCCCTTCACGAGCGCGTGATGCAGATCGCCGCTCGCGGCGCACTGCGCGAGGATGTCCACAACAATCTTGTTGCCCACAAAAAGCGCGGGGTCGAGTTCCTGCTTCTCCGGGCTATCCGCGCCGACCGCAGAAATCAACGTCCCCGGAGCGACGAATTCCTTCATCAGATAAGCCGCTTTAGAGGGCGTGCAAGTGACGCAGATGCCGCTTTGCGGTACGGCGACGGCGAGATCGCGCGTTGCTGCGACCTCCATGGCCAGTTCCCGCGACATTTCGCGGGCGAAGCGCTGGGCCAAGGCGGCGTCGGCGTCGAAGGCATGGGCGCGCTCGATGCGGCAGACGCGGGCCAGCGCGCGGAGCTGCACGCGGCCCTGGTTGCCGCAACCGCAGATGGTGGCGATGCGGGCGTCTGCGCGGGCGAGGTACTTGGCTGCCACGGCGCTGGCCGCACCAGTGCGCTGAATGGTTATCTCCACGGAGTCCATGACGGCGAGCGGGCGGCCGTTTTCGGCGTCGTAAAGCGCGATGAGGCCCTGGATGGTGGGCAGGCCGAAGCGCTCGCGGTTGCGCATGAAATTGGCGTTGGCCTTGAGGACGAAATAACTGCGGCCGGGGGCCAGCGTGCCGGCCTTGATGTGGAAGGCGCCGCCGGGGGCGTGCAGGCCGAGCATGCCGGGCGGGCCGGTCTTCCCTTCTCCGTAAAGCCGAAAGGCCTGCTCGACGGCGGCGATGCAGTCATCGAGGGAGAGGAGTTCAGCAATTTCGTGCCGGCGAAAGATCAGCGTGCCCTGGGCATCCATGATCAGGCTCCTGACGCGAGGAAGCGTCGCACGCGCCGCAACACGCGCAGGAACATCGCGGGCGTGAGGCGGCCCGTGAGCGTGTTCTGCTGGCTGGGATGGTAGGCGGCAAACAGGCGCGGAAGCGCGCCGGGGAGTTGGTAGCTCGCGCCGTGAGCGAATTTGCAGGGAGCGCGGCCGGGCAGACTTCCCTGCTCTACGAGCAACGAGAGGTAAGCATCGAAGGCGATTTTGCCGAGGGCGAGAACGGCGCGGGGACGCAGAACCGCGAGTTCCTGGACGAGAAAAGGACGGCAGTTGCAGATTTCCGAGCGCGAAGGTTTGTTGGCCGGCGGGGCGCAGCGGATGGCGGCGACGATGTAGGCGTGGCACAGGCGCAGGCCGTCGCCGCGATGCGTGGAGGCGGGCTGGTTGGCAAAGCCAGCGCGATGGAGCATGCGAAAGAGAAAATCGCCGGAGCGGTCGCCGGTGAAGACGCGCCCGGTGCGGTTTCCGCCGTGCGCTGCCGGGGCGAGACCCAGGATCAGCAGTTCGGCGCACGGGTCGCCGAAGCCGGGCACCGGGCGGCCCCAGTAAGTCCAGTCACGAAAGGCGCGGCGCTTTGTGCGGGCGACGTGTTCGCGGTAGCGGACCAAGCGGGGACACTTCCGGCAAGAGATGACCCGCTCGTTGAGCTGCGCGAGTTGCGTGGCATTGGTCATGCAGCGGGGCGCAGAAGAAGGATTCTAAGGCAGGACCAAATAATTGCACAGTGGGACGCGAGGCGAGGCAGGAACTTGAAGGGCCGGTCTAAAGACCGGCCTCTACCTCGGGGCGGGCATGGGCTTTTACCAGAAGTAGCGCCACCAGGACATGAGGCCGATGCCGAGGCGGTCGGCCCAGGCGTCACGCATGGCGGGGTCGCTGCGGAGGATGCCTTCGCGGGTGACGCCAGCAGGCGGCGGAACAAGCTGCGCCATACGGTCGAAGACGCGGGCTTTCTCGTCTTCGTCTACGCGCACCAGGAGGTGCCAGAGCGTGAGGGCGTCCTCCTTGCGTGCTTCACGAAGCACCGTGTCCAATGCATCCGCGCGCACTTTCTTCACGCCTTCCATGCCGCCTTCGACGCCGCCCTCCACGCCGCCGAGCGGGCCGCCCGGAATCCCACCGGAAACACCCCCAGCGATGCCACCCGGCACGCCGAGTAGGGGGTCGAGCTGTTCGACCGCGCGCTTGAGTTTTTCGGACGCAGTCTCGAAATAGGGCGTGCCGGGACCGAGGCGAGGACGCGAAATGCACATCGCGCCGGCCGGGACCAAAGATTCGCGACCCCGCTGCGCGAGCGTGACCAGGCCTGTCTCCACGCGGAGCACGCCTACACCGGCGTCGTCCACTTCGAGCGTATAGACGCAGCCGAGGTCCACGGCGCTGGCGGAGGGCGTCTCCACGGCAAAGACGCGCGGCGGGGCCCAGATGCGCGCGAAGATCGCGCCGCGGCGCAGCTCGAGGCGGTGATCGGTGAGAGCCGCGCTCACCAGGCGGAGGCGCGAATTGGGCTTCACTTCCACTTCGCCGATCAGGCCAACGTCAATCATGGCGCGAGAGGCGGAGTCGGTGACGAGCCAATCACCCACCAGGAGACGATCCACTGCACCGATGGGTCGGGAGCCGACCTGCGGGGCGCCGGCGAGGCGCGAGACGGCCCAGGACTGGCGCAACTGGATGCGGGCAAGCAGCGTGGCCGCCACCACCAGCACCACGATGGCGGCCACTGCGGCGAAGCGCGGCAGAACCTGGCGCAGGCGCGAGGGAAAGCGACGCACGGGCATTTGGAATTCCGGCGCGGGGCGATTGTGGCGCAACGTGCCGAGCAAGTTTTCCAACCGTTCGACTTCGAGGTCGGGCGGGCCGGAGCGATCCCAGAGATAGTTGTCATTCATGGCCCGTACTCCAATCTTTTGAGCCCACGGACGGATCAGGGCGCGACGTTGCACCAGGCAAGCCGAGCTTTTCGCGCAGCAGCTTCATGCCGCGGTGGAGATTGACGCGCACCGAGGCGGAGGTGCAGCCGGTGCGGGCGGCGATCTCCGGGCCGGTCATGCCTTCGACCAGGCGGAGGACCAGCGTCTCGCGGTAAGCCTCCGGCAGCGCTTTGATCACGGCGAGGACTTTGAGCGCTTCGGCACGCTGCGCGGCGCCGCCGTGGCCGCCGGGCAATTCTTCGGGCAGCTCCTGCGTGGGCGTGGAGCGGCGGTGAAAATCGCTAGCACGGTTACGGGCAATCATGGCCAGCCATCCGCCGAAGGCCGCAGGCTCGCGAAGGGTGTACAGGCGGCGCAGAGCCTGGAGGAAGACGTCCTGCACCAGATCGTCCACTTCCACCGCCGGGACGCGGGCAAGCAACATGCCGTGTACCATGGGGGCGTAGCGGGCGTAGAGCGCGGCGAAAGCGCTGCGGTCGCCCTGGCGCGCGGCGGCGGCGAGGGCGGCGTCGTGAGACGCCTCGGCGACGAGGGGCGCGGTCACAGGGCGAAGGTGCCTGATGCTGGCGTCGAGGTCAATGGTGAACTCCACAGGAACGCCTGGAACCCTCCGCGGCGACCGGCAGAAATGATTCCCTGCAGGCTGCCACGGTATAAAGACGCTACCGGCAGGTTGGGCGTTAACAGCAAGGCGGCATCTGCAAGGCGCATGCAAATTGCGCTGTCACAAAGGCGGGGTTTTCCTCTAGGATATGGAGCGGCGACCGCAGAACCCAACGCATGGACTCCCCGCGCGAAAAAATCCTGGTGCTGGATGGCGACGAAGCCGCGCGCCTGCAATTGCTGGACCTGCTCCAGTTCGCGGTTTATGACGTCTACGTGACGGATTCCTGTGCGCAGGCGCTGGAGACGGCACGGCTGGAGGGCGTGGACCTGGTGTTGCTGGGCACCAACCTGGAAGGCGAGGCGTGCTGGCCGGCGTTGACGGAGCTGAAGGGCGCGGCGGCGACGGCACCCATCCGCGTGATCGTGCTCTCCGACGGGGGCACCGAGGAGCGCATCCGCGCGCTGGACCTAGGCGCCGACGACGTGCTGGCGCGGCCGTGGGAGAACGCCGAATTGCTGGCGCGCGTGCGGTCGCAACTGCGCCAGAAAAAGGCGCAGGACGAACTGCGCCGGCAAACGCGCGTGGCCGAGGAAGGCTACGAGATCGCAAAGACCGGGTTCGAGGCGCTGGCCGTCACCGAAAGAATGAAGCGCGACGCCTTCTGGATCGGGCGGCGGCTGAAGATCGGCGTGATTGCGCTGATCGGCATCGCGGCGCTCATGGCGGGAATCTTTTTCCTGTTTTTCCACACGACGGAGAAGGAGTACCAACGCACGAAGGCGGTGATCGGGCAGATCCAGCGCGGGCTGTCCAGCCAGGAAGAGCTGATGGAACGCACCCGGAAAATGCGCGACGAGCTGGAACGGCAGTCGGCTGCGTCCGCGGAAGCAGAAAAGAAAAAACTCGAAGCGGAAAGGCAGCAGTTGAGCGAGCGGCTGACTGCGGCGGCCAGCTCGGGCGAGGTGGCGGAGCTGCGGCAGCAGTTGAGCGACACGAGCAAGCGGCTGAACAAGATCGAGAGTGAAGGCAAGGTGGCGCAGGGCATCATCCGCTCGTACGGGCCGAGCGTGTGCCTGATGCACGTGACCGTGGCGTTCCGGCACCGCGCCACCGGGCAGCGGCTGCGCTACGCGGGCATCGGCCCCACGGGTGAGCCGCTGAAGGACAGCGAAGGGAACCCCCTCTTCGACCCGCAGGGGCGCGGGCCGGAGGTGCGCGCGCATTTCTTCGGCACGGGCTTCCTGGTTGCGACAGACGGACGCATCCTGACCAACCGGCACGTGGTGGAGCCGTGGTGGAAGAACGAGGAGCTGAACGCCATCGGGGAAGAAGGGTTCGAGGCGGTGATCGCGGAGATCAGCGCGTACTTTCCCGGTTCGCCGCAGACGTACCGCGTGGAGATCCAAAGAACATCGGACGCGACGGACCTAGCCATCGTGCAGGGGAACCTGGAAGGGTTAAAACGCGCGGTGCTGGCGCGCGACAGTCGGAAAGAAGCGTCAAGGAGCGGGCAGGCGGTGGTGCTGATGGGCTACGCCACGGGGATTGATGCCATCCTGGCCAAGGCGGGCGAAGAGACGGCACAAAGCATCATCGCCGCGAGCGGGGGCAATCCGAGGCTGATCCTAGCGGAACTCGCAAGGCGGGATTTGATCCGCCCGCTCACCACACAGGGACACATCGGGGACGTCCTGGCGGACAAGATCGTCTATGACGCGCAGACCACTTCGGGCGGGTCGGGCGGGCCGGTGTTCAACGCGCAGGGGAAAGTGATCGGCGTGAATTATGCGGTGATCAAAGGGTTCGGCGGGTCGAATTTCGGGATTCCCATCCGGTTTGCGGAGGCGTTGTTGAAGTAGCAGCAAGCTGCAAGAGGGCGGGCACAGGGACCCACCCCTTCGCCCCCGCAGCAACCTTTCCAATCAATCATTCGTATCTGATACCGGGAGGAGCAATGGGCAAGAAAGTTTGTCTCTCGATTCTGGTGTTCTTGTTGGCGGCTGCGGCTGCAGGAGCGCAGGACGCGAAGGAAATCCTGGCGAAGGCCAAACAGGCCTCGGGCGGCGCGGCATGGGATGCGATCCGGACGGCGCACACGCGGGTGAAGATCAGCACGGGCGGGCTGAGCGGGACAGGAGAATCCTGGGTGGACACGCGCACGGGACGCTTCGTGGACCGCTACCAGCTCGGGCCGGTGAGCGGCGCGCAGGGGTTCGACGGGAAAACGCTGTGGACGCAGGACAGCTCGAGGCAGACGAAAGTCCAAGAAGGCGGCGATGAGCGCGAAGGAGCAATGAACGATGCCTACCAGCGGTGCTTCGCGTTCTGGTTCCCGGAACGCTGGGAGGCACAGATGGAGTCCGCTGGCGAAAAGGAAGATGGCGGGCGGAAGTTCCACGTGGTGCGCATCACGCCGCAGGGCGGGCGGCCGTTCGACTTATGGATCGACGCGGCGACATTTCTTTTTGACCGCACGGTGGAGAAAGCGGCGCTGGAGACGCGCACGGTCTTCTATGCGGACTATCGCGAGGTCAGCGGGGTAAAAGTGCCGTTCGCGTCGCGCTCCACGAACGGTGAAACGAAGTACGACGTGCACACCCAGATCGAGGAGATCGAGTTCAATGTGGCGGTGGAAGAGGCGGCGTTCCGCATGCCAGGGCCGCCACCCCCGGACTTTGTCATCGCGGGCGGAAAGAGCGCGACGACTATCCCCTTCGAACTGCTGAACAACCACATGTACGTGCAGGTGAAGTTGAACGGCAAGGGACCGTACCGGCTGCTGTGCGACACGGGAGGCGCCAACATCGTCACGCCGGAGCTGGCGAAGGAGCTGGGGCTGAAGTCTGAAGGTGTGTTCGAGGGCCGCGGTGTGGGCGAAAAATCGGAAGACGTGGGGGTAACGCAGGTGGAGAAGTTGGAAGTCGGCGACGCGGCGGTGGCCAAGCAGATCTTCGCGGTGTTTCCGCTGGCGACACTCTCCAACGCGGAAGGGCTGCCGATGCAAGGGCTGATCGGGTACGAAGTTTTCAAGCGGTTCGTGGTGAAGGTGGACTACGAGCGGAATGAGTTGACGCTGATTCTGCCGGAGAGCTTCGAGTACAGGGGTAGCGGGACGGCGGTGCCGTTCAAATTCAATGGGAGCATCCCGCAGGTGGAAGGCGAGATTGACGACATCGCAGGGAAGTTCGACATTGACACGGGCAGCCGGGCGTCGCTGAGCCTGCTGGCGCCATTTGCGGAGAAAAACGACCTGAAGACAAAGTACGCGGCGAAAGTGGAAGCGGTAACGGGTTGGGGCTTGGGCGGCGCGGCACGAGGGCTGGTGACGCGGGGGAAGGTGCTTAAGCTGGGCAGCGTAACGATTGGGAATCCGGTGACAGAGCTGTCGCTGCAAAGGAAAGGCGCGTTCACTGATCCCTACGTCGCGGGAAATGTGGGCGCGGGAGTGCTGAAGCGGTTCAACATCATTTTTGATTACGGCAGGCAGCAACTAATCTTCGAGCGGAACGCCAACGACGCGAAGCCGGATGCGTACGACCGCGCGGGGATGTGGATCAACTTGAAGGACGGCGCGTTCGAGGTGGTAGACGTGACAGCGGGCGGGCCGGCCGCAGCGGCGGGAATCAAGGCCGGCGACAAAATCCTTGCCGTGGATGGAAAGCTGCCGGTGCAGTTGTCGTTGCCTGCAGCGCGCGTGAAGTTCAAGAGCGATCCGCCGGGGACGAGGGTGAAGTTGACGGTTGAATCGGGCGGAAAGAAGCGCGAGGTGACGATCGTGTTGCGGGATTTGGTGTAGCGGAAGCCCACCCTTCGTCCGCCGCGGCGGACGCAGAGTGAACCACCCCTGAAGATGCCCGTCCTGCAGAGCACGGGGCGCTACACGAGAACATAGGGGCGGCCCGGCGGGTCGCCCCTACGGTTCGTTGGCCGCAATTGTGTCGGACAAGCGTGGACGCCTGTCGTACTACTGAAGGTCGTAGAGTTTGATGTCCTTGCCGAGAAGATATTTGTCGAACCAGTTGACGATGTGCTGGAGGCGCTCGATGCGGTGCGCGGGTTTGCCGGAGCGCGAGAGTTCGTGCGTCTCGCCCGGGAAGCGCACCATCACCGCCGTTTTCTTCTGCGCTTTCAGCGCGCGGAACATCGCTTCCCCGCCCTGCGTGGGCGGCGTACGGAGATCGTCCTCGCCTTCGACGAGCATGAGCGGCGTCGAGATTTTCTCCGCGTAGCGCACGGGCGAGCGCGAAGCGAACTCCTCCGGGTCGCGGAAGGGCACGGACTTGAACCAGTTCGGCGTGAAGAGGGTAAAGTCGGCGGTGTACCAGAAGCTGGTCCAATCGGCCACGGAGCGCTGCGAGACGGCGGCGGCGAAGCGATTGGTCTGCGTGATCGTCCAGTTGGTGAGCAGCCCGCCGCCGCTGCCGCCGGTGACGCCCATGCGCTTGTCGTCCACATAGCCGCGCTTGAGCACTTCGTCCACGCCAGCCATCAGGTCCTTGTAGTCGTCGCCGGGGTAGCGGTGCTGGATGATGTTGGCGAATTCCTGGCCGTAGGAGGTGCTGCCGCGGGGATTGGTGTAGAGAACAACATAACCCTTGGCGGCCATGTAGTGAAACTCGTGCATGAAGATGTCGCCGTAGGCGGTGTGCGGGCCGCCGTGGATCTGGAGAATGAAGGGGTATTTCTTGGCGGGATCAAAGTCCGGCGGCTTGAGGATCCAGCCGTGAATTTTCTTGCCGTCAAAGCTGGTGTACCAGATCTCCTCGGGCGCAGTGAGCTTGAGTTGAGCGAAGAGATCTTTGTTCACGTCGGCAAGGAGGGTGAGTTTTTTCGTGGCCACATCGAACAGGTAGAGATCGCCGATGCGCATCTGGTCGCTGATAACCACGGCGAGCTGGGAGGCGTCCGGGGTGGCGGAATAGGAGATGACGGACTGCGTGCCAGTAGTGAGCGGCTCGATGCGACCGGACGCGGCATCCACGCGAACCAGGTTGGCGCGACCACGTTCGGTCGTGGTGACGATGAGCGAGCGACCGTCGGCGGACCAGAGCAGCGGCGCGCCCCCGCCGCCGCGAGGCGGGCGCTGGTCGCCGGTGACGTCGGCGCCGATCTCGAAATCGTAAGACGCGGTGAGATTGGTGGCCTTGCCGCCGGCGTACACGAAAACGTCGTCCTGGGTGCTGGACTGCACCTGCGGCGGATTGATTGAACCGACAAAGGCGAAGCGGGAGCCATCGGGCGAGGCGACCGCATTGTTCACGGGGCCGTTGATGTCAATCACGGTTTCGGTTTCCCCACCGGCGGCGGGCACGGCGTAAAGGTTTGAGTCCCTCGGGAAGTAATAGGGCTCGTCCACGCGGTTGGAGCTGAAATAGATCTTTGAAGCGTCGCGGCTCCAGGCGATGCCGCCTTCGTTGTGCTTGCCGGAGGTGAGCGGCTTGGCTTCGCCGGGAGCAGCTTCTGGAGCGGGGACGGCGATGGTCCAGATGTGCGAGGCGCGTGTGGGATCGAGATAGCCGCCGCCATCGGAGCGATAGACGGCGCGGGTGATGATCTTGACATCGCTCTTCTTTTCCTTGGGCGGGGTTTTGCGGTCCTCGAAATCTTTGGGAATTGTCGTGCTCGTGAAGGCGATGTGCTTGCCGTCGGGCGACCAGGCGGCGGGCCCGGTGCCGCGGGGCAGGTCGGTGAGCTTGCGTCCTTCGCCGCCGGCCATGGAGAGCAAATAAAGTTGCGGAGCTTCGCGCTCGGCGGAACGCAGGAAAGCGAGCGTGTGCGAATCGGGCGACCAGCGCGGAGCGGAGTCGCGCGGGCCGGCAGTCAACAGGCGCGGGGCGCCGCCGGCCGTGGGCACGATCCAGATGCTCGTGTCGTAGCGGTCTTCTTTTTCGTTGACCGTGACGAGCACGTAGGCGACCTGCTTGCCGTCCGGAGAGATCCGCGGGTCGGCAATCCAGCGGAATTTGAGAAAATCTTTTTCGGTGATGGGGCGCTTGTCCTGCGCGGAGACGGCAACCACTAGCGCAAGCAGAGCAAGAAACACAACAGCGTGACGCGTGAATCGATTCACGATTCTCCTCCGAGGGGCGGGAGTTTATCCCGAAGTCGCGCGTTCGTCCACTGAGACGAAGGCAGCTTCCCGGGGGTTTCCAAGCAGCAGGAGCCGCAAGAAATCGGCTATTTGACTTCGTTTCGAGCGGCGAATAGCATGAGCAATTTATTCAGCTTGCAGAGGGTGCGCAGAGGGCGTGGCGGGAGTCCACACGAAAACCGGGACGATTCTCGACCGCATTGTCGAGGCGCGGCGCGCGGCCGTGGAACACCGCCAGAAAGTGGTGCCGCTGCCAGCGCTGAGAATGGCGGTGAAGCGGAACAAGCCAGCGCGCGACTTCGCGGCCGCGCTCACACGCGGCACCCTGAACGTCATCGCCGAGTTGAAGAAAGCGTCGCCCTCAGGTGGCGTGCTGCGGCAGAATTTTAAAGTGGAAGAACTAGCCACGGGCTTCGAGCAGGCCGGGGCAGCGGCGCTATCCGTCCTGACGGAAGAGGAATTCTTCCAGGGCGCGCTCGCCCACCTGACCGCGGTGCGGAAGAAGACGGCGCTGCCGGTGCTGCGCAAGGATTTCATCATCGACCCGTGGCAGGTTTGGGAGGCGCGGGCGGCGGACGCGGACTCGTTCCTGCTGATCGCCGCCATTCTGGGCGATGCCACGCTGGGCGAATTGATTACGCTGGGGCGCGAGCTGGGCATGGAGCCGCTGGTGGAAGCACACACGCGCGAAGAACTGGCGCGCGCGTTGGCGGCGGGCGCGCGGATCATCGGCGTGAATAACCGCGACCTGAAAACGTTCGAGGTGCGCGTGGAGACGTCGCACGAGCTGGTGGAGGACATTCCGCAAGAGTGCATCGCAGTGAGCGAGTCGGGGCTGCGAACACACGAGGAGCTGGTGCGCCTGCGCGCGGCAGGGTTTGATGCGTTTCTGATTGGCGAGCAGTTGATGCAGGCGGCGGAACCAAGCGCAGCATTGCGGGAACTGTTCGGTAATTAAATGGGAGTGCGCGTAGGGGCACGATTTATCGTGCCCCTACGCGGAACACATGGTGCGTGTAAAGATATGCGGGATCACGAGCCAGGCAGACGCGCTGCTGGCCGTCGAGGCGGGCGCGAGCGCCCTGGGTTTCAACTTCTATCTGCCCAGCCCACGGTACATCGCGCCGTCGCACGCGCGGCTGATCGTGGGAGAGATGCCGGTGGGCGTGGATGCCGTGGGCGTGTTTGTGAACCCGACGTTTGAAGCTGCGGACGAGATCGCCCTCACCGTGGATCTGGACGTGGTGCAGCTTCACGGCGAGGAACCGCCGGGGCTGGTGGAGCAGCTTTCGGATTGCTGGCCGTTGATCAAGGCCTTCCGCGTGGGGCCGGAGTTCCGCGCGGAAGCGCTGGCGGAGTACGGCAAGAGCGTGCACTTCTTCCTGCTGGACGGCTTCAGCAAGACAGCGCGTGGAGGGACGGGGAAAACGTTTGATTGGAGCGCGGCGGTGGCGGCCAAGCGCTACGGCCGGATTTTTCTCTCCGGCGGGCTGACGCCGGAAAACGTCGGCGAAGCAATCCGGCAGGTGCGGCCGTTTGCGGTGGACGTGTGCAGCGGTGTGGAATCGGAGCCCGGGAAAAAGGACGCGGCGCGGGTGCGCGCGTTCGTCGAGGCGGTCGAGGCAGCAAGCAAGGAGATTGCGCAGTGAGCGCGGCAGCACAGATCTGGCCGGATTCGCGCGGACGGTTCGGTCCGTACGGCGGACGGTACGTGCCGGAGACGCTGGTGGCGCCGCTGGAAGAACTGGAGCGGGCGTACGAGGCGGCGCGCGCGGACGCAAACTTCGCGCGACAGCTCGAGAGCGAACTGAAAAACTTCGCCGGGCGGCCCACGCCACTGCAACTGGCCGCGCGGCTTACGGAGCACCTAGGCGGCGCACGAGTTTATCTGAAGCGCGAGGACCTGCTGCACACCGGCGCGCACAAGATCAACAACTGCCTGGGCCAGGGACTGCTGGCGGTGCGCATGGGGAAGAAGCGCGTCATCGCGGAGACCGGCGCGGGCCAGCACGGCGTGGCCACCGCGACAGTGGCGGCACGGCTGGGGCTGGAGTGCGTGGTCTATATGGGCACGGAGGACATGGAGCGGCAGCGGCTGAACGTCTTCCGCATGCGGCTGCTGGGCGCGGAAGTGGTCGGCGTGGATGCGGGCAGCCGCACGTTGAAAGACGCTATCAACGAGGCCATGCGCGACTGGGTGACCAACGTGCGCACCACGCATTACCTGCTCGGCTCCGTGCTGGGCGCGCACCCCTATCCGCGCATGGTGCGCGATTTCCAAGTCTGCATCGGACGCGAGGCCCGCGCGCAGCTCCTGGCGGCGGAGAAGCGCCTGCCGGATTATCTGTTCGCCTGCGTCGGCGGAGGATCGAACGCGATGGGGCTGTTCTACGAGTTTTTGAGCGATGCGCGCGTGAAGATGATCGGCGTAGAAGCCGGCGGACGCGGAACTGCACTCGGCGAGCACGCGGCGCGGCTGGTGCCGCAGGGCGGGACTGCAGGATTCAGCGGTGCGAAGCCCGGTGTATTGCAGGGCACGTACTCGCGCGTGCTGCAGACACCTGACGGGCAGATCGCCACAACGCATTCGGTGTCCGCGGGGCTGGATTATCCCGCCGTCGGCCCGGAGCACGCGTGGCTGGCGGAGCAAGGGCGCGCGGAATACGCGGCGGCGAGCGACGATGCAGCGATTGACGCGGCACGGACGCTTTCGCGCACGGAGGGCATCATCCCGGCGCTGGAACCGGCGCACGCGCTGGCGGAAATCATACATCGCGCGCCGAAGATGACACGCGACGAGATTGTGATTATGAATTTGTCGGGCCGCGGCGACAAAGACATGGAGATATTGTCGCGGTATTTGTAGCGGCGTGGGACAAGCTACACGCGCGGACACGCAGGTCCGCCCCTACGGCATGAACAACGTATGAGCGAAGCGCGAACAGCTACAACGCGGATCACGCGGAGGTTCGAGGAGCTGCGGCGGGCGGGAGAGCTGGGCCTAGTGGCGTACATCACTGCTGGTGACCCGACGCTGGAGGCCAGCGAGCGAATCGTGCTGTCGCTGGCGGAGGCGGGTGCGGACGTAATCGAGCTGGGTGTGCCGTTCAGCGACCCGGTGGCGGACGGGCCGACAATCCAACGCGCCAGCGAGCGCGCGTTGCGCAACGGCACGACGCTCAGCGGCGTGCTAGAGTTGGTGAAACGCCTGCGTGCGCGGACGGAAGTGCCGCTGGTGCTGTTCAGCTACTACAACCCGGTGTTGCAGATGGGCCTGGAGACATTTGCCGCGGAGGCGGCGCAAGCGGGCGCGGATGGAGTGCTGATAACGGACTGCACTCCGGAGGAAGCCGGGGACTACCGCCGGGCGATGCATGCGCACGGGCTGGACACGGTTTTTCTGGCCGCGCCGACTTCGACTGACAGACGGATGAAGCTGATTGCAGAGGCTTCGACAGGGTTCCTCTACCTGATTTCGAGGACAGGAGTGACCGGCGCGAAAGATGCGCTGGCGGAGGAGTTGCCGGCGTTGATCAGGCGGGCGCGCGCGACAACGCCGCTGCCGATTGCGGTGGGGTTCGGGATTTCGCAGCCGGGGCACGTGTCCCTCCTCGGGGGCCTGGCGGACGCTGCGGTGGTGGGGTCGGCACTGGTGGCGGAGATCGAGAAGGCACCCAACACCGACGCCGCGGGCGCGGCGGTAGCTGCGAAAGTGCGCGCGTTGAAGGAAGCAGCGCGTGCAGGAATGAGCCGGAGAGTGTAGGCAGTTGTGGCGATTCACCTGCGACGACAGGCCGCCGCAAAAGCAAGGCGAGAGCTTCGCTCCCGCACTCCATGGCGGCGGGATAGACCCGCCGCTACATATGCCAAAAATAGAAATCAAGAAATTGCGCAAAAGAATTGACGCGATGGACCGGGCGCTGGTGAAGCTGCTGAACCGGCGGGCGGCTCATTCGCTCGTCATCGGGCGGCTGAAGGCGAGGGCCGGCCTGCCGCTGTTCATCCACGCGCGGGAGCGGGAGATTGCGCGAAAAGTCTGCCGGGCCAACCGCGGACCGCTGCCGGACCACGCACTGACGCACCTGTTCGAACAGTTGTTGCAGCACACGCGGGTGATGGTTCGAGAGGCTTTGTGGGCCGAGCGCCGCAAGAGAAAAGGGAAGAAGTGATGTTTCATCGCGTGGCTATCCTCGGCACCGGATTGATGGGCGGTTCGTTCGCGCTGGCGGTGCGCAAGCAGTTTCCCGAAACGCGAATCGTCGGGTGGGACCGCGCGGAGGTGCTGGAACGCGCGGCGGCGCGCGGAGTGATTGACGAGTGCTGCGCCGAGCTGACCAATGCCGTGCGCGGGGCGGACCTGGTTTACATCGCGTTGCCGCTGGGCGCGGCGCTGGAGCATCTGCCGGCCATCGCACAGCAGGCGGAGCCGGGCACGCTGGTGACGGACGTGTGCAGTACGAAGGTGGCCATCTGCCACGCTGCGCAGAAGCATTTCACGGGCGGCGCGCGGTTCCTGGGTGGGCACCCGATGGCCGGCAAGGAAACGAAGGGCGTCGAGCACGCCGCCCTGGAGATTTTCTCCGGCGCGAAGTACATCCTGATCGGCGACGAAGCAGAAGCGGACGAGCGGGCGAAGAGGTTCGCGACGCTGGTGGAGAAGCTGGGCGCGCGGCCGGAGTGGATGGATGCGGACACGCACGACTGGGCGGTGGGCATCGTGTCGCACCTGCCGCAACTGGTGAACGTGGCGCTGGCGCAGGTAATCCGCGACGAGACGGACGAGACGGGCTTACCGCTCCGCGTGGCCGGGCCGGGGCTGCGCGACGCATTGCGGCTGGCGGGCAGCCCGTACAGCACCTGGCGCGACATTTGCCTGACCAATCCGGACAACATCGCGCGGGCGCTCGACCGCGTGGGCCAGGCCATAGAGCACCTGCGCACGCGCCTGCAAAGCAAGGACCTCCAGGAAGCTTTCGACGCCGCGAACGAACTCTACCGCATGCTCCACGACCTGAAGTAAACTTCAGGCGCAATTGCACGCTTGCGCGAGAAGCTGCGCCCCCGGCGCGGGCGAAACTCAAGGAGCCTTTCATGGACAAACGCGTGGCGAACGCCGATGCAGCCGTCACAAACGTGCGCGACGGCGCGACAATCATGATGGGCGGCTTCGGGCTGTGCGGCATCCCGGAAAACCTGATTGCCGCGCTGCGGCGCAAAGGCGTGAAAAACCTCACCTGCATCTCCAACAACGCCGGGGTGGATGATTTCGGGATCGGGCTGCTGATGCAGACGCGGCAGGTGAAGAAGATGATCTCGACCTACGTGGGCGAAAACAAGCTCTTCGAGCAACTGGTGCTGAGCGGAGAACTGGAGGTGGAGCTGAACCCGCAGGGAACGCTGGCGGAGCGCATCCGCGCGGGTGGCGCGGGCATCGCCGCGTTTTTCACGCCGACGGGCTACGGCACGATGATCGCCGAGGGCAAGGAGACGCGGGAATTCAACGGGCGACCGTGCGTGTTGGAGAAAGGACTGCGGGCGGACTTCGCGTTTGTGAAGGCGTGGAAGGGCGACCGCTGGGGCAACCTGATCTACCGGAAAACGGCGCGGAACTTCAACCCCGTGATGGCCACGGCCGCGGACTACGTGATCGCAGAAGTGGAAGAGCTGGTGGAAGTGGGGCAGCTCGAGCCGGACTCGGTGCACACGCCGGGAATCTACGTGAATGCAATTTTTCGGGGGACGGGCTACGAGAAACGCATTGAGCGTCGCACGGTGCGAAAAGCATAAAACCAAACGCAGAGATGCAGAGGAGCGCAGAGAACATGGCTCAAGCGGAAGTGGATAAGCGGGAAATCATTGTGAAGCGGATTGCGCAGGAGCTGCGTGACGGTTACTACGTCAACCTGGGGATCGGGATGCCCACGCTGGTGTCGAACTATATCCCGGCGGGGATGGATGTGGTGCTGCAATCGGAAAACGGGATGCTCGGCGTGGGGCCGTATCCGCTCGAGGGCAGCGAGGACGCAGACCTGATCAACGCTGGGAAAGAAACGGTGACGGAGATACTTGGCACGTCATACTTTTCCAGCGCGGATTCGTTTGCCATGATCCGTGGAGGTCACGTGGACTTGACCGTGCTCGGCGCGCTGCAAGTGGACGAGAAGGGCAACCTGGCCAACTGGGCTATCCCGGGAAAAATGCTGAAGGGCATGGGCGGGGCGATGGACCTGGTGGCGGGAGCGAAGCGCGTGATTATCGCCATGGAGCACACCACCAAGGACGGCAAGCCGAAAATCTTGAAGAAGTGCACGCTGCCGCTGACCGGCGTGGAGGTGGTGGACCTGATCGTTACGGAGATGGCGGTGATCGAAGTGGCGCCGGAGGGGCTGGTGCTGCGCGAAGTGGCGCCGGGCGTGTCGCCGGAGGAAGTGCAGAAGGCGACCGAGCCGAAACTGCGTATTGCGGCGGATCTGAAGGTCATTTCCGTGTGAGAGAGCTCGGAAACGAGAGGCGAGTGGGGGCGGCGAAGTAATTCCCCATTGCGGGACGCGAAAAAGCGGCGCTGTCCCTCGGCTTCGCTGGGGATAAAAAGCGCCGCACTCCAAGGTTGCGCGGACGCGGCGCGACGCGGCGGGCGACCTGTTGGTCGCCCCTACGACGGTGGAAACAGCTTGGTAGCTACACTAGCATCGAGGTGAAATGAAGCTGCACTCGATTGTCGTGGTGAGCCTGCATAGCCCCAAGGAGCGTATCTGGGGCGAGTTGCTGGAGATGAACACGGCGGGGGTGACGGTGCGGGGGATTGACCTGAACTCGTTCGACGATTTCATCCGGCAGGTGCGCGACCCGGAGGGCGACTTGGTGGGGCTGCCCACGGTATTTTTCCCGATGACGCGCGTGGAGCGCATCGCGCTGGATGAGCCGCAGGGCTCGATCCCGTCGCTGGCAGAGATGTTCCAGGAGAAGGTGGGACAAAGCTTGCTCGAATACCTCGCGCGCTTTGCGTGACCTGCGGTACGATTCTTTCTGATGGCCACGCGCATCCTGACAGTTCCCAACCAGCTCACCTTCCTGCGGTTTGTCTTTCTTCCCTTTTTCATGATCTGCATCTGGTACGACCGCTACGCCTGGGCGCTGGGCGTGCTGATCGCCGCGGCGGTGACCGACGCGCTGGACGGTATCCTGGCGCGGAGGCTGAAGCAGAAGACCGAGCTGGGTGCCTACCTGGACCCCATTGCGGACAAGCTGCTGCTCTCCACGTCGTTCCTAATCCTGGCGCTGAAGGGACGGCTGGATTGGTGGCTGTCGCTGCTGGTGCTGGCGCGGGACCTCCTGATTCTGGCGACGGCGGTGGCCATTCTGCTGGTGGTGGGCTACCGGCCGTTCCCGCCGAGCCTGTACGGCAAAGCAACCACGGCGGCGCAGATCATTCTGATCTTCCTGGTGGTGGCCAGCACGGCGACGGACTACCGCGCGCTGGACATCCTGGAGGGTGTGTTCGTGTTCATCGTGGCGGGCCTGACGATCCTTTCCGGGATACATTACAGCATCGTGATTGCGCGGCGGTTGCAGGGGCCTTAAAGAAAGTGGCGAGTGACGAGTGGTAAGTGGCAAGCAGGAAAACCTGCAAAGCCGAAGACAATTTCGAATCAGCGAGGAGGGCGGACACGCAGGTCCGCCCCTACGAGTTAATCCACGGGCAACTGGATCCTCACCGGCGGGAAATCCTTCACCTTCAGGATGAATTCGCGCGCCGTAGCCGGGGCGTCGAAGACCACGGCGACGGCGAGGGCGGAGTGTTGCCCATCGCGGTCGGGCACCAGCGCGACGACCTGCGCGGAAGACTTTGCCAACGCGCGTTGGCCGAGCGATTCGGCGGCGACGCCCAGGGGAAAGAGAGTGCGGTCTGGCGCCACGAGGGTGACTTCGCTGCCGGCGTTGTCGAAGATGAGCAGGCTGAAGCGCTCGTCGGTGGGCACGGCGGCGCGGATGAGCAGTTCGACTTCGACAAAGCGGCCGGAGGGCTTCACGCCGGCGTAGCTTTCGGGCGTGCGCACGGCGGCGACGCGCAGCTCCCAAGGATCGCCACGAACGGCTTCACTCTGCACGCGGAGACGCGCGTCGTCGCCAAGCACGTGGCGGTCGAGCCAGGCGGCGATCTGGCGGACCTGCTCGATGCGGTGATTGGGTTCCTCGAAGCCGTGGCCTTCGCGCGGGAAGCGGACAAACTTGACCGTGCGGCCGAGGGCCTTGAGCGCCTGGTAGAGTTCCTTGGAGTTGGCGATGAAAGTATTGGGGTCTTCGTCGCCGTGGAGGATGAGCACGGGCGTGGTCATCTTGGTGATGTTTTTCATCGGCGAGCGGTCGAGATAGATCTGCAAGTTTTCCCAGTAGAACTGCTTCAGGTAGTCAGTCTCCCAGCTCGGAAAATCGGAGTTGGAAAAGTCGGTGATGAGGCTGAAGATGCCAAACATGCTGACGGCCGCCTTGAAGCGATTGGACTGGCCGATGATCCAATTGGTCATGTAGCCGCCGTAGCTGCCGCCCATGACGGCCATGCGTTCCGAGTCAACCCAACCGCGGGCGATGACGGCGTCCACGCCGGCCAGAATGTCCTCGAAGTCCTTGCCGCCGATATCGCCGCGATTGGCGATACCGAAGTCGTGGCCGTAGGCGGAGCTGCCGCGGAAATTGGGCTGGAGCACGAGCCAGCCGCGCGCGGCCCAGACCTGCGGGGGCAGTTCGCCGGTGGTAAGCGTATTCGAGCGGCGGCCGAACGGCCCGCCGTGAATATCGAGCAGCAGCGGGTATTTCTTGTCCGGCTGCCAATCGGGCGGCTTCACCACGACGCCTTCGATTTCAAGACCGTCTTTCGATTTCCAAGTGATGAGTTCCTGCGGGCCGAGGGCGAAGGTCTTGAGCTGCGGGTTGAGCGAAGTCAGCGGCTGCGGCGCGGAGGCCGGACGCAGAATCACGACTTCGGGCAGCGCATCGGGGCCTTCTTGCAGAGCAGCGCAGGCGGCACCGTCGGGTGAGCAGTCAGCGTTGGTGAGATAGAGATTTTCCGGGCTTGCGGGACGCACGGAGCCATCGGCGGGATTGAGACGGAAGAGGCGGTTGCCGACGCGCACTCCGGCAGCAAAGTAAATTCCGCTCTCGCTCCCTGCGGGCCAGTTCAGGCGCTCGATGGCGCCGGAGAAATCTTTCGTCAGGCGCTGCGGATCGGGCTGCTCGGCAGGGAAGGCCGCGGGAACGACGAAGACTTCTTCCTGCGCGTAAGCTATCTCCGGCACACGCGGCGCGAGGAACGCGACGCGGGCGGAGTCGGGCGACCAGACGGGTGCACGCTCCTGGCCGGCGCGGCGGGTGAGCTGCATCGCGCGGCGCGTGGAGAGATCGAGCAGCCAGAGATCGAAGCGCTGGGTGTGGTCCGGGTCGCCGGTGTAGTTCGTGCGATAGACAAGCCAGCGTCCGTCGGGCGAGGGCTCGAAATCGTCGAGACCCAGATCGCCGGGGAAGAGGCGCACCGCGCGCGGCGTGTCGAGGGGGACGCGCCAGATCTCGCGGCGGGGTTTTTCCTCGTCCACGACGCGGGCATCGTCGCGGACCTTCTGCTTCTGCTCGCGGAGTGCGGCGGCGGGCGCGGCGAGCGGCTCGCGCGCGGAGTAGTAGATGGCTTTTGCATCCGGCGACCAGCGATAGTGCAGGACGCCCTCGGGCGCGCTGGTGAGCTGCAGGGCTTCCCCACCGGCGACAGAGAGGAGCCAGACCTGCGGCTTGCGCTTCTTTTCGTCCTCGCCGCGCGCGGAGAGGAAGGCGAGCCAGCGGCCGTCTGGGGACCAGCGCGGTGCAGCCGCGCCAGCGTCGGAGTGGGTCAGGCGGCGGACCTGCTTGGTGTCCGTCTCCACCCACCAGAGCTGCGTGATGGCGCGCGATTTTTCGAAATCGTTCTCGCTGACGAGATAGGCGATGCGCTTGGAGTCGGGAGAGATGACCGGGTTGGCGGCCAGGCGCCAGCGGAGGGCATCCTCGATGGTAAGGCGATGGCCGCTGGCGGACGGCGCAGGGCGAGTCTGGCCCAGCGCGCCGGCGGCGAGCACGAATTCGAGGATGACTGCCGCGAGCAGTGAACACTTCATTGCGAACACCCCTTGACTGCAAAACGCATACGACGCGTCGCACAGGCTGATAGCCTGCGCTAGCGGAGGCGCGGAAGGCGGATTGTAGCACCGGAGGGGAGGGCGTGGCGCGTGCCGAGCGGCTGTGAGATACTTTGCGCATGGCTGTCTTCCAGAAGATCCTCTGCCCGGTGGATTTCTCCAAGACTTCCGGGCACGCCTTCGTCTATGCCGCGGCGATTGCGCAGCAGTTCGAGGCAGAGCTGATCCTGCTGCACGTGATGGAAGACGTGCCGCTCTTCACCGCGTACAGCGGCCTGCCGGCGATGGACGTGCCGCCGGAGGTGGAGAAATCCGCGCGGAAAGACCTGGAGCGGCTGGCCGCCAGCGTGGGTGCGGGCAAGGCGAAAGTACAGACGGTGATCGTGCGCGGCAAGAGCCACGAAGCGGTGCTGAAGTACGCCACAGAACACAACGTGGACCTGATCGTGATCGGAAAGCACGGACGGAGCCAGTTGGACTACTGGCTGTTCGGGTCGGTGACGGAGCGGGTGATCCGGCGGGCAGCGTGCCCGGTGGTGGTGGTGCCCGGGCCGGCCGAGGCGAAGGAAGCTCACCCAGCCCGGAAGTAATTCCTCAGCATAAAAACGAAGCTGACAAAGACGACCAGTGCGGCGAGCCAGGCCAGCGCGTAAGCGCGCTTGCGCTCGGCAGCGGAGATGGGTTGGCGGTCGTCCACGATTTTGCCGAGCAGGAAGCCTGCGGCCAGACCGCCGGCGTGCGCGGCGTTGTCCGTGGCGGAGAGCAGGCCGAAGAGGCCGATGTACACCAGCCAGCGCAGCAACTGAGCGCGGACCATCTGCATGTGCGCGCCGCTGCGCAGCGTGGTGATGGCGAGCATCAGTCCGACCAGCCCCATCAGCGCGCCGGAGGCGCCGATACTAATGCCGTAACCGCCGCGCGCCAGCAGGTTCCACCAGGTGCTGACCACGAAGCTGAGGACCCCGGTCAAAATGTAGAGAAACAGGTAGCGCGACGAGCCGTACAACTCCTCCAGTTGCGGCCCGAGATCCATCAGCACCCACGTGTTCATCAAGATGTGCAGTACACTGCCGTGCAGGAAGATGGGAATCACCAGGCGCCACCACTGGCCCTCCAGAATGGCAATCGTCTGCCGGGCGCCCAGGCGGTAGAGCGCCTCGCTGCTCATGGACAGAAATCCTCCGCCCTCCAGCAGCCGCTGGGAGACCATCAGACTGAGGACGAACATCAGGCCGTTCAAAGCGAGGATGCAGTAGGTGACGGGAGATTCGGTGGGCAACAGGCTGCCGAGCGCACGGCTGGCCGCGGCCAGAGAAAAGGTGAGGCTGGCGCCGCATTCGTGGCACTTGGTGGCGGTGGAGCCGACCAGCGTGCCGCAGGCGGGACACAGGCGCGGGCGCGCCTGCTTTTCTTCCCCGCGGAACATCGCGGCGAAACGTTCGCGCCAACGCTCGAGTTTCCATTGCCAGCGAAGCGGCAGAGGCACCGGGAATCCTTGCGAGCCAAAAAAGCGGCTCCTATAATACCGGACAAACGGAGGAGCGCAAGGATGGCGAATTTCAAGGAGTTCGGCCGGGCCGTGGACCGGGAGATGGAGAAGCTGCGGGAGTTTTTTGAGAAGGAGTTCAAGCCCGGCGCGAAACGCGGCGCCGTGGAGGCGCTGCGCACCGCCTCGAAGCGCCTGGAGGAGCTGGCCAGCGACCTGGAACGCCGGTTCGACGCGAGCGCCGAAAGGAAAGCATGAAGCGGAGCGACGCGTGAGGCGGCTGGCGCGAGCTGCGCTGCTCTTGCTCCTGTTGACCGCCGCGGGCTGCGCACACCGGCACCCGCGCGCGGGCATCCCGCCCACGCCGCCTCCCACCCCAAGACCCGCACCAGCGTCGGTGCCCGGGCCCGCGACCGGACCGCTGAAGCTGATCGCTGAGGGTCTGGCGTCGTGGTACGGCGTGCCCTACCACGGGCGGCGTGCGGCCAACGGCGAAATCTACGACATGCACAAGCTGACTGCCGCGCACCGCACACTGCCGTTTGAGACAATGGTGCGCGTGACGAATTTGCAAAACGGCAGGCGCACCCAGGTGCGCATCACGGACCGCGGACCGTTCGTGGAAGGGCGGATCATTGACCTGTCGCTCGAGGCGGCGCGGGAAATTGACATGGTGGCGGCGGGAGTCGCGCGCGTAAGGCTGGAATTTCTGTCCGGGCCGCGGCTGGATGGCGCGTTCGCCGTGCAAGTGGGGGCGTTCCGGCAGCGGGAAAATGCGCTGAGATTGCGGCAGCAACTCGAGCGGCGGTATCAACCCGTCTTCGTTTTCGACTACGACTCACCCAATGGAATGTACTACCGCGTGCGCGTGGGACGCGTGCCAAGCGAAGCGGCTGCGGAGAAGCTGGCGGAAAAGCTGCGCGCGCAGGAGAACCTGCCGACGTTTGTGGTACGCGTGGACGAGAACAATCCACCGAATTGAATCATTGGTTCATTTTTTCGTTGTTCCATTGAGGTCGCCGAAAGGCCCAAGCACATCCAGTGTCGGCGGTGAAGCGATGAAATAATGGAAAAGTGATTCAATCCTATTTGTGCTTCATGACGTAGACGCCGTCCCAGTTGGAGGGGGGTTCGTCGAGGAGGTATTCTTCGCAGCGTCCGTGAAAGACTTTGGCGGGGCCGTCGTGGGGCCAGCGCTGAAGAATCTTTTCGAAATAGCCCTGGGCCTGGCGCCAGTCGCGGCGCTTGAAGCAGCCGCGGCCCTTGCTAAACAGCTCGACGAGGTCAAAGAGTTCGCGGGCGCCATCGCGGAAGGAGACCAGCTCATAGATGGTGACCGGCTGGAGCTTGCCCTTCACGCGGATGAGGTCGAGTTCGCGGAAAAGGAAGTCCGGTGCGCGGGCGGAGTTGTAGGCGTACTCGCTCAGGATGATGTGCGTGCCGTATTCCTTGTTGAGACCTTCCAGGCGGGAGGCAAGGTTCACGGCATCGCCCATGGCGGTGTAGCCGTAGCGCAGGTCGGAGCCCATGTTGCCGACGGAAGCGATGCCGGTGTTGATGCCCAGTCCAATATCGAGCCGCGGCAGCCCCTTGGCGTGCCAATCGCGCTGCAGTTCGCTGAGGCGCTGCATCATGCTCAGGCCGGCGCGGCAGGCCTTGACGGCGTGGCCGGGCTCCTCGAAAGGCGCGCCCCAGAAGGCCATCACGGCGTCGCCGATGTACTTATCGAGCGTGCCATGGTTGCGGAAGACGATGCGGGTCATATCGCCGAGGTAGCCGTTGAGCAGGTGGGCCAGCTCCTGGGCGTCGAGCTGTTCGGAGATCGTGGTGAAGCCGCGGATATCGCTGAACATGACGCTGATTTCGACTTTGCGGGGCTTCACCAACTCGGGACTTTCGAGCAAGCGGCGAATGACCTCCGGGCTGAGGTACTGCTGGAAGGCGCCGCGGACCTTGCGCTTCTCGCGCTCTTCGACGAGGACGCGGTACAGCGCCACCAGACCATTGTTGGCCACCAGCGTGACGGCGGGGACAAGAAAGTTCAGCCACCAGCCGCGGGTGAACGAGACTTGCACCATGGCGATGAATGGAAACAATAGCGCCAGGCCCAGGGCCATCCATTTCGGCTGCGTCAGCGCGAGCCACATACCCAGCGGGATGCCAAACAGGAAGATGAAGAAGAGGTCCACGGCAAACTGGTCCACGTCGCGAATGAGGAATTTCTGGTTCAGGATGTTGTCAATGACGTTGGCGTGGATTTCGACGCCCGGATAATCGAGGCGGCCGAAGGGGGTCGTACGGAGGTCGCCGATGCCGGTGGCAGTGGCGCCAATAAGAACGATCTTGTCCTTGAAGGAGCCGGGCGGAAAATTCTTGTTCACCACGTCGGCGACGGAAAAGTATGGATAGCTGCGCGTGGGGCCCTGGAAGTTGACCATCATGCGGCTGATCTCGTCGGGCTGGACGATGATGGACTGGCCGAACTCGAGGCCCTCGATGCCGGTCTCGCCCCAGTTGAGGACGATCTTTTCCAGAGGCAGGTCAAGAAAGAAGCGCACGGTCTGCACGTCAATGGAGGCGTAGAGATCCCACTCGGCGCGGTTTTTCGAGCGGCCGTAAGGGATGGCCAGGGGCACGCGGCGGACGACGCCATCGGGGTCGGCTAAGACGTTGAAAAAGCCGGTGGCCTTGTGCTCGCCGCGCAGCGCGTCGGTGAGCTGGGGGATATTGGCCTGCGCACCCTCCGGCAGATAGGCAAGGTCCTCATAAAGCTTAATCAGGTTGAGAAAGCTTTGCTCGCCGCGCGCGGATTTGGTGGCGCGGGCCTGGGGATAAGGAAAGTAGGCTAGGAGATGCGCATAGCGGTCGAGCGTGGCCTCGTCAAGGCCGACCATATCCTGCTTGTAGAGAAAGAAGTTGCCGAGAACGACTTTGGGGAAGCGCTCGATAGCCTGGGCGAAGCGCGTATCGTGGTCAAACTCCTGCGCAAGGCGGGCAATTTCCTCCATCAGCCTGGGGTCGGCCTTGGCGCCCTGCTGCTGCTCTTCGAGGCGAGCGCGGAGCTGGCGGACAGGCTCGGCGGTCTCGTCAGGCTTGCTGTAGGTGATGTCGAAGGTGACGACACGGGCGCCGTCCTCGCGCAGGTTGTCGAGCATCGTGGCGAAGTTGGAGCGCGGGAAGGGCCAGCGGCCGAGCACTTCCTGGGAGCGCTGGTCAATGGCAACGATGACGATGCGCGGATCGGGATGAGCGGTGCCACGCAGGAGGAAGCGGGCGTCCAGCGTGGCCAATTCCATGCGGCTGACGAACTCGGCGATGGGCCCGCGGCTTTCACCCATGAACACGTAAAGGTAAACGAGCGTGGCCAGCAGCGTGATGCTCAGGCTGATGGCCAGGGAGGCTTTGTGCTTCCACCAGTTGCGGAACAAACAGAGGAAGGAGCCGATGAACTTTGCGGCCATGCCTGGGAAAAGCCTCCGGGCGGCGGAACCGCTCAGTCTTTGAAGACGAAGTTCATCTTCACGCCGGCGACTTCGATGAGGTCCCCTTCATTCAACTTGGTGGGACCATGGATGGGCTGCCCGTTGACGGTGGGGAGCTTGTCGGCAGGACCGATGTAGTAGCCGTCATCGCGCTTGTTGATCTGCGCGGCGACCTTGGGTTTGAACCAACCCTTGAGCTTGATGGTGGCCATGTCGGACTTGCCGATGACGGTGAGCTTGCTGGAGAGGAGGTATTCCCGCTGATCGGTGCTGCCCTCCATGACGACGAGGCTGGCCACGCGGGCGCGGGGCGGGGCCGTGGCAGTGGTGCCAACAGGCTGCGTCCTCTCGTGGGCCCCGGGGGCGCCGCCGCCGGCCGCCTCCTGCTGGAGGAGTTCCTTGCGCTTCTTGGTGTCGAGGACCATGGTCTCCTCGACCTTGGGAGCGGCGACTTTCCTGGTATCCGGCAGGGCCGGAGCTTCCACAGCGCCCATGTCCACGACCAGGTGGTGCTTGCCGATGAGCACCTGGTCGCCCTGCTTGAGCTGAACGCGCTGCACGCGCTGATTATTGACAAACGTGCCGTTGAGGCTGTTCAGGTCTTCGATGAACAGCTTGTTGTCCTCGGCCAGGACACGGGCGTGGTGGCTGGAGACGGCCAGGTTGTCAATCTGGATGTCGTTATCGGGGGCGCGCCCGATGGTCACTGGCTGGCCGCCCACAGAGACTTCCTTCAGCACAGCCGCCTCAAACTTCAGAATCAACTTCGGCATCTCAGTTCCCTCCCGCAGAGGAAGTGGCGTTCAGCGGTTCGTTCAGCCAGCGCCAGACGCGCGCCAGCAAGCCCTCGGGGCGCGGCTCCATCCTGACCACAACGACCGAGATATTATCCTCGCCGCCGTACTCGTTGGCTAGCTCCACGAGACGATCCGCGGCGGGCTGCAGGCCGTTTTGGCTGAGCAGCGTGCTGGCGATCTCCAAGTCCGTGACCATGCGCGACAGCCCATCAGAACATAACACAAGAATGTCGCCTTCCATCAGCAAATGCTCATCGGCGTCTACCTGGACCTCGGGGTCGATCCCCAGGGCGCGGATCAGGACGCTCTGCATGTCGCTCGAATCGGCCTGTTCCCGGCTGATGATACCCCGGCGGACCTGCTCGGCAACCAGGGAATGATCCTGGGTCAACTGCTGGAAATCGCCGGCGCGAAGCAGGTAGAGGCGGCTGTCGCCGACGTGGGCGACGCTCAGGCGCTGGTCGTTAATCCACACGGCAACGACGGTGGCGCCCATGCCGCGCTGGGCGGGGTGCTTCTGGGCAGATTCGTAGATCATGCGGTTGGCCAGCTCGACGGAGCTGACCAGGCGGTTAGTCTCCGTGGACAGTTCGGGACGGGGCTCGACGAGCAGGGGAGTCGAGGGGTCTCTCCTGCCCTCGGCGCAGTGCGCGGCAACGGCCTGGACGGCGATGTTGCTGGCAATCTCGCCGTGGGCCTCGCCGCCCATCCCGTCGGAGAGGATGAACAGGTTCAGCTCGGGCACCAGCTTGAAGCTGTCCTCATTGTTGGTACGGACACGCCCCACATCGGTGCGCGCCCCCACTGAAATTCGCAAGGCTGGATCCTCGAACTAGTCGGCCGGAGCAGCAGCCGAAAGCTTCTCCAACGCCGCGCGCAGATCCCTGGCCATGTGGCTCGCGCGCTGATAGCGCTGAGCGGGATCCTTCTGCAGCGCCCTGTCAATGATGGCCTCCACCGCTTCGGGCAGATCCTGCTTGTACTGGCGCGGCGAGGGGTGCGGCATGGTGCTGATCTGATAGACCAGCGTGGCCACCGAATCGCCGGTGAAGGGCTTTTCGCCGGTGAGAAGCTCGTACATGACCACGCCCAGGGAGAAGAGGTCCGAGCGGCCGTCCACCTTTTTGCCGGCCAACTGCTCGGGGGACATGTAGCTGGGCGTGCCCAGGACGGTGCCGGTGGCGGTCTTGGACTGGTCGGTGATGCGGGCGATGCCGAAGTCGGTGATCTTCACCACACCGGTCTTGAGCATCATGATGTTGGCGGGCTTGATGTCGCGGTGGACGATGCCCTGTTCGTGGGCATAGTCCAGCCCGTCGGCCACCTTGGCGACGGTCTCGAGGACTTCCTTGAGCGGGCGCTGCTTGCCCTTGCCGCACCAGTCCTTCAGGTCGTAGCCGTCGAGCAGCTCCATGGCAATGAAATTGATGTCCTGGTCCTCGCCGGCGTCGTAGATGTTGACGATGTTGGGGTGGTTCAGGCGGCCGGCCGATTCCGCTTCGCGGAAGAAACGCTCGCGCAGGGCCTTCCTGTCTTCGGGTTCGAGGTCTTCGTCCTCGAAGCGTAGCGTCTTGATGGCCACCTGGCGGTTGATCTTGGGGTCCTTGCCGAGGAAGACAGTGCCCATGGCGCCCTTGCCGAGTTCCTTGACGACTTCGTAGCGGCCCAGGGTGGTTTTCAAGTCCGGCCCGGCAGCCATGATAGTGGCTTCCGCGCCGCGCTTGAGGCCGGCGGTGCCCATGATGATGGTCTCGCCCACGGCCCTGAGCTTGGGGATGCGCTCCTGAATGTCCTTAAAGGCCTTGTCGGCGGAGGCGATGTGCTCATAGACGGCCACAGCCTTGTTGAACTGGCGCTTGCGCTCGAAATCGAGGGCGAGGTTGTAGAGCGTGTCCTTCATGCCGGTGTCAATGGGCACGCGGCGGAACTTCTCCCAGGCCATGTCCAGCATGCCCTGGCCCTGAAAGGAAAGGCCGAGCATCTTGGTGGTCTCCACGGATTCGGTCTCCAGCACTTCCTTGGCTTTCTCGGTGACCAAGTAGCGCGTGGAGACAACCACCACATAGCCCAGCACCAGCATCAGGCTGGGGAAAAACATCTGGATCCAGTAGCCCTTGGAGGCGAACATCCAGAAACCGCCCACGCCAAAGGCAGCCAGCAGCAGCACAGCTATCAGCGCGCTGGTGGCAGCGGAGAGCAACGGGATGCCCACGATGACGAACAGCGCAAACAAGATCATCGCGCCCAGCTCGGCGTTGCGCGCCCAGGCCGGCCGCACGATGAACTTGCCCTCCAAAATGTTCTGGATGACGTTGGCGAAGTATTCGACGGCAGGAAGCGTTTCGGAAACCGACGTGGCGCGCTGCTCGCCCAGGCCGGTGGCGGTGAAGCCGATCAGGACAATCTTGCCCTTGAAGTTTTCCGAACCGACCTTTTTCGTGACCACGTCCACGAAGCTGAAATTGGGAAAGGTCTTCTTATCGCCGTAGAAGTTCACCAGCAGGTCGAAGTCGGGCGAGGTGGGAATCTGCCGCTGACCGATCTGCACCATCTCCGGCTTGAGCAGGATTTCGCCCAGGTCGAGGTTCAGTTGGAGCCGGGCGAGTTGCAGGGCGAATGACGGATAGGACTTGCCGTCGTACTCCACGACCAGCGGCTGCTGGCGGACGGCGCCATCGCGGTCCGGCAGCCAGTTGATGTGGCCGGTGGCCTTGCCGACAGTGGCGAACTGCTCGATGGGTGGCACGACCTGGGTGGCGTCGTGGCTGGTGCCTTTGAGCTTCCCCTCGGTGGCACCGGGCAGCGCGTTTTTCTGCACGCTTTCCGGCGGAGCCTTTTCCGGGCGGCCGATGGGCGGGCCGGGCAGGCCGAAATACATGGCCAGGACCGTGTTGTCAGAAAGGGCGATGGAGTTTTCCAGTGCGGCGTCGTTATCGAGGCTCGTTTCGGAATCCTTGAAGATCTTGTCCAGCGCGGCAAAGAGTTGGCCGGCCTGGGCGCGCTCGCGCTGCGCTTCCTTGCCGAAGGTGAGCATCCGCCGGGCGTCCTGAAACTGCTTGCGGAGCTTGCGAACTTCTTCGAGGCCGGGATTCACCTCCGGGTCGGAGAGAATCAGGTTCAGGCCGATGACCTTGGCGCCAGCTTCGGAGAGCGTGTCCAGCATCTGCGCCATGTAGGAGCGCGGCCAGGGCCAGCGGCCGATTTGCTGGATGGAGGCGTCGTCCACCGCAACGATAACGACGTCATTGGTGGCCGGCTTGGTAGCGCGGAGGTTGGCGCGGAGGTCATACAGCTTCAGCTCCATCGTCTCAAGCGGGCCCCAGCGCAGGAAGAACCCGGCGAAGACAATGACAGCCACCAGCGCACCAATGCCAATATCCCAAACTGGAAACTTCCTGTCTGCCATGGGTCGCCTCCTCGCGGCTAGCCCTCCGGCTGCGGGGGTGCGCACACCCCTCAATAGCAGCCGCCCAAAAAGAGCATGCAAAAAAACCGAACTTGGAGGAAGGCTAGCAAAACGAAAACGCCAATGCAAGGCATTTGCCTGCACGAAGTTACGCTGTGGTGGAGAGTCCTTGCGCAAGGCTCCCGGAGTGGCCTAGACTGGCCAGGATTGCCGATCCGACCAGCGAGGTGGACCATGTTCCGCAAAGCCTTCCGCTTCTTCCGGCCCGGTGCTTCCCTGCTGCTGAGCGCAGTGCTGATCGTTCCAGCCGTGCAGCAGAAGGGCTGCGACAAGGGCGCGGCCGGTAAGGCCGGGACTCCTTCGGCCCCGGCGGCGACCGGCGAATTCGATTCCGCGGCTGAGGAACGCGCCGTACGCAAGCAGGTGGAAGAACTGCGCGTGGCGTTCGAGAGCAAACAGGTAAGTGGTGTGATGCGCGCGATTGTGCCGACGGAACTTAGCGCGTACGCCAGCTTTGAGGATCAGGTCAGCGACTTGATGCAGGCCACCGCCGAGCTGCGCCTGAACTTCCGTTCGGCAAACATTCAGTTGCACCGTGCGGAAGGACCGGACAAGCTCGCCCGCGCGCAGGTCGTGGTGGACGCGGAAATGGTCTATTCGCTGAAGGCCAACCGGACGCAGGAGAAGCGCAGGACCGGGCAACTCCAGATGGATCTGATTCAAGGGGAACTCGGCTGGCGGTTCGCGAAAATCGAGCCCAGGAGCTTTTTCACGCCGTAAATTGAGATGCTTTGGGCGGGTGAAAACCATCGGCCCTCGGCTTGACGGCACAGGCAGTTGCGCCGTTGTTCCCGCGATAACCGAACATGAAGGCATGCCTGCTACCATTCCCTGCCCCCTTGGAAAACAAGCCGCTGGAATTTGCGGAGACTCCCACGCCCTTGCCGGAGGCTGACGAGGTGCTGGTGCACGTGCATGCCTGCGGAGTCTGCCGGACGGACTTGCACGTAGTCGAAGGCGAATTGCTGCCGAAGAAATCGCCGGTGATTCCGGGGCACCAAGCGGTGGGCACAGTGGAAAAACTGGGACCGCAGGCAACACGGCTAAGCGTGGGCGCGCGCGTGGGAGTGCCGTGGCTGCATCGGACGTGCGGCGCGTGTGAGTTCTGTCGCACCGGGCGCGAGAACCTG
>Ga0073934_10000969_pt1 | contig 74065 bp, 63 predicted proteins | sample LarsenN4metaG_FD_76834 | JGI IMG/M metagenome (GOLD analysis project Ga0073934, IMG submission 76834) | Hot spring sediment bacterial and archeal communities from British Columbia, Canada, to study Microbial Dark Matter (Phase II) - Larsen... ...
CCTTCCAGCGTCAGCTCCTTGAGGTTGACCTCGAGGCTGATCAGGTTTTTCAGCTTGTTGGCGATCGGCAGCAGGAACAGGTTGGCGATGCCGACGCCGTACACGGTGGCGACAAAGGCCACCGCGATGCCGCCGCCGAGCTTGGACGGGTCGGACAGGTTTTCCATCACGTGGATCAGGCCCAGTACCGCGCCGAGAATGCCCATCGTCGGCGCGTAGCCGCCGGCGGATTCCCAGATCTTGGCCGCCTGCTTGCGCGCGTGCTCGAAGATGCCGATCTCGGTTTCCAGCACGTCGCGGATGATCTGCGGCTCGGCGCCGTCGACCAGCATCTGCAGCCCCTTGCGTACGAACGGGTCCTTCTGGTTGTTGATATAGCCTTCCAGCGACAGCAGGCCGCCGCGCCGCGCCGCCTGGCTCCAGCTGACCAGGTCGCGGATCAGTTTTTCCTGGTCGTGCACTGGCGGGCGCAGCACCCAGCCGGCCATGCGCAGGCCGGTGAGGAACTGCTTCGGTGTCGACTGCAGCATCACCGCGCTGAAGGTGCCGCCGATGACGATCATGAAGGCGGTGACCTGGATCAGCGAGCCGATGTGGCCGCCCTCCAGTGCTTGTCCGGCCAGGATGGCGGTCAGGCCGCCGATGATGGCAATGAGGCTAATTTTATCCACAGGCTATGGTTTCCGTACGCGTGGCGGGTTCAGGTCCAGTCGCGCAGGCGCGTGCGCAGGCGGGCGATGGCCTGGCTGTGCAGCTGCGAGACGCGGGATTCGGAGACGCCCAGCACGGCGCCGATTTCTTTCAGGTTGAGGTCCTGTTCGTAGTACAGGCTCATCACCAGCTGGTCGCGCTCCGGCAGCAGCTTGATGGCGTCGATCAGCGCGCTGCGGAAGTGATCTTCGGCGAGGTTGTCCAGCGGGGTGGCGGCGTCGCTGTCGACGATGTTGGCGATCTGATTGCTGCCATTGCCTTCGTCATCGTGGAAGTCTTCGAAGTGCACCAGGGTCAGCCCCTTGCACTCCGCCAGCATCGCCTGGTAGTCGCTCAGCGGCAGCGACAGGCTATCGGCGATCTCGCCTTCCGCCGGGCTGCGTCCCAGCTGCTGTTCCAGCTGGTGGATGGCACTTTCGATCTGGCGCACATTGCGTCGCGCCTGGCGCGGCAGCCAGTCCTCGCGGCGCAGCTCGTCCAGCATCGCGCCACGGATGCGCTGGCTGGCGAAGGTTTCGAACAGCACGCCCTGCGCGCTGTCGAACTGGCGCGCGGCCTCGATCAGGCCGATGGTGCCGACCTGGATCAGGTCGTTGATATCCACGCTGGCCGGCAGGCGCGCCATCATCATGCTGGCCAGTTTCTTGACCAGCGGCGCGTGCTGGTTGATGTCGATGGTTTCGCGCTGGCTGTGCTGCTGATAGGCCTGCCATTTGTTTGCTACTGCCATATTTAATGACCTGTCAAATCTGCAAGCGCTTTGCTTGTCATTAAAAGATGTTCGAGATAACTGCCGCGCGGGGTGTCGTCGTCGGGCGCGTGCCACTGCGGCAGCATCTGCGCCAGCTGCAGGTAGGCGTGCGCCGCTTCGCTGTCCGGAAACGCCTCCACCACCGGGCGCCGTAAAGTCTGACTCTTTCTGATGGTGTTGTCATCAGGGACGAAACCGACCCAGCGCAGGCCGACCGGCAGGTAGTCGCCGGCCACGCGCTGCAGGCGGCTGAAGATCGCCTGCGCCTCGTCAAAGTTGGCCGCACGGTTGACCAGTACGTTGAAGCGACGGCGCGCGTAGTCCTGCGCCAGCCGTTTCAGCTGTGCGTAGCCGCCCATCAGGCTGTCGGAAGACGGGGTCAGCACCAGCACCAGGTTGTCGGCGATGCAGCAGGGACCGGGGTCTTCGCTCAGCGGCGGGGTATCCAGCAGCAGTAGCGCCGCGTCCTGTTCCACCGACGCGAATTCGTTGATCAGGCGGCGCCAGATGCGCGGCGACAGCCGCGTGCGTTCGTCGACGCTGGCGGCGAGGTTGACCAGGGTCAGGCCGTGGCGGTTGCTGACCATCAGTTCGTTGAGATCGCCGAGGCTGACTGCGACGCTGCCCAGCGTGCCGGCAGCCGGCAAACCGAGGCGGCGTGCCAGTTGCTGGCCGTTGCGGTGCTCGATCAGCAGCGGGCGTTGCCGTTGCAGCGCCAGTGCCGCCGCCAGCTCGCCGGCAACGGTGCTCTGGCCGCAGTGGTCGGCGCCGAAAAAGGCGAAGGACGGCGGGTAATCGTGCAGCGCCTGGCGGCGCAGGCCGGAAGCCTGATCCAGCACGCTCATGACAGCCAGCCGGACTGCGCGGCATTGAGCATCGCCATTTCATCGCTTTCCGGATTGAACGGCGAGGCCAGCTGCGCGGCGCGCAGCGCGCGGTCGATCAGCAGCTCGGCATGGGCGGCGTGGATGTCTTCCGGCACGCGCTGGCCGTTGGTGACGTAGAACAGGCGCAGGCGGTGGCGGATCACCACGTCCAGCCCCGGCCCCAGCATCAGCGCTTCGTCGATCTTGGACAGGATGGCGCCGGCGAGGCCGTCGCCACGGTAGTGGCGCACCACGTCTTCCAGCGTGTGGCCGTCGGCGTTGGCGGCCAGCAACAGCAGGCGCTCCACCGGGCGGCCGGTCTGGTTGAACATGTCCAGCTGCGCCTGCACCCGCGCGTCGCGCTGGCCCATGCCGACGGTGTCGATCAGCACGATCTTGCGCTGCGCCAGATCGGCCAGCGTCAGCTGCAGGTCGCCTTCGTTCTGCACCGAGAACACCGGCACGCCGAGGATCTTGCCGTAGATGCGCAGCTGGTCCTGAGCGCCGATCCGGTAGGTATCGGTGGTGATCAGCGCCACATTCTGCGCGCCGTGGCGCATGGTGGCGCGGGCGGCCAGCTTGGCGACGGTAGTGGTCTTGCCGACGCCGGTGGGGCCGACCAGCGCATAGATGCCGCCGCGCTCGATCGGATCGTGCTGCGGATCCATGCACTTCAGGTTGTGGATCAGCGCCGAGCGCGCCCACTTCTGCGCGACATCGCCTTCGTACTGCGGCGGCAGCTTCTGTGTCAGCTGGCGGATCAGCGTCGAGCTGAAGCCGGCGGTAAGCAGGTGGCGGAACAGCTCGGCACGGTTGGGCGTGCGCTGCTCCATGTCCGACCAGGCAAAACCGGCCAGCTGGCTTTGCAGCAGGCTGCGCAGCTGCTTGATCTCGTCGCCGATCTGTTTCAGTTCCTGCGCCATCTGCTCGCGCTCGGCATCGTTGCTGCTGGCAACGTTGGCCGCAGGCCGGGCCGGTGCCGCTTGCGGCTGTGGCGCCGCCTTCGGTGGCGGGCTGTTGCCCTGCACGTGGGCGAGGAAGGGTTTCGGTTCGACGCTGGCTTTCGCCTGCGGTGGTGGCGGCGGTGTCGGTGCCGCAGGCGCTTCCAGCGGCTCCACCGGCATCGCGTAGGTGCGGGCGATGGCGCGGTTCATGCTGCCGCCAGCTGCGGCAGGCGCGGGCACCGGTGACGGTGTCGGCGCATTGCGCGGCGGGTGTTTCGGTTGCGACGGCGGTGTCAGGGTGGTGGCCAGTGCGGAAACATCGGCATCGGCGACGGCCATGATCTCTACGCCACCGCCCAGGGTAGGGCGGTTGGACAGGATCAGCGCATCGGCGCCCAGTTCTTCGCGAACCTGGCGTAGCGCATCCCGTGTTGTTTTGCCGTAGAACTTTCTGACCACCATGATGCGTTAGCTTTTGCTCCCCCCGATCACCGCAATTATACGAATGGATTTGCTGTCCGGTATTTCATTATGCGAAATCACGCGTAACTGCGGCAGGGCGCGGCGCAGAAAGCGTGCCAGCAAAGGCCGTAATGCCGGTGGGGTCAATAATACGGGATTAAAGCCCTGGTTTTCGACTTGTTCCGATTGTTCCGCGGCATTGGCCAGCAGGTTTTCTGCCAGCCCCGGCTCCAGACCGCCGCCCTTGCTCTGTACCGCCTGCAGCAGGATGCCTTCCAGCTGCGGGTCCAGCGTCATCAGCGGCAGCTCCTGTTCGCCGGGGAACAGCTGCTGCACGATGGCGCGCGACAGCGCGGTACGCACCGCCGAGGTCAGCTCGTCGATGTCGGCGGTGACGCCAACGTGATCGGCCAGCGTCTCGATGATGGTGCGGAAGTCGCGCAGGTGGATGCCGTCGGTCAAGAGCTGCTGCAGCACTTTCTGCAGGGTGCCGATCGGCACCACCTTCGGCACCAGGTCCTCGATCAGTTTCGGCGCTTCCTTGGCCTGATGGTCGATCAGCGCCTGCACTTCCTCGCGGCCGAGCAGTTCGGCGGCGTGGGTCTGCAGCAGGTTGGACAGGTGGGTGGCGACCACGGTGCTGGCATCGACCACGGTATAGCCCAGCGTCTGCGCCTCGTCGCGTTTGCTGGCGTCGATCCAGATCGCCGGCAGGCCGAAGGCCGGATCGGTCGTCGGGGTGCCTTGCAGCTCGCCGCTGACCTGGCCGGGGTTGATGGCCATGAACTGGCCGACAAAGGCCTCGCCACTGCCCACTTCCACGCCCTTGAGCAGGATGCGGTAGGCATTGGGGCGGATTTCCAGGTTGTCGCGGATGTGCACCGGCGGCACCAGGAAGCCGAGTTCCTGCGCCATTTTCTTGCGGATGCCGCGGATGCGGCGCAGCAGCTCGCCGTCCTGCTCGCGATCGACCAGCGGGATCAGGCGGTAGCCGACCTCCAGCCCGAGGGCATCGACCGGCTGCACGTCTTTCCAGCTGACTTCGGTCAGCGGCTGGTCCAGCACCGCCGGTGGCAGCACTTCGATTTCGGCCGGCTGCGTGGCGCGGCGCGCGGCGCTGATTTCCAGCCAGCGGGCACTGCCGGCGAGGATGGCGGCGATCATCAGGAAGGCGACGTGCGGCATGTTCGGGATCAGGCCCAGCATGCCGATCACCGCGGCGGTGAGGTACAGCACCGTCGGGTTGGCAAACATCTGCCCCAGCAGCTGTTCCGACAGGCCTTTTTCGGTGCCGACGCGAGCCACCACCATGCCGGCGGCGGTGGAGATGATCAGCGCCGGGATCTGCGCCACCAGACCGTCGCCGATGGTGAGCAGGGTATAGGTTTCGGCGGCTTCGGCCACCGGCAGGTCGTGCTGCACGATGCCGATGATCAGGCCGCCGACGATGTTGATCACGATGATCATGATGCCGGCCACGGCATCGCCGCGCACGAACTTGGAGGCACCGTCCATCGAGCCGAAGAAGTTGGCTTCTTCGCCGATCTTGGCGCGGCGGGTGCGCGCTTCGTCCTCGCCGATCAGGCCGGCATTGAGGTCGGCATCGATCGCCATCTGCTTGCCGGGCATCGCGTCCAGCGCGAAGCGGGCCGAGACTTCGGCGATACGGCCGGCACCCTTGGTGATCACGACGAAGTTGATGATGGTCAGGATGATGAACACCACGATGCCGATGGTGACGTTGTCGCCGATCAGGAAGTGGGCAAAGGATTCGATCACCGCGCCGGCGGCGGCGGAGCCGTTATGGCCTTCCAGCAGGATCACCCGGCTGCTGGCCACGTTCAGCGACAGACGCAGCAGGGTGGTGATCAGCAGCACCGAGGGAAAGGAGGAGAATTCCAGCGGTTCGCGCGTGTTGATACCCACCATCAGCACGATGATGGAGACGGCAATATTGAAGGTAAAGAAGATGTCCAGCAGCACCGGCGGCAGCGGCAACACCATCATGGCCAGAACCAGGATGATCAGGACCGGGCCTGCCAGGGTGTTCAGATCAATCTTTTTCAGGAAGTCCTGCAGTGTGTTCATGCCTCGTTGCGATGACGTGCTGCGTTAGGTTTTTGGCGGCGTATGTTGCTGGCGTTTGCTTTCGGGGTCAAGTTCGGCAGGGACGTCCAGCTGCTCGGGGAACACCGGGGCCAGACCGCCGCTTTGCTCGAAGTGTTTCAGCTGGTGGATATAGGCCAGCACCTGCGCGGCAGCGGTATACAGCTGTGACGGGATCTGCTCGCCCAGCTCGACGTTGAAGTACAGCGCGCGGGCAAAACTGGGCGCGCGCAGGATGGCGATGCGGTGCTCCTGTCCTGCATTGATGATGCGCTCGGCCAGCTTCAGGCTGCCCTTGGCGATCAGCACCGGCGCGGCCATCTCTTCATCATACTTGAATGCAACGGCGTAGTGAGTCGGGTTGGTAACAATAACGTTGGCGTTGGGGATCTCCTGCATCATGCGTTTGCGTGCCGCCTCGCGCTGCAGCTGACGGATGCGGCCCTTGACCTCGGGCGAGCCTTCCTGCTGCTTGTATTCCTGCTTCACTTCATCCTTGGTCATGCGCAGGTTCTTGTGGTACTGCCACAGCTGGAACGGCACATCCAGTACCACCAGCAGCAGCATGGCGCCGACCACCATCAGAAAGGTGTGCTCCATCAGCGCCACCAGCTTCAGCAGCGCGCCATCCAGCGGCATGCTGATCAGCCCCATCAGCTCGTCGCGCTCGTTCCAGATTGCCCAGGTGGCGACGCCGCCGATCAATGCGCTTTTCAGTACCGCCTTCAGCCCTTCGGTGGCGGCATTGACCGAGAACAGCCGCTTGATGCCGCTGAGCGGGTTGAGCTTGCCGAAATTGGGCATGAAACCCTTGCTGGTGAAGTTCCAGCCGCCGATCAGCAGCGGTGTCAGCGCCGCCACCAGCAACAGCCCGCCCAGCAGCGGCGCCATTTGCAGCAGGGTGTCCTGCACGCTCTGCCGCAGCCGCTCCATGATCACCAGCGGGTCGCGCAGGCTTTCCTGGTTGAAGGTAAACCAGGCGATCATGCTTTCCTTCATGGCGGCGAACAGCTGGCCGCCGGTGGCGATGAGCAGGGCCAGGCCTGCCATGGTGACGGCAAAGGTGTTCAGCTCGCGCGAGCGCGGGACGTTGCCGTCCTCGCGCGCCTGCTCGAGTTTCCGCGCCGAGGGTGACTCGGTGCGGTCTTCCTTGTCTGAGTCTTCAGCCATGGCGCGGTGATGTGACCCTGTGGATTAGTGATTCGATGCGCGATGGTAGCGCATTTGCCTGTGCTCTGCGCGCCGCGCGGCTGGTGTCGTCGCCTGCGGTTGATAGTAGAATTGGCGCATTCAATTTACAGGCGCTGTCATGAAACAGTATCTCGACCTGATGCAGCACGTGCTGACGCACGGCGTTGACAAGTCCGACCGCACCGGCACCGGCACCCGTTCGGTATTCGGCTACCAGATGCGCTTCGACCTCGCCGCAGGTTTTCCGCTGGTGACCACCAAGAAGTGCCACCTGCGCTCCATCATTCACGAACTGCTGTGGTTCTTGTCCGGCGACACCAATATCCGCTACCTGCAGGAACACGGTGTCCGTATCTGGGATGAATGGGCCGACGACAACGGCGACCTCGGCCCGGTATACGGCTACCAGTGGCGCAGCTGGCCGGCCCCTGATGGCCGCCACATCGACCAGATCGGCAACCTGCTGGACATGATCCGGCGCAACCCCGATTCGCGTCGTCTTATTGTGTCGGCGTGGAACCCGGCGCTGGTGGACGAGATGGCACTGCCGCCGTGCCACAGCCTGTTCCAGTTCTATGTGGCCGACGGCAAGCTGTCGTGCCAGCTGTACCAGCGCTCGGCGGACATCTTCCTCGGCGTGCCGTTCAATATCGCCAGCTACGCGCTGCTGACCATGATGGTGGCGCAGGTGTGCGGCCTCAAGCCGGGCGACTTCGTGCACACGCTGGGCGATGCCCATATTTACAGCAACCATCTGCAGCAGGCGCAACTGCAACTGACACGTGAACCGCGCTCGCTGCCGACGATGCGCATCAACCCGGATATCAGCGACCTGTTTGCCTTCAAGTTCGAAGATTTCACGCTGGAAGGTTACGATCCGCATCCGCACATCAAGGCGGAGGTGGCGGTATGAGCGTGCGGCCAACCTTGACCCTGGTGGCGGCGATGGCGCGCGGCAACGTGATCGGCATCGACAACACGCTGCCGTGGCACCTGCCGGAAGACCTGAAACACTTCAAGGCGGTGACGCTGGGCAAGCCGGTGATCATGGGGCGCAAGACCTTCGACTCCATCGGCCGGCCGTTGCCCGGTCGCCTGAACATCGTGATTACCCGCCAGCCCGACTGGCAGCACGAGGGCGTGACGGTGGCGCATTCGCTGGAGGGGGCGCTGGCGCTGGCGGCCAACGTTGACGAGGTGTGCGTGATCGGCGGTGCCGAGCTGTATCGCCAGGCGCTGCCGCTGGCCGACCAGCTGCGGCTGACCCATATCGAGCTGGAGGTGGTCGGCGATGCCACTTTCCCGGCGTGGCGTGACGAGGAGTGGCTGGCCACGCCGCAGCCGGCGCAGACCGCGGCCAACGGGCTGGTGTACCGCTTTGTCGATTACCGGCGCCGTGCCTGACGCGGCGTGAGCAAGCAAAAGGCGGCCGCGAGGCCGCCTTTTTCATGGCTGCTGTGGCTTAGCTGCCGTCAGCACCGAGTGCCGTGGCCGAAGCTTGCGCCAGCTGGCTGTAGTCGTGGCCGAACTGCTGGATCATCTGGCGCAGCCTGGACTGGTCGCGGGCGATGATCGCCTGCAGCAGGCCGTCGAGGAAGTCGTGGGTCTGTTCGATGCGGCTCTTGCCGGCGCGCAGGATGGCAAACAGGCAGCGCTGCGACAGCGGCAGTAGGTCGTGCAACGTCTGCGCCAGGTAGCGGTTGCCGGCATGCTGGTACAGCGCACCGAGAAAGCTGACGCCGTGGCGGTAGAAGCCGTCGAGATCGTCGTTGCGGTTGCACTCGCCCAGTGCGGTCATCAGCTCGAAGAAGTCGGCGAGGTCGTCGTTCTGCCAGTTGTGTGCCAGATGCGATACCGCCTGTTCCAGCAGCACGAACCACAGCTCGAAGAAATCGCGCACGTCGCCTGCGGTCATGCTGGCGACTATGGCGCCGCGACGCGGATAGATGTCGACCAGGTGGCGGCGCTGCAGGATCAGCAAGGCCTCGCGCACCGAGCCGCGGCTGACGTTCAGTTCTGCGGCAATGCGCAGTTCCTGGATGCGTTCGCCGGGCAGCATGTTGCCGGTGATGATCTGGTTGCCGAGAAAGCGGGCAATCTGTTCGGTGAGGGAATCGTTGGCCTTGAAGCTCATTAAAGCTCCTGATGAATTCGACTGGGGGCGTTGCGGTACGCGCTGTAAACTTTATATTGTCCGGCAATCGGACTGTATCCGCATTCTAGCATCAAACCGGCGCCCCGGCGCGGCAGCGCCGCACGCGCCGCGTGTTGCAAAATCACCCGTTTTCGCCGCCGGCGCCAAAAAAGCACTTGCGTGAAAACGCACCTCACCTTACGATTCAAACGCTTGTTTAAATCAGGGCCGGGCGAGGATCATGAGGGGCTAACATCATAAGTGGCTCGCAAGGAAATGGTTGAGACAGCTGCTTCAAGAGCAATAACGTCGCTTGTTATTGCGTGTTCCATCGGGAACCTTGCAGGTACGACACGGGTGTTACCTCCCCACTAGGCTGGGGAGGTTTTTTTTTGCCTGTCCGCCGTGTCAGCGTGGGCTCTTGTCGCGCGCGCGCTCGGCGGCTACCAAATCGGACAGCAGGATGTTCAGCGCGTCGGTCGACATGCGCAGCTCCAGTAAGGACATGCCCAGCGAGCTGATCAGCAGCAGCAGGCTGGTGCCGAAGGTGATCTGTGCCGCCTGCGGCCAACCGGTGTAGATCTGGAACATGGCCACCACACACAGGAACAGGCTGCCCACGCCCATGCTCTGCATCCATTTGATCAGCGCGATGCGGCGGCGCAGATTGCCGATCTGCCGGACCAGCTTGTCGCTGGGGGTCTGTTGATAGTCGTCATACAGATTGCGGATGATGCTGGCCAAGGCCAGATAGCGGTTGGTGTAGGCGAGCAGCAGCAGGGAAATGGCTGGAAACAGCAGGGCCGGGGTGGTCAGGTTGAGCATGACTAGTTTTCTTCGCTGATCAGCACGTCGATGCCGTTGGCGGTCAGGTTGTAGAGTTCGATCACGTCTTCGTTGCGCATGCGCACGCAGCCGCGCGAGGTCGGCGTGCCGAACGGCACGTGCTGGCCGGCGCCGTGGATGTAGATGGCACGGTCATAGCTGTCGACCTCGCCGCCCTGGTTCTTGCCCGGCTCCATGCCGCACAGCCACAGGATGCGGGTCAGGATCCAGTCCTTGTCCGGGTTTTCGGCGGCCAGTTGCGGCGTGTACTTCCACGGTGTCACCTTGCGCCGGTAGATGATGGTGTCGGCGGCGACATCATCACCAATGCGTTCGCACACCCGGTGCCAGCCGCGCGGGGTCTGGTAGCTGTTGACGCGCTCGCCGACGCCGTTTTTGGCGGTGGACACGGTGTAGCGTTTCTGTGGCAGGCCGCGCTGGTCGTAAAGGGTGAGTGACTGCTCGGCGACGCTGACATGCAGCCACGGCTGGCCGGGATTGAGGCGGTTGGCATGGGCGGCCACCAGCGCTCCGTCCTGCTGCTGCAGGATGAAGTCTGCCGGGCTGGCGACGAGGCTGCCGCTGCAGCACAGCAGCAGTAGCAATAGCCGTTTCATCACGACTCCTTCCTGGCGGTGTGGCGGCGCTGGCGGAAAAAGCCGGCCAGCAGTCCGGCACAGCTTTCGGCGTCGATGCCGCCATCGATGGCGGTCTGATGATTCAGTTTAGTCTCGGCAAACAGGTTCAGCACGCTGCCGGCGGCGCCGGTCTTGGCATCGCGGGCGCCGAACAGCACGTGGTCGATGCGCGCGTGCAGGATGGCGCCGCTGCACATCGGGCACGGCTCCAGCGTGACGTAGAGCTGGCAGCCGGCCAGCCGGTAGTTGCCAAGGTTGGCCGCAGCGTCGCGCAGCGCCAGCATCTCGGCGTGTGCCGACGGGTCGTGGCTGGCGCAGGGGCGGTTGTAGCCGCGGCCGATCACCTCGCCATTCCTGACCACCACCGCGCCGACCGGCACCTCGCCTTCCGCTGCCGCCTGCTGCGCCAGTTCGCGCGCCAGCGCCATGAAACGCTGCCGCTCGGCCAGCGGCGGCAACGGTCGCTGCGGCGGCAGCTGTGCCAGCGCCGTGCGCAGCCGCAGGCGGTCGTCGTCGTCCAGCTGCGACCAGTGCACGCCGCGGATCGCCGCTTCCAGCGCGTACAGCAGCTTCAGTGTCACGGTGTGGCCAGCGGCCTTGAGCAGGGCATAGGCGCGCGCGGCGCCGCATTGCGCCAGCGTCGGGCGGTCGCTGATGTCCAGCGCGTGCAGCCAGCGGATGGCGGCGGGGGGTAGCGGTGGGGAGAGCAGGGGTGTGGTCATGTTATCCAGACGGTTGCGGCCAACCTTGAGGTTGGCCGCAGGCCGGTGCGGCCTCAGGCGAGGCGACGGGTGGCCATCAGGTAATTGACGTCGGTGTCGTCATTGAGACTGTAGACGCGGGTCAGTGGGTTGTAGCCGATGCCGGCCAGCGTCTCCACGCCCAGTCCGGCGTTGCGCGCCATGCGCGACAGCTCCGACGGCTTGAGGAAGCGTGCGTACTCATGGGTGCCTTTCGGCAGCATGTTCAGCACGTACTCGGCACCCAGCACCGCCAGCAGGTAGGACTTGGCATTGCGGTTGAGGGTGGAGAAGAACACCCAGCCGCCCGGCTTCACCAGCTGCGCGCAGGCGCGCACGATGCTTTGCGGGTCCGGCACGTGTTCCAGCATTTCCATGCAGGTCACCACGTCGAAGCTGGCCGGCGCCTCGGCGGCGAGGTCTTCCACCGCGACACAGCGGTAGCTGACGCTGACGCCGGATTCCAGGCTGTGCAGCTGCGCCACTTTCAGCGATTTCTTGGCGAGGTCGATGCCGGTGACGCTGGCCTCGTAGTGGGCCATGCTTTCCGACAGGATGCCGCCGCCACAGCCGACATCCAGCACCGCCTTGCCGGCCAGGGCCGCATGCTGGTCGATGAAGTCGAGGCGCAGCGGGTTGATTTCATGTAGCGGTTTGAACTCGCTGTCCATGTCCCACCACTTGTGGGCGATCTGGCTGAATTTGTCGAGTTCCTGTTCGTCAACGTTGCTCATGCTGGTTCCTTAATTACCGAGAATGCGGACGCGCCAGCTGTCGGCGCGGGCTTTCAGTTCTGCCTCGTCCAGCGTGGTCAGCTTGCGCTCGCGCAGGACATTGCGACCGTTGACCCACACATGGCTGACCTGTTCGCGGCCGGCGGCATAGACGATGTGCGAGATGGGGTCGAAGTTGGGGCTGGTTTCGATCTGCGCCAGATCCACGGCGATCAGGTCGGCCTGCTTGCCGACGGCGATGCTGCCGACCTTGTGCTCGATGCCCAGCGCGCGTGCGCCGTGCAGCGTCGCCATGCGGATGGCGGTGGCAGCCGGCACGGCGGTCGGATCCAGGGTGCCGACCTTGGCCAGCAGGGCGCCCATGCGAGTTTCAGACAGCATGTCCAGTTTGTTGTTCGATGCCGCACCGTCGGTGCCGATGCCGACGTTGACGCCGGCGGCCAACAGTTTCTGTACCGGGGCGATGCCGGACGCCAGCTTCATGTTGGAGGTCGGGTTGTGCGCGATGGACACGCCGTGCTTGGCCACCAGCGCGATTTCGGCGTCGGTCAGGTGCACCATGTGGGCGGCAATCAGGCGCGGCGACAGCAGGCCGAGATTGGCCAGCCGTGCCAGCGGCCGTTGCTGGTGCTGTTCGACGCTGCCGTTGACCTCGTCCATGGTCTCGTGGATGTGGCAGTGGATCAGCATGTCCTGCTGCTCGGCCAGCGTCACCACCTTGCGGAAGGTGTCGTCGGCCACGGTGTACGGCGCGTGCGGAGCCAGGGTGAAGGTCACCAGCTCCTCGCCGAGGAACTGGCTGCGCTCGGCCATCGCCTTGCTGATGTAGTCGTCGGCGTTCTGGCCGTAGACGGTAGGGAACTCCAGGATCGAGCAGCCGACAAAGGTGCGCATGCCGGCTGCCATCGCGGCGCGCGCCATCGCGGCATGGAAGAAGTACATGTCGTTGATGGTGGTGGTGCCGCTGCGGAACATCTCGCCCATCGCCAGCAGCGCACCGTCGAACACGAAGGCGTCGCTGACGTGCTTGCCCTCTGCCGGCCAGATGTGGTTCTGCAGCCAGTCCATCAGCGCCTTGTCGTCGGCCATGCCGCGCAACAGGGTCATCGCCGAATGGCCGTGCAGGTTGACCAGGCCCGGCATCAGCACGTGGTTGTCGAGGTTCAGGTGTTCGTTGGCGCTGACGCCGGCGACTTCGGCCGGCGACAGAATGGCAACAATGCGGCCATCGCTGATCGCCAGCGAGTGGTTGTCAAGAATGACACCATCTTGTTCTACTGTAATAATCCAGCGTGCGGTGATGAGTTGGTCGTAATGACGATGCGACATTGGTGTGTGACCCTGTAAATAATTGCCGGCGATTGTAGGCAGCGCCGTGCGCTTTCGACAACCCGCCTGCGGCTGCCGGCGCGCGCGATAAAGCATAATTGTAAGGCAAAGCGGCAGCAGGCTCGTGCTGCGCTGCGCGATGGCAAACATTTGCAGTCGCTTTGCCGCTGAGACACAATGATCCGGTACGACGATTGTAGCGCAGGCGCATAAGCGGATTCACGTTGCAGTCGTCACTGCAGGCCTGCAAGCGCCCCACCCGTGGCGAGCGGCAAATGAACTGGCTTGGTAACAGTCAGGCTTTTCTTAAAAATAAAATAATGTGGCAGCCCTGCGGCAACCCGATATATGACAAGACAAGCAGAAACGTTTGATTACTCCCAGCCTGGCGGCAGATTGTCGCTGCGCCAGGCATTCCTGATTGCCGTTGTGCTCGGCCTGCTGTTTCCCGCCCTGTTGATCAGTTTTCTCAGCTTCAACCTGCAGCGCGACAAGATGGAGACGCAGCTGGCGGTCGACCAGAACCGGCTGCTGGAGATCGTGGCGCTGGGGATGCAGGAGCCGCTGTGGAACCTCAGCCGCCAGGCCGGTGCACCGCTGGTATCGTCGGTAATGGACGACGAACGCATCATTTCGGTCCGCGTTTCCGACACCCAGTCCAATACCATCTTCCTGTCCGCGCTGCGCAGCGAACGCCGTATCGGCGGCGTGGCCTTCGTGCAGAAACCGGTGGTCTATCGCGGCGAGGAAATCGGCCAGGTCAACATCGAGTTCGACACCGAGCATCTGGGCATCGCCCAGAAAAACCAGCTGAAAGACCTGCTGCTGATCGTGGCGGCGCAGTTGCTGCTGTCCATCGTGCTGATCATGAGCATCCTCAACTCGCGCTTCCTGAAGCCGATTCGCCAGCTGTCGGAGCAGGCCACGCAGTTGGCCGCACTGAAGCTCGACCAGCCGTTCCAGTGGGGACGCCAGGACGAGATCGGCACCGTCGGCAAGCATCTTGAATGGATGCGCGCCGAATTGAAGCGGCTGATCGACGAGCTGAAGGCCAAGACGCTGGCGCTGGAGGCGGACATCGAACGCCGCCGCGAAGTGGAAGACGCGCTGCGCCGCTCCGAAAACAAGTACCGCGAGCTGTTCTGGTCCAATCTGGACGGCATCGTGATCAGCTCGCTGGAAGGGCAGGTGATCGACGCCAACCCCGCCTTCCTCAGCCTGATCGGCTACAGCCTCGACCAGCTCAAGCTGCAGAACTTCTGGAAGGTGGTGTCCGACAACAGCGAGGCGGTGGAGCGCTACAACCTCGACAACAAGGTGATGCGCTTCGGTTTCTGCGACGAGTTCGAGGTCGAGTACATCAACCGACTCGGTAGCGCCATCCCGGTCAGCGTCAAAACGGTGGCGATGCGCGACGCCGACGGCCGCATCACCGCGGTGTGGCGCATGGTGCGCGACATCTCCGAGCGCCGTGCCGCCGAAGAGCGCATGCAGCTGGCGGCCAAGGTGTTCGAGAACACCGCCGAAGGCATCATGATCACCGATGCCCAGGTCTGCATCCGCAGCGTCAACCGTGCCTTTACCGAGATTACCGGCTTCGGCCAGGACGAAGTGCTGGGCCAGCGGCCAACGGTGCTTAGCTCCGGCCGCCACAACAAGGAGTTCTACGACAGCCTGTGGTCGGTGCTCAACGAGCAGGGGCAGTGGCAGGGCGAGGTGTGGAACCGCCGCAAGAACGGCGAGGTATACCCGGAGTGGTTGGCGATCAATGCGGTGAAGAGTCTGGCTGGCGAAGTGACGCACTACGTGGCGATCTTCAGCGACCAGTCGGAGCGCAAGGCCGCAGACGAGCGCATCCAGTTCCTGGCTCACTTCGACGTGCTCACCGGCCTGCCCAACCGCGGCCATCTGCAGGATCGCGCGCTGCTGGCAATCCAGAATGCCTCCCACGATAACGGCAAGCTTGGCGTGCTGCTGCTCGATCTCGACCGCTTCAAGACCATCAATGAATCGCTGGGCCACGCCGCCGGCGACATCCTGCTGAAGATCGCCTCCGAGCGCATCCGCCGCGTGCTGGGCGCCGGCGAAGTGGTGGCGCGGCAGGGCGGTGACGAATTCCTGGTGCTGCTGCCGCTGATCAACGATGCCGCCGATGCGGTGCATGTGGCGGAAAGCATCCTCGCCGAGTTCGCCGCGCCGATCGACGTCTACAGCCACTCGCTGGCGATCACCGCCAGTATCGGTATCAGCCTGTTCCCGGACGATGGCCGCGATTTCGACACCTTGGTGCGCAATGCCGACGCGGCGATGTATCACGCCAAGTCCAGCGGGCGCAACAACTACAAGTTCTACACCGCCGATCTCAATGCCCGTGCGCGCGAGATCCTGGCCATCGAAAGTCAGCTGCGCCACGCCGTCGACCGCCACGAGTTCGTGCTGCACTACCAGCCGCAGGTGGAGATGAGCAGCGGCAACATCATCGGCGCCGAGGCGCTGATCCGCTGGAACCATCCGACGCTGGGGCTATTGGGGCCGCTGCACTTCATCGATGTCGCCGAGGAACGCGGCTATATCGTGCAGATCGGCAACTGGGTGATCCGCGAAGCCTGCCGCCAGATCGCGGAATGGCACGGCAAGGGGCTGCCGCTGATGACGGTGGGGGTCAACCTGTCGGCGCTGCAGTTCCGCCACCAGGATCTGGTCGGCTTGCTGCAGGACGCGCTGGCCGAATACCAGTTGCCGGGCAGCTGCCTCGATGTGGAAGTGACCGAGAGCGTGATCATGGACGACCTGGAGTCGACGGTGCAGACCATCCGCGCCATCCAGGCGATGGGCATCCGCATGTCGATCGACGACTTCGGCACCGGCTACTCCAGTCTGGCCTACCTCAAGCGCTTCAAGGCCGACAAACTGAAGATCGACCGCTCCTTCGTGCGCGACATTCCGGGCGACCAGGACGATACCGCGATTACCCGCGCCATCATCAATATGTCGAAAAACCTCAACATGCAGGTGGTGGCGGAAGGGGTGGAAACGGTGGAGCAGTGGCAGTTCCTGGCCCAGGAAGGCTGCCACCAGGTGCAGGGCTACCTGCTGTCCAAGCCGGTATCGGCGGAGGCGGTGGAGCCGCTGCTGCGGCAGAAGTGCCTGTTGCCGCGACTGGAGTAAGCTCTCGCGCCTTGCCCCGGCTTTGCCGCCACGCCACGAGTCTGCCTCGTGGCGTTTTTGTTGCCGTCGCATGTTGCAGCGCAGCTTGCTGACGACGGATGGCGGGTGTAGCCTGTTGTCTGTCGTGCATGGGCACGACCTGTTGCCAAGCCCTGGAGAAACTGCCCGATGAAGCGCAACGCTTGCTCGTTCCGGGCTGCCGCCATATCCGGCTGCCTGACGGAACACTGGTACACCCTCGACATCGTTCTTGCCTACGACTTCCCGCGCGCCTGATGCTTGCCGCAGCCATCCGGCTGCCCCTGCTTTTCCTTTCCTACAATTGAATTGACGCTTGTGGCCCTCGCTGCCACGCCGCCTGCCTGCGCGCGATCCCGCTCCGGCAGCATGCCGGTGTGCGCCTGAAGCTTGGCTGCAAGGCAAGGAGCATCATCATGGCACGACGCATTCCCGAACCATTCCGCATCAAGATGGTAGAGCCGATCAAGCAGACCACCCCGGAATTCCGCCGCCAGGCACTGGCCGAGGCCGGCTGGAACCCGTTCCTGCTGCGTGGCGAGGATGTCTATATCGACCTGCTCACCGACAGCGGCACCGGCGCGATGTCCGACCGGCAGTGGGCCGGCATCATGACCGGCGACGAGGCCTACGCCGGCAGCCGCAACTACTACCAGCTGGCCGATACCGTAAAAGAGGTGTTCGGCTACCAGTACACGCTGCCGACCCACCAGGGCCGCGGCGCCGAGCAGATCCTGTTCCCGGAGCTGGTCAAGCGCTGTCAGGGTACGCAGCCGGTATTCCTGTCCAACTACCACTTCGACACCACCAAGGCCCACGTCGAGATCGCCGGCGCCCGCGCCATCAATGTGCTGACGCCGAAGGCGCTGGATACCACCACGCCGTACGACTGGAAGGGCGACTTCGACCTGCCAAGGTTGGCCGCAATCATCGGTGAGGTCGGTGCGGCCAACGTCGCCGGCCTGATCGTCACCGTCACCTGCAACAGTGCCGGTGGCCAGCCGGTGAGCATGGCCAGCATCCGCGAGGCGGCGGCGCTGGCACGCCAGCACGGCATCCCGGTGATCATCGACGCCGCGCGCTTCGCCGAGAACGCCTGGTTCATCCAGCAGCGCGATCCGGACTACGCCGGCGTGCCGGTACCGGCCATCGTGCGCGAGATGTTCAGCCACGGTGACATGTTCACCATGTCGTCGAAGAAGGACGCGTTGGTCAACATCGGCGGCCTGTGCTGCTTCAAGGACGACGTCGAGCTGTTCCGCACGGTGCAGGTGCGCTGCGTGGCGATGGAAGGCTTCATCACCTACGGCGGCCTCGCCGGCCGCGACATGGCGGCGATGGCAATCGGCCTGCGGGAGGGCATGGACGAAGACTATCTTGCCTACCGCATCGGTCAGGTGGCGTATCTGGGCGAGCGGCTGGCGGCTGGCGGCATCCCGATCCAGACGCCGACCGGCGGCCACGCGGTGTTCGTCGATGCCAAAAAGCTGTTGCCGCACATCCCTGCCGAGCAGTTCCCGGCGCACGCGCTGGCCTGCGAGCTGTATCTGGAGGGCGGCATCCGCGGCGTGGAGATCGGCTCGCTGCTGCTGGGGCGAAATCCGGCCACCGGCGAGCAGGAAACGTCGCCGTTCGAGCTGTTGCGACTGACCATCCCGCGCCGGGTGTACACCAATGACCACATGGACTACATCGCCGACTGCCTGATCGACATCCAGTCGCGTGCCGCCGGCATTCGTGGCCTGACCTTCGATTACGAGCCGCCGATCCTGCGTCACTTCACCGCGCGCCTGAAGCCGGTTTAACGCGGTCGCCCCAAACGGACAAGCCCGGCGTTCGTCATGACGCACGGCTTGTCCGTTTTTGCTTATCGGGCGACGATAGTGCGATGAAAGCGTCCCTGATCGTTGCCCTGCTTGCCAGCAGCCTGTCCTTGCCGGCGTCGGCCGAGGCCGTCACCACCGTGACGCTGTCCTATTCCGGCCGCGCGCTGATCTACGACGGCGAGCTCACCGCCGCCGCCAATCACCGCCTGTTCGCCCTCTATGACGCGGCGACGGTGAAGCCGGCGACGCTGGTCATCAGTAGTGCCGGCGGCCATTTTGCGCACGGTCTGGAGCTGGGCGCATGGCTGCACCGCCAGCCGCTGCACCTGCATGTGCCGGCGTACTGCAATTCCGCCTGTGCCAATTACGTGTTCACCGCCGCGAAAAGTCGCGAGCTGGGCGATTACGCCATCGTCGCCTTTCATGGCGGCATGACGGACACGGCCGACCGCCGCGCGCAGCTGCAGGCGCAGCTTGCACCGGGTAGCCCGGCTATGGCGCAGGCGCGGCTGGAACGCTATCTGCGCGACGGCCAGCAGCGCGAAACGCGCTTTTTCCGCGACATCGGCGTGGACCAGCGCATCACCTCCTATGCCTATCAGGTGCCGTATCGCGCCGCCCTGGCGCGCTACCCGTCGTGGACTTATTCGCTGGCCATGCTGGCGCAATTCGGCGTGCGCGATATCCGCGTCAGCAGCGGTGAGCGCTGGTTTCCGCGCCCGGCCAGGCACGGCCTGTTGCTGATCGAGGCGCCGGGCCGCTTCGGCTGCATTGCGCCGGACATGGCGATCGACCGGCTGCTGGACTGTGCCGGCGCGTCATGACGCTGCCGTTGCGGGTGCGGGCCGGGTTTGATGTTGGTCTGGACTGTTCTATGGTTAGGCAAGAGTGTTGCTCCGGCTGGCCACCTGTCGCGGTCGACGGTGGTGGGCCAGAGCTGGTTTTCCGGGAGCTGCCAGCATGGAAATCAAGCTGAACAATCCGCACGGCACCGTCTGGCTGCGCCTGGCCGCCGTGTATTTCGTGGTCGGCGTCTGGCTAGGCATCTACATGGGCGCCTCCGGTGACCGCTCGCTGTATCCGGTGCACGCCCACCTCAACCTGCTGGGCTGGGTGTCGATGGCGCTGTTCGGCATCCTGTTCCGCAAGTTTCCGGCCATGGGGGCGTCGCCGTTGGCGCGCATCCAGTTCTGGCTGTACAACCTCGGCCTGCCGCTGTTGATGCTGGCGGTGGCGGCCATCCATCGCGGCTACCGTGCCATGGAGCCGGTTGCCGGCGTGGCGTCCATCGTGCTCGGCATCGCGGTGCTGCTGTTTGCCCTCAACGTATTCCGCAATGCCGGCAACTAGCCGGGCCCGACGACGGTGCTGGCCGGCGGCGGTGTTTACTTGTGCGCATCTTGTAGTTGATAGTAATTCTCGATTTGGCTATGGTGCGGTTTTCACTTTCCCCGCACCGCGCCATGACCGCCCAGTTGCCCCCTCTCGATCACATCCCCGCCGATCTGGTGTCCGCGGCCGACTACCAGCGCTACGCCGCGCGCCACATGAGTGCCAATGCCCGTGCCTATGTCGACAGCGCCGCCGCGGACGAGCTGAGCCATGCGGCCAACCTTGCCGCCTTCGCGCGCCGGCAGTTGCAGACGCAGGTGCTGGCCGATGTCCGCGGCGGCCATTGCCGTAGCGAGCTGTTCGGGCTGTCGCTCAGCCATCCGCTGCTGCTGGCGCCGGTGGCGTACCAGAAGCTGGTGCATGCCGACGGCGAGCGGGCGGCCGCCTACGCCGCTACCGCGATGGGCAGCAGCATGCTGGTCAGCACCCTGGCCAGCACGCCGCTGGAGGAGGTCGCCGCCGCGGCGCAGGGCGCGTTGTGGTTCCAGCTGTACTGGCAGCACGACCGTGCGGTGGTGGCGGAACTGGTGCAGCGCGCCGAGGCCGCCGGTTACCGTGCGCTGGTGCTGACGGTGGATGCGCCGCTGGCCGGGGTGCGCAATGCCGAGGCACGCGCCGGCTTCCAGCTGCCGCCGCGGGTACAGGCCCCCAATCTGGCGGGCATGGCACCGTATCAGCCTGCGTTGGCGGCGGGGAAGAGCATGGTGTTTGACGGGCTGATGGCGGTGGCGCCGAGCTGGGCGGATATCGACTGGCTGCGGCGGCAGACGCGCTTGCCGCTGCTGCTGAAGGGAGTACTGGCGCCACGCGATGCGCGGCGGGCGGTACAGCAGGGTGTGGACGGCCTGATCGTGTCCAACCATGGCGGGCGGGTGCTGGATTCGGTGCCGGCCAGTCTCGACGCGCTGCCGCGCATCGCCGAGGCGCTGGACGGTGCGCTGCCCTTGCTGCTGGACGGTGGCATCCGCCGTGGCAGCGACATCCTGAAGGCGCTGGCGCTGGGGGCCTCGGCGGCGCTGATCGGCCGTCCCTATATTCACGCGCTGGCGACCGCCGGCGCGCTGGGGGTGGCGCACCTGCTGCGCACGCTGCAGGAGGAGCTGGAGGTGGCGATGGCGCTGACCGGCTGTCGTACGCTGGCCGACATCTCGCCGGAGGTGTTGTGGCCTGAGTGACGCGTTGCGGCCAACGTTGGCCGCAACAATCCGTCGCGTTAAAGCAAAGCGGCCCGCAATCGCGGGCCGCTTTGCTTAGAGTGTGTTCACGATCTCGCGAGCTCACGCGAGACAAGGCGAAAACGGCTGAGGACGCAGCGTTTATCTGGATATGAACCAGCATGCCGAAGTCGTTTTCAACGCCGTATCGTCCCGTTGATATCCGCCGCAGCAGATCGTGAACAGGCTCTTAGGCGGAGATCATCTGCAGAGTGATGTCCGGCGCCGCCGTGCCGCCATCCAGCACCGGATAGGGGCGGGCGCTGTGCATGCGCAGTTCGCCGTCGACGAACAGGCGCACATCCACGGCGTAGCGCTGGCCGGCGTCGATGGCCTGCGGGTCGTAGCACAGCGCGAAGGTGGCCGGAAAGCTGATCTTTTCCAGCGATTGCTCGGCGATCACCGCCGCGGCATCCGCGCTATCGCCCAGTGCCAGCAGGCGCACGCGCAGCAGGGTCTTGTCCTGCGGCCACAGTATTTTCTCGCGGTACGACACCGTGCCGTTCAGATAGGCCAGGGTTGGCCGCAGCGGGGTGGCGCAGGCGGCCAGCAGGCCGACCGACAGCGCCAGCAGCAGCTGGCGGCGGGGAAGGGTGGTGTGCATCATGGGGTTTGCTCCGTGCTGGCCTTGCCGAGGGTGACCATCGCGCCTTCCGCCGGTAACCATTCACTCTGTACCCGCCAGCTGCCCTGCTTGTCCTGCAGCCGCACATACCAGTGGCTGACCTGGTCCGGTTTCAGTACGCCCTGGTATAGCTTGTCGCCAACGCGTTGCAGGGCGATGCGCTGGTCGCCCTGCTGCCGGGTCGGGTGCAGCAGCAACAGTTCCGGCGTGCCGGTCAGCGGCTTGGTGCTGGTGTCGACCACGCGCACGCTGCGCATGTCGTCGCTGAACATCACCTGGGCGTTGATGCCCAGCGACTGGGCGGCCAGGTCGCGCTTCAGCTCCAGGTTGATGTCCTTGCCCTGCTTGTAGTAGTCGTCGTTGACCATGTCGTCGGCGCCACGCACGATGATGCCAAAGGTGACAAAGCCGGCAATCACGACCAGCAGCGGCCCCGACATCAACAGCCAGAACCAGCGCTCCTTGTACCAGGGGCGCGCCGCCCCTGTTTGTTTCTGCATCGTCATTCTCCGATAAAGCTCGATTTTTCCTCGATGGCGGTGCCATCCGGTAGCGACTCGACCCGGAAGTAGATCTTGTGGCTGCCCTTGGTCGCGTATTGTGGATCAGCCTGCACCCGCACGTCGATCTGTTCGTTCTCGGTGGCCTTGACCACGATGTCCTTGCGGTCGACCACCAGTTTCAGGTCCGGCAGGCCTTCGACCGTGATGCGGAAGTGTTGTTCTGTTTCCGACACGTTGATGATGCGCACGCTGTAGTTGTTCTCCAGCCAGCCGTCGTCGGTCTCGCGCACCAGCGAGGCGCGGTCCTTCAGGATGTCGACCTTGAACGGTTTGCGCATCACCAAGGACGTGACCGCGGCACCGAAAATGATGACCAGCAGCAGCAGGTACAGCACCACGCGCGGCCGCTTCAGCCGCGACCAGAATTCGCTTTCCGGATACTTGCCTTCCAGCGCCGCCTCGGTGGTGTAGCGGATCAGGCCTTTCGGGCTGCCGACCTTGACCATCACCTCGTCGCAGGCGTCGATACAGGCGGCGCAGCCGATGCACTCGTACTGCAGGCCGTTGCGGATGTCGATGCCGACCGGGCACACCTGCACGCAGATGCCGCAGTTGATGCAGTCGCCGAGATTGGTATTGTCCTGGCCCTTCTTGCGCGCGCCGCGCGGTTCGCCGCGCTTTTCGTCATAGGAGATGATCAGCGTGTCTTCGTCGAACATCGCGCTCTGGAAGCGGGCATACGGGCACATGTACTTGCACACCTGCTCGCGCATGTGGCCGGCCAGCAGATAGGTGAAACCGGCGTAGAAGAACATCCAGAAGATTTCCCACGAGCCGTAGTTAAAGCTCGGCAGCGCGGCGACCAGATCCAGCATCGGCGTGAAGTAGCCGACCAGGGTAAAGCCGGTCAGCAGCGAGAACACGATCATCAGGCCCTGGCTGGTGGCACGCAGGCGCAGCTTGCGCAGCCCCATCGCCTCCTTGTCGAGCTTGAGGCGCTTGTTGCGGTCGCCCTCCACCAGCTGCTCGATCCAGATCATGATCTCGGTGTAGACGGTCTGCGGACAGGAGTAGCCGCACCACAGCCGGCCGGCGATGGTGGTCCAGGCGAACAGCGCAAAGGCGCAGCACATCAGCAGTGCGGCGAGGTAGACGAAGTCCTGCGGCCAGATGGTGAGGCCGAACAGGTAGAACTTGCGGTTGACCAAGTCGAACAGCACCGCCTGGCGCCCGTTCCATTGCAGCCACGGCAGGCCGAAGTAGACCAGCTGGGTGGCGACCACGAACAGGATGCGCCAGTTGTTGAACAGGCCGCTGACGCTGCGCGGATGGATCTTTTTCTGTGCCTCGTACAGCGACACGGTCTGCATTTCCGGTTTGGCCGGCTCGACCCTGACCGGGATGTCTTTCAGCTTTTGGCTCATGCTGCGGTTCCTGGCTAGAAAATTTCGCGAAATACACAATTCATTATGTACTGTGCGAACTGTTCTGAATGGCGATTTATTTTACCAATAGATATATTGTATGCCGCAAAAGATACTGCCCGCTTGCGCGGGCAGTATTGAGCAGCATCAATTACTCTGCTTTGGCCTTGTTGGAGAGGCCCCAGACATAAGAGGTCAGCAGGTGAACCTTGCCGTCGCCGAGGAAGTCTTTCCAGGCCGGCATCTGGTTGTTGCGACCGTTGGTCACGGTCTCGATGATGGTCTTCTCGGTGCCACCATACAGCCAGATGTTGTCGGTCAGGTTCGGTGCACCCAGTGCCTGGTTACCCTTGCCGTCGGCGCCGTGGCAGGCTGCGCACACCGCGGTAAAGGTTTCCTTGCCGCGGCTGGCGCGTTCGGCGTCATGCTTCTTGCCGGACAGCGACATCGCGTAGTTGGCCACATCCTTGACCTTTTCTTCGCCGAAGGCGGCGCCGAAGGCCGGCATCTGGCCGTGACGGCCACCATCCAGCGTGGTCTTGATGATTTCCGGGGTACCGCCGTACAGCCAGTCGTTGTCGGTCAGGTTCGGGAAGCCCTTGGCGCCGCGTGCGTCAGAGCCGTGGCACTGGACACAGTAGGTCTGGAACAGGCGCTTGCCCATGGCCTGCGCTTCCGGATCGGCCGCCACGGTTTTCACGTCCATTTTCATGAACTTGTCGTACAGCGGCTGGTACTTGGCTTCCGCCTGGGCTTTTTCTTCCTTGTACTGGCCAACGGAAGTCCAGCCACGGATGCCTTTCCAGGTACCCAGACCCGGGTACAGCACCAGGTAGACGGCGCCGAAGATCAGGGTGATGTAGAACATCAGCATCCACCAGCGCGGTAGCGGGTTGTTGTATTCCTCGAGGTCGTCATCCCAGACGTGCCCCATGGTTTTTACTTCTTCCCCTTTTTGTACCGTGGTCTTCGACTGGCTGAACAGCAAGTACGTCAAACCGACGATACCTACGATCACGATCACCGTGATGTAGATACTCCAGAAATCACTCACGAAATCACTCATTTCTTCGCTCCGTTAGCGGCGTCAATCCCGTGCTGCTCTTCCTCGTCGCCATTGAAGACAAGGTTGGCCGCATCGTCATAACGCCTCTGCGATTTTTTACCGAAGGCACCGATCAGGATCACGATAAACGTCACAAAACAGAATACCGTGAACAGGATGCGGGCCAGATTGGTCAAGTCCATGACTTAGCGCGCGTTCTTCAGCGCAAGACCAAGGCCTTGCATGTAGGCGATGATCGCGTCCATTTCGGACTTGCCTTCGACCATGGCCTGGGCTTCGGCAATTTCCTTGTCGCTGTACGGTACACCCACCTTGCGCAGCGCGGTCATCTTGGCGGCGACACCTTCGGCATCGGCCAGGTTACGTGCCAGCCACGGGAATGCCGGCATGTTGGATTCCGGTACCACGTCACGCGGGTTGACCAGATGCACGCGATGCCATTCGTCGGAGTAGCGGCCACCAACGCGAGCCAGATCCGGACCGGTACGCTTGGAGCCCCACTGGAACGGATGGTCGTACACCGATTCGCCGGCGACCGAGTAGTGACCGTAGCGTTCGGTTTCGGCACGGAACGGACGTACCATCTGCGAGTGGCAGCCATAGCAGCCTTCGCGGATGTACAGGTCACGGCCGGTCAGCTGCAGCGCGTTGTACGGCTTGACGCCGGCGATCGGCTGGGTGGTCGACTTCTGGAACATCAGCGGCACGATCTCGACCAGTGCGGCGATGCTGATCACCAGCAGGGTCAGCACGATCAGGTAGGCGACGTTTTCTTCAATCAGTTTCTGGATTTTTTCCATGATGGTTCTTTCTGTCCCTTAGTGCGCGTGAGCGACAACGGCCGGGATCTTGGCATCAACCGGACGACCAGCGGCAACGGTACGGAAGGTGTTGTACGCCATGATCAGCATGCCGGACAGGAACAGCAGGCCACCCAGCAGACGGACGAAGTGGTACGGATAGGTTGCTTTTACCGCTTCCACGAAGGCGTAGGTCAGGGTGCCGTCCGCGTTCAGCGCACGCCACATCAGGCCTTGCATCACGCCGGAGATCCACAGTGCAGCGATGTACAGCACCACGCCGACGGTGGCCAGCCAGAAGTGGGCTTCGATCAGCTTGGTGCTGTGCATGCCGTCACGGCCGAACAGGCGTGGCAGCAGGTAGTACAGCGAGCCGATGGAGATGAAGGCAACCCAGCCCAGGGCACCGGAGTGCACGTGGCCAACGGTCCAGTCGGTATAGTGGGACAGCGCGTTGACGGTCTTGATCGACATCATCGGGCCTTCGAAGGTGGACATGCCGTAGAACGACAGCGATACCACCAGGAACTTCAGTACCGGGTCGGTACGCAGTTTGTGCCACGCGCCGGACAGGGTCATGATGCCGTTGATCATGCCGCCCCAGCTTGGCGCGAACAGGATCAGCGAGAACGCCATACCCAGCGACTGGGTCCAGTCAGGCAGGGCGGTGTAGTGCAGGTGGTGAGGACCGGCCCACATGTAGGTGAAGATCAGTGCCCAGAAGTGCACTACCGACAGACGGTAGGAGTACACCGGACGGCCGGCCTGTTTCGGTACGAAGTAGTACATCATGCCGAGGAAGGCCGCGGTCAGGAAGAAGCCCACCGCATTGTGGCCGTACCACCATTGCACCATGGCATCGACTGCGCCGGCGTAAACGGAGTAGGACTTCCACATCGATACTGGGATCGCCAGGCTGTTCACCACGTGCAGCAGCGCCACGGCCAGGATGAAGGCACCGTAGAACCAGTTGGCCACGTAGATGTGCTTGACCTTGCGCACGGCGATGGTGCCGAAGAACACGATGGCGTAGGTGACCCATACCACGGTGATCAGCAGGTCGATCGGCCACTCCAGCTCGGCGTATTCCTTGCCGGCGGTCAGGCCCAGCGGCAGGGTGATGGCGGCCAGCACGATGACGGCCTGCCAGCCCCAGAAGGTGAAGGCAGCCAGTTTGTCCGACAGCAGACGGACGTTACAGGTGCGCTGTACCACGTAGTAGGACGTGGCGAACAGCGCGCAGCCGCCGAATGCGAAGATCACGGCGTTGGTGTGCAGCGGGCGCAGACGGCCGTAGTGGAACCACGGCCCGAAATTGAGCTCCGGCCACACCAGCTGGGCCGCAATAATGACGCCAACCAGCATGCCGACAATGCCCCAGACTACGGTCATTATCGAGAACTGGCGCACCACCTTATAGTTATAAGTGGATTGCGTTTCCATTTAGGGTTTTCTCCAAGGTTGCGAACTAGAACGTAAAACCGTAGCGACTTGAAACCCCGGTGCGTAACCCCATATGAAAATGAAGTCGGGCAAGTCGCGGGGATGGCATAGGGCCGTGGATGGCATAAGACCGGGTGACCACATTGGTGGTGCACGGTATCGGTGTTATTCCAGTCGGTGTGAAAGCGCCCCGAATCCCCATTTATTCAATCAGGCATTCTAAATCAAATCGGGTGTCAGCGGCCAGACGACAGCGCCGGTGAACCCGGCTTTTTGCGCTGTCTGTCGCGGCGTGTCAGGCTGAAAAGCCCTTTTTGCCCACTGCGATTATATTGTCATTGCCTTTGCCCATTTTGATGAAGATCAAGCGGCCACCCTGCCTGCGCCAGACAGGACATGGTGCTAGAATCCCCCACTTTCCCTTCCAGTCCGGGGTTGTGTCATGAGCTTTGCCGTCCGCTATCGCCTCTGCCCGCTTGATCCGCAGGCGCACCTGTTTGAAGTCTCGCTGACCATTCGCCAGCCCGCCGCCGCAGGACAAGTGCTGCGGCTGCCGGCGTGGATTCCCGGCAGCTACATGATTCGCGAGTTCGCCCGCCACATCGTGGCCATCCGCGCCGAGAGCGGCGGCAAGGCGGTGGCGCTGCAGAAACTGGACAAGCACAGCTGGCAGGCGGCGCCGGTGACGGGTGCACTGACGCTGCACTACACCGTGTATGCCTTCGACCTGTCCGTGCGCGGCGCCTACCTGGACCAGCAGCGCGGCTTCTACAACGGTACCAGCGTGTTCCTGCAGGCCGACGGCTTCGAGCACGCGCCGTGCGAAGTGGAACTGCTGCCGCCGCCGGACAAGGCGCTGGCCAAGTGGCAGGTGGCCACCAGCCTGCCGGCGCTCGACGTCAGGAAATCCGGTTTCGGCCGCTACCAGGCGGCCAGCTACGACGAACTGATCGACCATCCGGTGGAACTGGGCGAGTTCGAACGCATCCGCTTCAAGGCCTGCGGCGTGCCGCACGAGTTCATCGTCTCCGGCCAGTACCGGGCCGACCTGAAAAGGTTGGCCGCAGACACCAAGCGCATCTGCGAGTGGCAGATCCGCTTCTTTGGCGAGCCGGCGCCGTTCGAGCGCTACGTGTTCATGCTGTTCGTCGGCGGCGACATCTACGGCGGGCTGGAGCATCGCGCCTCCACCGCGCTGGTGGCCAGCCGAGACGACCTGCCGGCGCCGGGCCTGGCTGACAGCGAGATCGGCGACGGCTACCTCAAGCTGCTGGGCCTGATCAGCCACGAGTACTTTCACAGCTGGAACGTGAAGCGCATGAAGCCGGCGGTGTTCACCCCCTACGACCTGAACCGCGAAGGCCACACCACGCTCTTGTGGGCGTTCGAGGGCATCACCTCCTACTACGACGACCTGGCGCTGTTGCGCTGCGGCCTGATCGACGAAAAGCGCTATCTCGGCCTGTTGGCCAAGACCATCAGCGGCGTGCTGCGCGGCAACGGCCGCACCAGGCAGACGCTGGCCGACTCCAGCTTCGACGCGTGGACCAAGTACTACCGCCAGGACGAGAACAGCCCCAACAGCATCGTCAGCTACTACACCAAGGGTGCGCTGGCGGCGCTGGCGCTGGACCTGCATATCCGGCGTGAAACCGGCGGCGCCAAGAGCCTGGACACGGTGATGCTGGCGCTGTGGCAGAAGTGGCTGGCCGATGGCCAGGGGCTGGCGGAAGGCGAGTGGGAGCGCGTGGCCGAAGAGGTGACCGGCCTCAAGCTCGGCAAGTTCTTCGACATGGCGATCCGTTCCACCTCCGATTTGCCGCTGGCGGAACTCCTCGCCACGCAGGGGGTTCAGATGCAGATGGTACCGGCCGACGGCCCGGCCGACAGCGGCAGCGTGGTCGACGAATTCCGTGCCGCGCCACTGCGGCCAACCCTGGGCGTGAAGAGCGCGCCCGACGCCCTCGGCGTGCGCCTCGTCAGCGTGCTGGACGGCGGCGCGGCGCAGGCGGCCGGGCTGGCCGGCGGCGACGTGGTCATCGCCGTCAACGGGCTGAAGGTCAGCGACCTGGACAAGGCGATCAGCCGCTGCCGCATCGGCGACACGGTGAAGATCCACGCCTTCCGCCGCGACGAACTGAACACTTACAAGGTAACGCTGGCCGCCACCGCCGCCGATACCTGCCGCCTGCGCCTGGAGGACAACGGCGCCGGCTGGCCGACGCATTAACCGGGGACGCTTTCGCGTAGACAACAAGGAGGGTGGGCAGTGCGCTGACCCGCCCCGTACCCTACACAGGAAACATGGCATGAGCCAACAAGCCCAAATCAAGTACCGGCAAGACTATCAAGTGCCGTCCTATCTGGTGGACAAGGTCGACCTGACCTTCGACATCCTCGACGACAATCTGGTGCGCGTGCGTTCGCGCCTGATCATGCACCGCAATCCGGCGGCCACTGCGGCCAACGTGCTGCAGCTGGACGGCTCGGCTACGCTGCTGTCGCTGCAGCTGGACGGTGAAGTGCTGGCCGCCGACGCCTACAGCCTGCGCGATGACGGCCTCAGCATCGCCAACGTGCCGGACAGCTTCATTCTGGACGTGGAAACCGAGATCGACCCGGTGGCCAACAGCAGCCTGATGGGGCTGTACGCCTCCGGCGGCAGCAACCTGTATACCCAGTGCGAGCCGGAAGGCTTCCGCAAGATCACCTTCTATCCCGACCGTCCGGACGTGATGGCCAAGTTCACCACCACCATCATCGCCGACAAGCAGAAGTATCCGGTATTGCTGTCCAACGGCAACAAGGTGGGTGAGGGCATGGCCGACAAGAAGCGGCACTGGGTGAAGTGGGTCGACCCGTACCGCAAGCCGTCCTACCTGTTTGCTCTGGTGGCCGGCCGGTTGTCGGCGCTGAAGGACAGCTACATCACCGCCAGCGGCCGCCGCGTGGCGCTGGAAATCTGGACCGTGCCGGCCGACCAGGACAAGGTGGCGTTCGCGATGGGCGCGGTGAAGCGCTCGATGCAGTGGGACGAACAGCGCTTCGGCCTGGAGTACGACCTCGACATCTACATGATCGTCGCCGTCGGCGACTTCAACATGGGTGCGATGGAGAACAAGGGCCTCAACATCTTCAATACCTCGGCGGTGCTGGCGCGGCAGGACACCGCCACCGACGCCGACTTCGAGCGCGTGGAAGCCATCATCGGCCACGAGTACTTCCACAACTGGACCGGCAACCGCGTCACCTGCCGCGACTGGTTCCAGCTGTCGCTGAAGGAAGGCCTGACCGTGTTCCGCGACCAGGAGTTCAGTTCCGACCTGCACAGCCGTGCGGTGCAGCGCATCCAGGACGTGAAAAACCTGCGCCAGCTGCAGTTCCCGGAAGACGCCGGCCCGACCGCGCACCCGATCCGTCCGGACAGCTACATCGAGATGAACAACTTCTACACCATGACGGTGTACGAAAAGGGCGCCGAAGTGGTGCGCATGTACCATACCCTGCTCGGCGAAGCCGGCTTCCAGAAGGGCATGGCGCTGTACTTCAAGCGCCACGACGGCCAGGCGGTGACCTGCGACGACTTCCGCGCCGCGATGGCCGACGCCAACGGGGTAGACCTCACGCAGTTCGCGCTGTGGTACAGCCAAGCCGGTACCCCGCAGCTGACGGTGCGCGGCGACTACGATCCGGTCGCGCTCAGCTACACCCTGCATCTGGTGCAGCACTGCCCGGCGACGCCGGGGCAGGGCGACAAGCAGCCGTTCCACATTCCGCTGGCGCTGGGTCTGGTTGGCCGCGACGGCCAGGACCTGCCGCTGCAACTGGAGGGCGAGGCCGAAGCCGGTGCCACCACCCGTGTGCTGGACGTGCGTGCCGCCGAGCAAAGCTTCACCTTCGTCAACGTCAGCCAGCAGCCGGTACCGTCGCTGCTGCGCGGTTTCTCGGCGCCGGTGAAGCTGGTGTTCGACTGGCGTGACGACGAACTGGCCTTCCTGATGGCCAACGACAGCGACCCGTTCGCGCGCTGGGAGGCCGGGCAGGCCTACGCCGAGCGCCTGTTCAAGCAGCTGATCGCCGATCACGCCGCCGGCCGCCCGCTGCAACTGGCCGAGGGCTTTGTCGAGGCGTTGCGCGCGGTGTTGCGCGACCACGAGGCCGATGCCGCGTTCAAGGCGCTGATGCTGACGCTGCCGTCGGAAGCCGAGATCCTGGAAATGGTCGACGCCGCCGATCCGGCGCGCATCCACGCGGTGCGCGAATTCGTGCTGGCGGCGCTGGCGCAGGTGCTGCGCGGTGAATGGCACGAGGCCTTCGACATCAACCAGTGTGCCGACTACCAGCCGGATGATGCCGGCCGCCGTGCGCTGAAGAACCTGGCGCTGGCGATGCTGACTCGCCTCAGCGACGCCTGGCCGGAGGAAGCGGCCGAGCAGCAGTGCATGAACGCCGACAACATGACCGACCAGATGGGCGCACTGCTGGCGCTGCGCGACCGCGACGGCGATGTCCGCACCGACTGCTATCTCACCTTTGCCGAGCGCTGGCAGGACAACGCGCTGGTGATGGACAAGTACTTCAGCCTGCTGGCCAGCAGCCAGCTGCCGTGCACGCTGGACCACGTCCGGAACGCGATGACGCACCCGGCGTTCACCCTCAAGAACCCGAACAAGGCGCGCGCGCTGCTGGGCAGCTTCGGCCGCAACATGCTGCATTTCCATGCCGCCGACGGTTCCGGCTACCGCTTCCTGGCCGAGCAGATCATGCTGCTGGACGACATCAACCCGCAGGTGGCCAGCCGGCTGGTGGCGGCCTTCAACCGCCGCCGCAAGCTGGAGCCGCAACGCCAGCAGCAGATGACCGCCGCCCTGCAGCAGATCCTGGCCAAACCGGGGCTGTCGAACGATGTGTTCGAGATTGTGTCGAAAAACCTTTCGGCATAAAGCGTACCATGCTGTACTGACGCGGGCCGGATGCTTCCGGCCCGTTTTTGTTTCCTGTTTCCTTGCGGCCAACCTTATCCATCATGTCTGCTGTTTCTGACCGTACTACCAGTGTGTTGATGCTGCTGGCGCTGTGGTTCGCCTGGGGCGCCAACTGGGTGGTCACCAAGCTCGGGCTGGCCTACGCCAGCGCCTTCCAGCTCGGCCTCGGCCGTACCGTGCTCGCCATCGCCACGCTGGCCCTGATCATGCGCGCCACCGGCCGCCGCTTCACGCCGACGCCGATGCGGCCAACCTTCTGGCTGGGGCTGACGCAGACCGCCGGCTTCGTGGTGTTCACCAATCTGGCGCTGGTGGCCGGCGGTGCCGGCAAGGTGTCGGTGCTGTGCTACACCATGCCGTTCTGGACGCTGCTGCTGGCGCGGCTGTTCCTGCACGAAAAGCTGGCGCCGCTGCAGTGGCTGGGCGTGGCGCTGGCGCTGGTCGGGCTGCTGGCGATCCTCGAACCGTGGGATCTCGGCGGCAACTGGCTGTCGGACGCGCTGGCGATCACCGGCGGCCTGGTGTGGGCCAGCTCGGCGATCATTGCCAAGAAGCTGCGCGCTCAGCACCAGGTCGATACCCTGGCGCTGACCTTCTGGCAGATGGTGTGGGGCACGCTGGTGCTGGCGCTGCTGTTGCCGCTGTTCCCCGGCAAGGATATCCAGTGGGGCTGGCCGCTGCTGGGCGTGCTGCTGTTCTCCGGCGTGCTCGCCGGCGGCCTGGGCTGGCTGGTGTGGATGCTGCTGCTCTCAAGGCTGTCGGCGGGCATGGCCGGCATGAGCATCCTGGCGATACCGGCGGTGGCGGTGCTGATGGCGTGGCTGCTGCTGGCCGAGGTGCCCAGCCACGCCGAGGCGCTCGGCATGCTGCTGATCGCCGCCGCGCTGATCCTGATCTCGCTGTACGCGCTACGGCGCGAGTGGCGGCGCTAGCCTAGCGCCGCTCCGGCAGCGGCAGGCGCGTGGTGTGCTTGATCGGCTCCAGCGCCACCGTCGATTTCACGCTGCGCACCAGCGGCAGCGTCATCAGCTTGTTCATCACGAAACGCGACAGCGACGGCAGGTCCGGCACCACGATGCGCAGCCAGTAGTCGGCCTCGCCGGCCACCGCGTAACACTCCAGTACTTCCGGCAGGTCGGTGATGGCGGCGGCGAATTCGCGGATGGACGCCTCGCCGTGACGTTCTAGACTGACATTAGCGAAGGCCGTTACCGACAGGTCGAGCAGGTCGGGACGCAGCGCCAGATGGTAGCCTTGGATCACGCCGCACTCTTCCAGCCGCTGGATGCGGCGGCCGATCTGCGACGGCGACAGCGCGATGTCCTGCGCCAGCTTCTGGTGGGTGGCGCGCGCGTCTTTCTGCAGCGCCTCCAGAATCTGGTAATCGAAACGGTCGAAGTCGATATTGCGCATTTTGTGCATATTCCGGTTTTTGGTGCGGGAAGTATGCAAATAAACCGTGCCGATGGCAAATGTTGCGGCCAAGCCGCAGCGTAGCGCGCCTACACTGCTGGCTCTGGCCTTGCTGCCGCCTACACAAGAAGATCGATGATGGAGACAACCTCGTTTACCGTGCCGGACATCACCGTCCGCAAGAATGTCGGCCTTGACCACGCCGCCGACTTCACCCTGCCGCAACCGCTGGAGCGCTACAGCGCCGAAGATCACCAGACCTGGGCCACGCTGTACCGCCGCCAGTGCGAGATGCTGCCCGGCCGTGTCTGTGACGAATTCCTTGCCGGGCTGGAGGCGCTGGCCATCGATGCCGACCGGGTGCCGGACTTTGCGCGCCTGAACCTGAAACTGGCGGCGGCCACCGGCTGGCAGATCGTGGCAGTGCCGGGGCTGATTCCCGACGAGGTGTTCTTCGAGCATCTGGCCAACCGCCGCTTCCCGGTGACCTGGTGGCTGCGCGAGCCGCAGCAGCTGGATTACCTGCAGGAGCCGGACGTGTTCCACGACCTGTTCGGCCACGTGCCGCTGCTGATGAACCCGGTATTTGCCGACTACCTGCAGGCCTACGGCCTCGGCGGCATGAAGGCGAAAGACCTCGGCGCGCTGCCGCTCTTGGCGCGGCTGTACTGGTACACGGTGGAATTCGGCCTGATCGACACGCCGCAGGGGCTGCGCATCTACGGTGCCGGCATCGTGTCCAGCAAGTCGGAATCGGTGTACAGCCTGGACAGCGACAGCCCGAACCGCATCGGCTTCGACCTGCTGCGCATCATGAACACGCGCTACCGCATCGACACCTTCCAGAAGACCTACTTCGTCATCGACAGCTTCCAGCAGCTGTTCGACGCCACTGCGCCCGATTTCACCGCCTACTACCGGCAGCTGCACGGGGTGGCGGCGCACGCTGCCGGCGACGTGTTGCCGCAGGACCGCGTGTTCCAGCGCGGCTCGCGCGCCGGCTGGGCGGAAACCGACGATATCTGAGAACCGGTTCAAGGCCTCGCAAGCCAGAGCGAGACAAGGCAAAAACGCCTGAGGAAGCGGCGTTTAGCTGGATATAAACAAGCATGCCGAAAGTGTTTTTAACGCCGTATTGCCCCATTGCGATCCGTTGCAGCAGACATTGAACAGGTTCTGAGCAAGGTTGGCCGCAACGCAGCGCACAAAAAAGCCACGACTGCGGTCGTGGCTTTGTGTTGCTGGCGCGCTGCGCTCAGCGGATGTTGATCACCTTGTGGGTCTGCACCGACAGTCGCCACGCCGGGTGTGCCATGCACCAGGCGATGGCTTCCTGCGTATTCTGCCGCTGCAGCGGGCTGTCCATCGGCTGCAGGTAGCGATGCTCGAACTGCAAATCGTCCGGCAGCTCCGACGGCAGCAGCGTCGGCTGCGGGAACACCAGTTTCAGCTCGTGGCCGCTTTTCTGTACCCAGTCGGCGCCGGCCTTGGGGCTGACGCAGATCCAGTCGATGCCGGCCGGTGCCGGCAGGCTGCCGTTGGTTTCCACGGCGACTTCGAAACCCTGCGCGTGCATGGCGTCGACCAGCTCGTCATCCAGCTGCAGCAGCGGCTCGCCGCCGGTGAACACCACATAGGGCTGGCCGCCGGTGCCGCGCCATTCGGCGGCGATGCGCGCGGCCAGCGCGGCGGCGCCGGCAAACTTGCCGCCGTCGTCACCGGTGCCGACAAAGTCGGTATCGCAGAACTGGCAGATCGCCTTGCTGCGGTCTTCCTCGCGGCCGGACCACAGGTTGCAGCCGGAGAAGCGGCAGAACACCGCGGCGCGGCCGGCCTGGCGGCCTTCGCCCTGCAGCGTGTAGAAGATTTCCTTGACGGTATAGATGGTCATTGTCGCCTCCTTACAGCAGCGGCCACTGCATGTCGCCGCGGAAGGTCAGCGACACGCCGCGTTGCGGGGTTTCCATCAGGTCGATACGGGCCAGCTCCGGCACCAGCGGTTTCAGCTCGCCGTGCACCCACTCCGCGACGCTGGCGGCGTCGGCGGCACGGATGCCGGGCAGCTTGTCCAGCGGGTTGTGGTCCAGCTGGCGGTAGACCGGCTTGAAGCGGTCCTTGACGTCGCCAAAGTCCAGCACCCAGCCCATCACCCGGTCGACGCTGCCCTGCAGCATCAGGCGGATCAGGTAGCTGTGGCCGGTGTAGTTGCCGGCGGCGTCGAACGGCACCGCGCTCTCGAAGTGCTGTTCCTTCCAGATGCGGTAGGTCTGGCCGTCGAACTGGCTGCCGGCGGTGTGCGTCTCGCGCACTTCCACCCACGCGAGGCCGGCAAGGTTGGCCGCAAGCTCGCGATACAGCCACGCCGCCATCACCTCGCTGGTCGGGTTGTCGAGGCCGGCGATGTCGTTCAGGTATTTGTGGTTCAGCCGTGCGAACAGCGGCGGCCACGCCTTGAGCAGGATGTCGTTGAGGCTGCTGCGGCTGGCATCGGCGACGATGCGCACGCCGAAACCGTGGCCGTGCAGGCGGCCGCACTTGTGGCCGGGCGCCACGTGCGGCAGCTGGTGCGCGGCCTCGAAGCGGGTATCGACATAGACGTACTCGCTGCCGTCTTCCGCCAGCAGCACGCCGCGATCGGCGGCGCTGGCCAGCTGCAGGCTGACCGCCTGGCCGCACTGCGACGCCAGATAGCGCGCGATCGACAGGTCGCTGCCGTCGGCCAGCGTGGCATTGACATGGGCGTAGTGGAAGGGCGCCACCGCGGCGGCCAGCTCGGCGTGCAGGGCCGCCTCGCTGCCGGGATGGGCGTCGGCGCGTGCCAGCACACGGAAGCTGTGACCGTGCTCGCCGATGCCGGCGAGGTTGCGTGCCGCTTCGAAGCTGGCACCGGCCAGGATATGGCTGCTGTTCATGTCAGTGGTCCCCGCAGCGCACGACCAGCGGATCGGCGACGCCGGCTTCCAGAAAGCCCTTGGCGCGCAGCTCGCAGGCGGCGCAGTGGCCGCAAGGCGGCACGGCGCCGTTGTAGCAGGTGTGGCTCCACGCCATCGCGTCCATGGCACCGACCTCTTGCGCCAGCTGCACCGTTTCCGCCTTGCTCATGAACATCAGCGGCGTGTGCAGGGTGACGCGGCTGTCCATGCCCAGGCGCAGCGCCAGCTCCAGTGCCTTCAGCGTGTTTTCGCGGCAGTCCGGATAGCCGGAGTAGTCGGTCTGCGCCACCCCGGTGACCACGTGCTCGATGCCGCGGCCATAGGCGAAGGCGGCGGCAAAGCTGAGGAAGATCAGGTTGCGGCCGGGCACGAAGGTGTTGGGGATGGTGCTGTCGCCGTCGTCGCGCGCGCCTTGTTCCGGCGCGATGCCGGCGTCGGTCAGTGCGTTGCCGCCGATGGCGGCGAAGGTGTCGATCGGCAGTACGGTCTGGCGCACGCCGGCCAGCTCGGCCACCTTGCGGGCGGCGTCCAGCTCGATGCGGTGGCGCTGGCCGTAGTCGAAGGTCACGGCCTCAACGTTGGCCGCACCGAATTCGCGCAGCGCCCAAAACAGGCAGGTAGTGGAGTCCTGGCCGCCCGAAAGGACGACCAGGGCTTTGGATGTCTTGTTCATGATTCCGTCGAGAAACAGTCGAGGTGAGTAGGATGGCACACACGGGATCGGTCTCTCCCGGCATGGTTAACCCGCCATTTTAACCCACTATAAGCCGTTTTTGCGCAGCATTTTGCGGCGACACCGCATCGCCGCGCTGCGGCGGGCAGTGGCGCGGCCAGTGTGCTGCATGCGGGTGACGGGGCCGTGGTACGGTAAGAAACACGGCGCGCGGCCGGCTTGTTGCATATGATGAATTATTAGCAGGATGCATGGCCGCTGGTTTCGCGGCCGGCTCCAGCAAGGAAAAGACGAGTGCCTATGTCGGATGTGTACACCATTCTGTGTGTCGAGGACGATGCCAACCTGCGGCAGCTGATCAGCGAGGAGCTGCTCAGCGCCGGCTACCGCGTGCTGGAGGCGGTGGACGGTCACGCCGCGCTGGCGCTGATGGCGCAGCAGCTGCCGGATCTGGTGCTGAGCGACGTGTCGATGCCGGGCATGGACGGCTTCGAGCTGGTGGAAACGATGGCGGCGCAGGGCGGCGAGCTGGCGCAGCTACCGTTCATCCTGCTCACCGCGCTGGCGGACAGCCACAGCCAGGTGCGCGGTCGCCTGCTGGAGGTCGACGACTATCTGGTCAAGCCGGTCGACTTCGACCTGCTGCTGGCCGCCATCGCCGCCAAGGTCAAGCGCCGCCGCCGTGGCGACAGCCTGCCGCCTCCGCCGGCGGTGCCGGGGCGGGCGTTGCTGCTGGCGCAGGTGGCCGCGGCCCGCACGGCGCAGGCGTCGCAGACGCTGCTGCTGGTCAAGGTCGATACCTATCTGGCGCTGACCATGCGCCTGGCGCCCGCCGAACAGCCGCTGCTGCAACACACTATGCTGGCCTGTCTCGCGCCGCTGGCCGGCAGCGGGCAGGTGTTTACCTGGTCCGACGGCTGCTGGGCGCTGCTGCTGGCGGAGGAGGCCGCGGCGCAGGCGGCGGCGGTGCTGGCGCAAAGGATGACGCTCGAGGTCGGCGGTGTCAGCATCGCCTATACCTGCAGCGCGCTGTGCATCCACCTGGACTGGCAGGCGCCGGCGCTGCGCCACTTCGAGGCCGCCACGCTGGTGGAATCCTGCGCGCTGCATCTCAATTTCGAGAGCGCCGGCAATCCGCGCCGCTTCATCGAGCTGGGCCGCGGCGACTACCAGGCGCTGCAGGCGGCGCGCCACGCCGAGCGCTACCTGGGGCAGGCGCTGAAATCCGGCGAACTGACTCTGCTGTTCCAGCCGCGCGTCGACCTGCTCAGCGGCCGCATCGTCGGCGCCGAGGCGCTGGTACGTTGGCCGCATGCCGATATCGGTGCGCTGTCGCCGGGGGCCTTCGTGCCGGCGGCGGAGCGCAGCGGGCTGGCCACCGACCTCGACCACTGGGTGATCGCGCAGACGCTGGAGGCGGTCACCGAGCTGGTCAGCCTGCGCCCGGGCTTCATCCTGTCGTTCAATATCTCGGCGCAAAGCCTCGGTCGCGGGGTACCGGCCTTTCTCAACGCCCAGCTGCAGGCGGGGCGGCTGGGGCTGGCGGCCAACCTTGAAATCGAGGTCACCGAGACCTCAATGACCTACTTGACCGCCGCCATCGAGGCCGACATCGCCGCGCTGCGCGCGCTGGGGCTGAAGCTGGCGGTCGACGACTTCGGCATGGGCTACGCGTCGCTGGACTACCTGAAGCGGCTGCATGCCGAAGTGATCAAGATCGACCGCAGCTTCGTGATGGACATCAGCCGCCGCAGCATCGACGCGCGCATCATCGAAGGGCTGATCAGCCTCGGCCGCGCCATGGGCTGCGTGGTGGTGGCCGAAGGGGTGGAGAGCGCGGCGCAGGCGGCGCTGCTGGCGGAGCTGGGCTGCCGCTTTGCGCAGGGCTATCACTTTTACCGGCCGATGCCGCTGGCCGAACTGCTGTCGTTACTGGGGACGCCATGAGTACCGAATTGCCGCCATCACTGACCGCGGCCATGCCGCTGCTGGAACGCCTGCATCTGGCGGTCTGGTTTTTCGACATGCGCCGGCAGAGCATCGTGTGGGCCAACCGCCAGGCGCTGCAGCTGTGGGACGCGGCGGATCTGGCGTCGCTGCAGGAGCGCGACTTTTCCATCAGCAGCGAGGCGCTGCGCACCCGCCTTGCCGTGTACCAGGCCGCCTTTGCCGAGCAGCGCGCGGTGGAGGAAAATTGGACGCTGTACCCGCACGGCCTGCCGCTGCAGGTGCGCTGCCACTGTGCCCGCTTCGATAACGACTGGCCCGACCTGATGAAGGTGGAGGCGGTGCCGGTGTCGGTCGACGCCGATACCGTGCGCAGCGTGGAGATGCTGCGCCACGTGCGCGAGATGGTGTCGTTGTACGACGACAACGGCATGGTGCTGCAGCGCAACCCGGCCGCCGCGCTGGCGCTGCCGCCGTCGGAGGGCGATGCGCTGCTGGCCTCGCTGCCGGACCCCAAGCTGCTGGCCGAGCTACGGCTGGCGGCGATGGAGAGCCGCGGCGTGCGCCGGGTGGTGGACGTGCGGCTGGCCGATGGCAGCATGGTGCGCCATCAGGTGCAGCTGTTCCGCATCCGCGATCCGGCCACCGGCGAGAGCGCGATGCTGATCAGCCAGCATGATGTCAGCGACCGCGAAAAGCTGCTGCAGCTGCAGCGCGAACGCAGCGAGGAGCTGCAGGGCATTCTCGATGCGCTGCCGCTGCCGATGGTGATTTCCGAGCTGGCGTCGGAGCGCATCCGCTACGCCAACCGGCTGGCGATCGAGCGCTACGGCATGTGGCTGGGCAGCAGCAGCGAGTTCACGCCGACCTCGGCCGCGCTGTACGAGCATGCGGCGGAGCGCAAGCGTTTCCTGGAAATCCTGCAGCAGGAAGGGCTGGTGATCGACTTTCATGCGGTGCTGCGCGACCGCGAGCAGCGCCCGTTCGACGCCAGCCTCACCGGCTGCCTGATCGACTACCGCGGCATCCCCTGCGTGCTGGCCAGCATCCTCGACATCAGCCACATCCTGCAGCGCGAGCACGCGCTGGAAGCCACGCTACAGCACGAGCGCGAGCTGGCCGAGATGCAGCGCCGCTTCGTCAGCATGGTGTCGCACGAGTACCGCACCCCGCTGGCGGTGATCGACGGCATCGCGCAGCGCCTGCAGCGCCAGCCGGAGCTGTTCCACGGCGAGCAGCTGCAAAGCCGCGCCCAGCGCCTGCGCGACATGGTCAAGCACATGGTCAGCCTCGCCGACAGCGTGCTGACGCTGACGCGGCTGGAAGAAGGGCAGCTGGTGGTGCAGCAGGGGCCGGTGCGGCTGGTGCCGCTGCTGGCCGAGCTGGTGGAACAGAGCCAGGACATCCATCCCGATTGCCAGATCGAGGTGTCGTTTGCCGCCGATGACGTGCTGATCGTCGATGGCGACGCCGAGCTGCTGCGCGTGGTGTTCGGCAACCTGATCTCCAACGCCATCAAGTATTCGCCGCGCTGGCAGCGGCTGGCGCTGCGCTGCACGGTCGCCGGGCGCGAGGTGCACGTCACGGTGCAGGACTGGGGGGTGGGCATCCCGGCGGACGAGCAGGACAAGCTGTTCACCCGCTTTTTCCGCGCCAGTACCGCGCTGGGCATTCCCGGTAGCGGCATGGGGCTGGCGCTGGTGCGAGAGCTGGTGCAGCGTCACGGCGGCAGCATCGCGGTGGACAGCAGCGAAGACGAGGGCACGCGCTTTACCGTGCGCCTGCCGCTGTTGCCGGCGCTGGACGAGCGCCACTAGCGCAAGGTTGGCCGCAATAAAAAAGCCGCCAGCATGCTGGCGGCTTCATCTTTTCCATCACCGGCAGGCTTATTCGGCCTTGCTGGCTTCCAGTGCGATGGTCAGTTTCACTTCGTCGCTGACGGCCGGGATGAAGGTCTTCATGCCGAACTCGCTGCGCTTGATGGTGGCTACCGCGTTGGCGCCCCAGCTTTCCTTGCCGGTCATCGGGTGCTTGGCCTTGTTGACGTTGACCAGTTGCAGGGTGACCGGGCGGGTCACGCCCAGCAGGGTCAGCTTGCCTTCTACCGCTGCCGGCTTGTTGCCCTTGAACAGTACCTTGTCCGACTTGTAGGTCAGCGTCGGGAATTTCTCGACATTGAAGAAATCGGCGCTCTTCAGGTGCTTGTCGCGATCGGCGAGGAAGGTCTGCAGCGAGGCGGCGTCGATGGTGATGTCGACGTTGCCGCTCTTGGCCGCTTCGTCCACGCTCAGGTTGCCGCTGATCTTGGTGAACACGCCGCTCTGGCTGGACAGGCCGAGGTGGCCGACTTCGTAGGCGGCGTAGGTGTGGCTCGGGTCGATGGTGTAGCTGGCCGGGGCCGCAAATGCCAGACCGGCAGACGCAATGAGGGTCGCAAACAGGGTGGTACGGATCATGGTTATCACTCCGGGGTGGATCAAGGGTTGGCTACTACAAGACGGAAACGCAGGTCGACATTGTCGGCAACGGTGCCGGTGTCGCTCCAGCTGCCTTCACCGATCTTGAAGGCGAGCCGGGAAATCGGCAGGGTGCCGTCGATGCTGACGGCCTTACCCTGGCTGGTGGCGGTGAACGGTGCGCTCAGCTCGCGGGTGATGCCTTTCAGCGTCAGCTTGCCGCTGACCTGGTAACGGTTGCCGCCCAGCGGCTTGATGCTGCTGGACACGAAACGGGCCTGGGCGAACTGGGCGGTGTTGAACCAGTCCTTCTTGCGGGCTTCGGCGTTGGCGTCGGCGGTGGGCAGGCTGATGCTGTTCACGTCGATGGTGATGTCGGCGCTGCCCTTGTCGGCCTTGGCCGGGTCGAAGCTGACCTTGGCGGCGAATTTCTTGAAGCTGCCGGATACCGGCACCCCCATCTGTTTCATGGTGAACACGAGCTGGCTTTTGCCAAGGTCGACATTCTGGGCAAACACCGGGCTGGCCAGCAGCAGGCCGGCGGAGATCAACAGGGCTTTCATCGGGGCTTTCGTCCTTCGGGTTAACGACGCAGGCTCATGCGCTGCAGCAGACCGTCGCGGTCAATAAAGTGGTGTTTCAGTGCCGCCAGCACGTGGAGGATCACGGTGATCAGCAGCAGCTGGTTGAGTAGCTCGTGCACCTCGCCCAGCTGTTCGCCCAGCGCAGGGTTGGCCGCAATCAGGTCCGGCAGCGGCAGCACGCCGAACAGCACCACCGGGATGCCGTAGGCCGAGCTCATCAGCCAGCCGGACAGCGGCACCGCCAGCATCAGCACGTACAGCGCCAGGTGGCCGGCGTGGGCGGCCAGTCTGGCCAGCGGCGACATGGTGGCCGGCAGCGGCGGCGCGCCCTTGAGCAGGCGCAGCACGATGCGCAGCACGACCAGCAGCAGCACCAGCATGCCGCCCCACTTGTGGTAGCTGATCAGCTGGAACTTGGCCGGCGACAGCGGCAGGCTGGCCACGTACTTGCCGAAGGCAAAGGTCAGCACGATCAGCAGGCCGATCACCGCGTGCAGCAGGATCTGGCTCGGGTGGTAACGTTGGTTCATCTTCATTCAGGGCTCCAGTTTTGCCGTAATGGCCAAACGCAGGCCGGCCAGCGTGGCCGTGATCTGCTTCAGTTCTTCGTCGCTCAGTGCCGCAAAGGCGCCATCGCAGTGGCCGGTGACATCCGGGAAGGTGGCGCGGAACACGCTGTCCCCCTCGCTGGTCAGCGCCACGAACAGGCTGCGCCGGTCGTTGGCATCGACACGGCGGCTGATCAGCCCCTTGTCCAGCAGCCGGTCCAGTACGCCGGTCAGCGTGCCCTTGGTGATCAGGGTTCGGCTGGAGAGTTCCTTGCAGCTCATGCCCGCGGTGTTGCCCAGCGTCGCAATCACGTCGAATTGCGGCGGTGTCAGGCCGTGGCTGCGGATGCGGCTGCTGCTCAGCTGCTCGAACGCCTGGTAGGTGCGCACCAGCTCGCGTACCAGCGCCATCGAACGGGTCACACTGCGCTGTTGCATAGGAGTGTTCATCGCGGATTTGGTTCTCGTCAGGATAGTTTTAGTTAGTACAAAATAAAACACAGCATTTCTGAGTATCTATTCAGAAAAACTGAATGAGTGAAATGGGGCTGTTCGCGGGGTGTGGTGGCCGCGCCGGGGCCGGCGCGGCAAGGCTCAGCCCTGGGTGCGCTGCGCGCGCTCTTCGCGCGGCGTGATGTTGAAGTGGCTGCGGTAGGTGCTGGAGAAGTGCGGGCCGCTGGAGAAGCCGCAGGCGAGGCCGATCTGCACGATGGACTTGCTGGTCTGCTGCAGCAGCTGGCGCGCGCGGTTCAGGCGCAGCTCCAGATAGTATTTCGACGGCACGGTGCCGAGGTACTGCTTGAACAGCCGTTCCAGCTGGCGCCGTGACACGCCGACGTAGTAGGCGATGTCGTCGGTGGTCAGCGGTTCCTCGATATTGGCTTCCATCAGGCTGACCGCCTCGGTCAGCTTTGGCTGGCTGCCGCCGATGCGGGTGGCCAGCGGGATGCGCTGCCGTTCGCTGCCGGGGCGCAGCCGCTCCATGCTGAATACTTCCGACAGCTGCGCGGCGAATTCCTGGCCAAGGTTGGCCGCAACCAGTGCCATCATGAAGTCGAAGGTGGCGGCGCCGCCGGTGCTGGTCAGGCGGTTGCCATCGATCTCGTACAGGTTGGACGACACGATCACGTCGGGGAATTCGTCCGACAGGCGGCTGATTTCCTGCCAGTGGATGGTGGCGCGGTGGCCGGCCAGCAGCCCGGCGCGTGCCAGCCAGTAGCTGCCGCAGTTGATGCCGGCAAGCATGGTGTGTTCGTTGAGCTGGGTGCCGATCACGCGCGCCAGCTCGTCGGCGGCGATGTCGACGCCGACTTCATCGGCCAGCACCACCAGCACGTCCAGCTTCGGCGCGTGGGCCAGCGGCAGGTCTACCGCCAGGCGCAGGCCGTTGCTGAGCGTGACCGGCAGGCCGTCCAGCGACAGCGGCAGGAACTCGTAGCACTTTTTTTCCGCCAGCTGGTTGGCGCGGGTCAGTACCTCGGTGGCGATGGCAAAATCGGCCATCGACGCGTTGGGCAGCAGCAAGAAGCCGTAGCGGACGGGTTTGGTGCCGGAAGTTACGTTGACCATGTCTGCAATCTGGTGATGGGGCGAAGGGCGATGCAAATAAGAAGGCGCCATGCCGACTTTATCGTCAGCATGGCGCGTGCTTGTCAAGCGGCGATTGTACGGCTTATTTCAGGCTGCCGGACAGGAATTGTGCCAGACGTTCGCTTTTCGGCTTGGTCAGCACTTCCTTCGGATGACCCTGTTCTTCGATGCGGCCCTGGTGCAGGAAAATGACATGGTTGGACACTTCACGGGCGAAGCCCATTTCGTGGGTCACCACCACCATGGTGCGGCCTTCGCGCGCCAGGTCCTGCATCACGCGCAGCACTTCGCCGACCAGTTCCGGGTCCAGCGCCGAAGTCGGCTCGTCGAACAGCATCACTTCCGGCTCCATCGCCAGCGCGCGGGCGATCGCCACGCGCTGCTGCTGGCCGCCGGACATGTGCGACGGGTACTTGTCCTCGACGTTCTTCAGGCCGACCTTGTCCAGGTACTTGCGGGCACGGGCGATGGCTTCATCCTTCGGCACGCCCAGCACGTGGATCGGCGCCTCGATGATGTTTTCCAGCACCGTCATGTGTGCCCACAGGTTGAAGTGCTGGAACACCATCGCCAGCTTGGTGCGCAGGCGCGCCAGCTGTTTCGGGTCTTCCGCCTTCAGTGCGCCGTTACGCTTGTCGGTGATCAGCTTCAGCGTTTCGCCGGTGACGGCGATGGTGCCGCTGTGCGGCTGTTCCAGCATGTTGATGCAACGCAGGAAGGTACTCTTGCCGGAGCCGGAAGAGCCGATGATGCTGATCACGTCGCCGGCGTGGGCGGTCAGCGAGACGCCTTTCAGCACCTCGTGGCTGCCGTAGCTCTTGTGCAGGTCGATGACGTTCAGTTTGGTGTTGCCATCAGCGGCGGCGCCGACGGCGAGATCATGTTCTAGCGGTTTCATGCTGATAGCAACTTTCCGGTTTTAAAGGATTCAGGGGTGGCCACTTTGGCCAGCCACTGGCCGGTAATGGCGTAGTGGCGGCTTTCGGTGGCGTAGAGCATGCCGGGACGGCTGGCGCGCAAGGTGGTGACGCGGTCGTTGACCGGGTCGATGATGTCGGCGATGGCATCGCCGGCGGCCACGATGGTGCCGGACTGCAAGTGGTAGTGCACCACGCCGGGATGCGGCGCCAGCAGGCTGTCGGAACCGGCCAGCGGCGTCGCCGGGTAGCGCAGTTCCGGCAGGGCCGGGGCGGTGCCGGCAATCACGCCGCGGTGCTGCAGGAAGGCGATGATGGCGTCGGCATCCTGTGCCGCCAGCGCATGGCTGACATCGGCCTGGCCGCGCAGCTCGATGGTGACGGCGAGGCAGGCCATGTCGATGGCGGCGTCAAGGTTGGCCGCAGCCGCCATGTCGCGCACTTGCCACCACAGCTGGCTGCAGGCTTCGTCGAACGGGTTGTCGCCGGACTCCTCGGCCAGCAGCGTGGCGGCGGCACCGAGATAGCGTGCCAGCGGTTCGCACTGCGGCCACAGCGGCGTGCCGGTGTACAGGTGCATCGCCGCGGCGCAGTCGCAGTGCAGGTCGAGCACCACGTCGGCGTCACAGGCAAGCAGCATCAGCGTCTTGCGCTGCGCGGCCAGCTCGCTCGCCGGCTCGATGGCGGCGACCTTGCGGCGCAGCCGCTCGCGGATCAGGCGGGTGTTGGCCTTCGCGTCCTGGCCCAGTTCCGCTTTCAGCTCGTGAAAGATGTCGGCGGCAAAGGCCGGGTAGTGGCGGTTGAAGTTCTGGCCGCTGGCCAGCTCGAAGCGGCCCAGCATCACGCTGTTCAGGTTCTGGTCGAGGCCGATCGGGTTGGCGACCGGCACCAGCACCACTTCGCCCAGCAGGCGGCCCTCGGCCTCCAGTGCGGCCAACCTTTGCTTCAGCTGCCAGGCGGTGAGCATGCCCGGCAGTTCGTCAGCGTGCAGGCTGGCCTGGATGTAGACCTTCTCGCCCACTCCGGCGCGGCCAAAGTGAAAACTGCTGATCTGGCGCGCAGTGTTCAGGCTGATGGGCGGCAGCGGATGATCGATTCTGTGCATGACGACTCCTTAGTGCTTGCGCGGCGCCAGGTAGGCCAGCCAGCGCTGCTCGGCCTTCTTGAACAGCCAGACCAGGGCAAAGGTCATCACCAGATAGATGCCGGCCACGGTCAGGAACGGCTCGAACGGCATGTAGGTATCGCTGAACACGCGGCGGGCGACACCGGTCAGGTCGGCCAGCGTCACCAGGCCGGCGATCGAGGTCGACTGCATCATCATCACCACTTCGTTGCTGTAGGCCGGCAAGGCGCGGCGCAGCGCGGACGGGATCACGATGCGGCGCATCATCAGCCACTTGCCCATGCCCATCGCCTTGGCCGCCTCGATTTCACCGTAGTGGGTGTTGCGGATCTGGCCGGCGAGGATCTCGGTGGTGTAGGCGGCGGTGTTCAGCGTGAACGCCAGGATGGCGCAGACGTAGGCTTCGCGCAGGTATTCCCACGCCCAGCTGTCACGCACCCAGTCGAACTGCGACAGGCCGTAGTAGATGATGAACAGCTGCACCAAGAGCGGGGTGCCGCGGAACACGTAGGTGTACAGCCACACCGGGCGCGCGACCCACTTGTTGCGCGATACCAGCATCAGCGCCATCGGCACCGCCAGCAGCAGGCCGAACACCAGCGACAGGCCGAGCAGCTCCAGCGTCAGTTGCAGGCCGTCGGAGGTGGACATGATCGGGGCGCCGTCGGTGCCGCCGAGGAAGGCCGGAAAGCGTTCGATAATCAGGTTCAGGTCGATCACAGTTCAGTCTCCCGTACGCCGGTGGAGTAGCGCTTTTCCAGACGCTTGAGGGCAAGATCGGACACGCTGGTGATGGCCAGGAAAATACAGCCGACCACGGCGTAGACGGTAAACGGCTCCTGGGTGATGGATTTGGCGGTATCGGCGCGGTACATCACGTCGTTGAGGCCGATCACCGACACCAGGGCGGTGGATTTCACCAGCACCAGCCAGTTGTTGGAGAAGCTCGGCAGCGCGAAGCGCACCATCTGCGGGAAGGTGATGCGCAGGAACACGCGCAGCGGGCTCATGCCGTAGGCGAGGCCGGCTTCCATCTGGCCTTTCGGCACCGCCATGATGGCGCCGCGGAAGGTTTCGGTCATGTAGGCGCCGAAGATGAAGCCGATGGTCATCACGCCGGCGAAGAAGGAGTTGATCTCCGGTGCTTCCCAGCCCAGTTGCGCGAACAGCTCGTTGATCAGCATCTGCACGCCGAAGAACAGCAGCAGCATCCACACCAGGTCGGGTACGCCGCGTACCACGGTGGAATAGACTTCTGCCAGCCACGCGAGTGGCTTGGATGGCGACATCTTGAACATCGCCCCGATCAGGCCCAGTACCACGGACACCAGCAATGCCGACACTGCAACCTGCAGGGTCAGAATGGTGCCTTCCATGATGCTGGGCAGGTAGCCCTGTAGAAACATGGTATTACTCCGGTTTTTGCGTCTGGACGCTGCGGCCAACCCTGGGCTGGCCGCACCTTGCACGGTATTGCCTGCTGGCGCTTACTTGCCGTAGATGTCGAAGCTGAAGTACTTCTTCTGGATCTTGTCGTAGCTGCCATCGGCACGGATCTGCTTCAGCGCGGCGTTGATGCGTGTCAGCAGCGCCTTGTCGCCCTTGCGCACGGCAATGCCGGAGCCGACGCCGAAGTATTTCGCTTCGTTGTAGTCGGGGCCGACCAGGGCAAAGCCCTTGCCGTTCGGGGTCTTGACGAAGTCCACGTCACCGACGGCGGCATCGACGAAGGCGGCGTCGACACGGCCGGCCTTCAGGTCCATGAACGATTCCGGTGCCTTGCCGTAGCTCACCAGCTGCGCACCCTGCTTGGCAAAGGTGTCACGCGCGTATTTTTCCTGGATCGAGGAACGCAGCACGCCGATCTTCTTGCCCTTGAACCAGGCCGCGTTGACCTGGGTGCCCTGCTTGGCCACCAGGCGGCTGGCCATGTTGTAGTACTTGTCGGAGAAGTCGACCGCCTTCTTGCGCTCTTCGGTGATGTTCATCGATGCGATCACGGCGTCGAATTTCTTCGCCTGCAGTGCCGGAATGATGCCGTCGAAATCCTGGGGCACGATCTCGCATTTCGCCTTCATCACCGCGCACAGCGCCTGGGCGATGTCGGGATCAAAACCGGTCATCTTGCCGTCGGCACCCTGTTTCGAAAACGGCGGGTAGCTGGCATCGGTGGCAAAACGCAGGGTTTCTGCGGACACGGTTGCGGACAGGGCAAGGGCAAGCGTGCCTAGCGCGAGCAAAGGCTTCTTCATGGATTCTCCGACAGGATATTTTTATAGGTGTGAAAACCCCGCCTTCGGCTGAGGGCGGGGTAGGGGTGGCTTAGTTGCCGTACACGTTAAAGCTGAAGTACTTGTCCTGTACTTTCTTGTAGCTGCCGTCCTTGCGGATCTGGGCGATGGCCTGGTTCAGGCGCTCGGTCAGCTGCTTGTTGCCTTTTTTCACGGCAATGCCGGCACCGTAGCCAAAGTACTTGCTTTCGCTGTATTCCGGGCCGACGAAGGCAAAGCCCTTGCCTTGTCCAGTTTTCAGGAAGTCGGCATCGCCGACCACGGAGTCGACGAACATGCCGTCAATGCGGCCGGATTTCAGGTCGAGGAAACCTTCCGGTGCCTTGCCGTAGGAAACGATGGTGGCGCCGCTCTTGCCCCAGAAGTCCTTGGCGAACTTTTCCTGGGTGGACGCGCGCAGCGCACCGATTTTCTTGCCCTTGAACGCGGCCTGGTCAACCTTGGTGCCGGCCTTGGCGATCATGCGGCTGGGGGTGTTGTAGTACTTGTTGGTGAAGTCGACCGCCTTCTTGCGTTCGTCGGTGATCGACATCGACGACAGGATGGCATCGAACTTGTTGGCGTTCAGCGCCGGGATCAGGCCGTCCCAGTCTTGCGGTACGATTTCGCAGCTGGCTTTCATCGCGGCGCACAGCGCGTAGGCGATGTCCACGTCGAAGCCCTGCAGCTTGCCGTCGGCACCCTGCTTGGCGAACGGCGGGTAGTTGCCGTCGATGCCGAAGCGGACGGTGTCGGCCTGGGCGGTGAAAGCAGAAGCGGTCATGGCCAGTGCGGCCAGAACAAATGCTTTTTTCATGTGTCTCTATCTCTCTGAAAGATGAAGGATTCCCCGGGCAGGAGAATCGTGTCCAGGTGGCTGCGTGTTACCGCTCATCCTGGACATTCGAGCCGGTCGCGGCCCTTCCCTTTGGTGCTGGATAACGTTTTGTTGTTTTACCGCCCCCTCTGTCGGGAGGCAGGCAAATGTTGGCACGCAACGCGGCGACGTACAATCCACCACCTGTCATACCGGGGGCCGAAGCGGCAAGGGGGCGCATTCTACCGGGTTTTTGATTGTTTTGGAAATATGAGCAATATCAATGACTTGATTGGGTTTTTTGGCGAAAATGACGGCGGGTGCCTCAGGGCCATTGTGTAATTTGCCGTCGCATTGCTGTAATGAAAAATGTGCAACTGGCACCCTGTCCGACAATCACCCGACGCTTCTATGCTGCAGTGCAGCCAATGAATCTGTACGGGGATGTCGCAATATGGAAATGCCTTGTCTGTGGTGGCTCTTACAATGCGTCCACACAACACCTGTGTCCTCATAACAAACGAGAAGCAACATGTCGCTTACGAATAAGACCGAATTTGTTGGCCTGATCGCCGATATCCAAGCTGTGGCAGAGCAAAAACTGGCCGATACGGAAAGTGCCCGCCTCAGTAGTTTTATTCCCCTCTACTTTGAAGAGACCGAATCGGAAGATCTGAAGATCTTCTCCGCCCTGGACTTGTTCGGTGCGGCCAATGCACATCTGGAATTCGCGCTCAAGCGTGCGCCGGGCCAGATGAAGTCTCGTATCTACAATCCCGATTTCGAGCGGGACGGCTGGCAGAGCACCCACAGCGTGATCGAGATCGTCAACGACGACATGCCGTTCCTGATCGACTCCATCGCCATGCTGCTGACCCGCCACAACCTGAACCTGCACCTGCTGGTGCATCCGGTGCTGTCGGTTGGCCGCGATGCGAACGGCGTGATCGATGCGCTGAAGCGCACCGAAGACCGCTCGCTGCCGCTGGAGTCCTTCATTCACGTGCAGGTTGACCGCATCAGCGATCCGGACGCACTGCATGCGCTGCAGCAGGACCTGGAGCAGGTGCTGACCTATCTGCGTTGCGTGGTCAACGACGAGCCGCAAATGCGCGAAGTGCTGGCGCAGCTGCGTGCCGACCTCGACAACGTGAAGGGCGAACGTGCCGCCGAAGCGGCCGAAGCCGTCGCCTTCCTCGACTGGATGGGCGCCAACCACTTCATCTTCATGGGCTATTGCGACTACGACCTGGTCAAGCGCGATGGTCAGGACAGCCTGCGCATCGTCAAGGATTCCGGTCTCGGCTTCCTGAAGGATCAGGGTGGCAAGGAATACTCGGAGAGCTTCGAGGCACTGCCGCCGGCGCTGCGCGAACTGGCGCACCAGCCGCAGCTGATCATCCTCAACAAGTCGCAATCGCGCTCCGTGCTGCACCGTCCGGCCTACATGGACTTTGTCGGCATCAAGCGTTTCAACAGCAAGGGCGAAGTGATCGGCGAGCGCCGCTTCCTCGGCCTGTACACCGCCAGCGCCTACCAGGCGGCACCGAAGGACATTCCGCTGCTGCGTCAGAAGGTGGCATCGGTCGTCAATGCCTGCGACTACGTCGACAACAGCTACAAGGCCAAGACCTTGGCCTTCGTGCTGGAAAGCTACCCGCGCGACGAGCTGTTCGAGATTCCGGTGGAAACGCTGCAGCCGATCGTGGAAGGCATTGTCAGCCTGCAGGAGCGCCCGCGCGTGCGCCTGTTCACCCGCGCCGACCGCTACCACCGCTACGTCAGCAGCCTTGTCTACGTGCCGCGTGACAGCTTCAACACCGAGATCCGCCTGAAGATCGAAAAAGTGCTGATGAGTGCCTTCAACGGCGCCGCGGCCGAGTTCAGCGTGCAGATCAGCGACAGCCCGCTGGCGCGCGTGCACTACATCATCCGCGTGCAGGGCGGCCAGCTGCCACAGTTCCACGAGCACGAGCTGGAAAAAGACATCGCCCGCGTGGTACGCGGCTGGGAAGAAGAACTGCACCAGCAGCTGCTGGAGGCGCACGGCGAAGAGAAGGGCAACCTGCTGTTCAACCGCTACCGCGGCGCCTTCCCGGTGGCCTACCGTGAAGAGTTCGCGGCCCGCAACGCGGTGCTGGACATCCAGCTGATCGAGGATGCCGCCGTACAGCACGGTCTGGCCATGAAACTGTATCGTGCCTTCCACCGCGGCCAGGGTTACAACCTGAAGTTGTTCCATGCCGGCCAGCCGCTGGGCCTGTCCGCCAGCCTGCCGATCCTGGAAAACATGGGCGTGCAGGTGCGTGACGAGCATCCGTATCTGGTGGAGCGCAACGACGAGACCGTCTGGATCAGCGACTTCGGCCTGGAGCTGGGCGCACACGCCGAGGCAATGCAGGACGAGGCTGTCCAGAAGAACTTCCAGACGCTGCTGGCTCGCGTGTTTGCCCGCGACGTGGAAAACGACGGCTTCAACCGTCTGGCACTGGTGGCCGGCCTCGACTGGCACGAGATCACGCTGGTGCGTGCACTGGCGAAATACCTGCGTCAGGGCGGCCTCACCTTCAGCCAGGCCTACATCGAAAACTGCGTCGCGCACTACCCGCAGATCACCCGCCGTCTGGTGAAACTGTTCGCCGCACGCCTGCACCCGAGCGCGTTTGACGACGCCGCTGCGGCCAACCTGCAGGCCGAGCTGAAAGACCTGCTCAACGACGTCGCCAACCTCGACGAAGACCGCATCCTGAACGGCTTCCTGCAGGTGATCCTGGCCACGCGTCGTACCAACTTCTGGCAGAAGGATGCCCAGGGCGCGTTCAAGTCCTACATCTCCTTCAAGCTGGAATCCAACGCCATTCCGTTCCTGCCGCAGCCGCGCCCGATGTTCGAAATCTGGGTGTACAGCCCGCGTGTCGAAGGCGTGCACCTGCGCGGTTCGAAAGTCGCCCGTGGCGGCCTGCGCTGGTCCGACCGCATGGAAGACTTCCGCACCGAAGTGCTGGGTCTGGTCAAGGCGCAGATGGTGAAGAACTCGGTGATCGTGCCGATGGGCTCCAAGGGCGGTTTCGTCGGTAAGCAACTGCCGGCGCCATCCGACCGCGAAGCGTTCATGGCCGAAGGCATCGCCTGCTACAAGACCTTCATCTCGGCACTGCTGGACGTTACCGACAACCTGGTGACCGGCCAGATCATTCCGCCGCAAGACGTGCGCCGTCTGGACCAGGATGATCCGTACCTGGTGGTGGCCGCCGACAAGGGCACCGCGACCTTCTCCGACATCGCCAACGGCATCTCCGAAGCCTACAACTTCTGGCTCGGCGACGCGTTCGCCTCCGGCGGTTCCGCCGGCTACGACCACAAGGGCATGGGCATTACCGCCCGCGGCGCATGGGAATCGGTGAAACGCCACTTCCGCCATCTGGGTATCAACACCCAGGAGCAGGATTTCAGCGTGATCGGCATCGGCGACATGGCCGGTGACGTGTTCGGCAACGGCATGCTGCTGTCCGAGCACATCTGCCTGAAGGCGGCGTTCAACCACCTGCACATCTTCCTGGATCCGACGCCGAATGCGGCGGCGAGCTTCGCCGAGCGTGCGCGCCTGTTCAACCTGCCGCGTTCCAGCTGGAGCGACTACAACCGCGAGCTGATCTCGCAGGGCGGCGGCATCTTCGAACGCTCCGCCAAGTCGATCCCGCTGTCGCCGGAAGTGAAGGCCTGGCTGGAAACCGACAAGGACAGCATGGCGCCGAACGAGCTGATCCACGAGCTGCTGAAGGCCAAGGCCGACCTGCTGTACAACGGCGGTATCGGTACCTACGTCAAGGCCTCGACGCAGAGCCACGCCGATGCCCGTGACCGCGCCTGCGATCCGGTACGTGTCGACGGTCGCGACCTGCAAGTGCGCGTGGTGGCCGAAGGCGGCAACCTGACCTGCACCCAGCTGGGCCGTGTCGAATTCGCGCTGTCCGGTGGCCGCATCTGCACCGACGCCATCGACAACTCCGCCGGTGTCGACTGCTCCGACCACGAAGTCAACATCAAGATCCTGATGGGGGCGGTGATGCAGGCCGGCGACATGACGCTGAAACAGCGTAATGACCTGCTGGCCGAGATGACCGAAGAAGTCGGCCATCTGGTACTGCGCAACAACTACCTGCAGACCCAGGTGCTGGCGATCAACCGCAGCCACGCCGCGTCGATGCTCAGCGCCCACTCGCGCATGATCAACCACATGGAGAAGACCGGCGAACTCAATCGCGAGATCGAGTACCTGCCGTCGGAAACCCAGATCAACGAGCGTCGCCTGGCGCGCCAGGGCCTGACGCCGCCGGAAGTGGCGGTACTGCTGGCCTACGGCAAGATCTCGCTGGATCAGGCGATCCTGGCCACAGACGTGCCGGACGATGCCGACTTCCTGCCGGTGCTGGTCAACTACTTCCCGCAGCCGCTGCAACAGCGCTTCGGCGCGCAGATGCAGCGTCACCACCTGAAGCGCGAGATCATCGCCAACCAGCTGGCCAACCAGATCATCAACCGCATGGGCGTGACCTTCGTGTTCCGCCTGCAGGAAGAGTCGGCGTTCTCCGCTGCCGACATCACCCGCGCGTTCTGGATCGCCAGCCGCGTGTTTGACGCCGAGAGCCTGTGGACGCAGATCGAGGCGCTGGACAACAAGGTATCGGCCGACCTGCAGGTCGACATGATGGTGATGGTGCGTACCCTGGTGGAACGCGTGGTGCGCTGGGTACTGCGCAACCGCCGTCCGTCCGGTTCGGTCAACGCGGTCATCGCTCAGTACGGTGCCAAGGTGCAGGCGCTGCTGCAACAACTGCCGCAGCTGATCAGTGCCGAGGTTTATCCGCAGGTTGCCCGTCTGGAGAGCCGCTTCAACCAGCCGAACGTCCCGGCCGAGCTGGCCAGCGTGCTGGCGCGTCTGGAGTTCGCGGTACCGCTGATGGACATCATCGAGATCGGCGAAGGCAGCGAACTGGCGCTGGACGCGATTGCGGCCAACTACCTGCAACTGGGCCGCGATCTGCAGCTGGACTGGCTGCGTGCCGCCATCACCCAGCTGCCTCGTGACAACCGCTGGCAATCGCTGGCGCGCTCCGCGCTGCGCGACGACCTGTATCGCCAGCACCGCGAGCTGACGCGTCAGGCTCTGCACGAGGCCAGCGAGACCGCCTTCGTCAACGCTTGGCTGGCGCAGCGTGGCGCCGATGTCGAGGCCTGCCAGCAGATGTTCGTCGAACTGCAGTCGTTCGACGTGCTGGACCTGGCGATGTTGTCTGCCGGGATGCGCGAGCTGAACAACCACCTGCTCGATTAAGTTTCCGTTTTACTACTCCCTTTGAAGCCGACCGCAAGGTCGGCTTTTTTTTGTTGTCGCTTTACGACAAACAGTTGTTTGAATGCGTGGTGCAAGGGCGGGTTGGTTGCGGTGCACCATATTCCATTTTTTCGGCGTATCGGCAGATTTGTTGCCATAACAGCCGGATCTTGCGCACCAACAAGGTGCTGTTCATTCCCATGTCTTAGAAAGGGGGATGTGGTCCGGAAGTGGGGCAAATAATTTTTGCTTGTTTTATTAAACGGTGTGGTTAAATTATTAGACGCTGGTTAAGCGCAGATTGACCGCCCCGGTATGCAGAACAAAAGCGCTTTACAGTCCAAGCGATGCTGGTTAATCTGAATAAACTGAAACACAGTTCCGCATTGCGGAATTACAATGGAGAATACTGGATGGGCATCTCAACACCGGCCAGTGACACGCTGGTCAGCTTCCGTGGCGTGCAGAAGAGCTACGATGGTGAGTCACTGATCGTCAAGCATCTCGACCTCGACATCCGTCGCGGGGAATTCCTTACCATGCTCGGCCCCTCCGGCTCCGGCAAGACCACCTGTCTGATGATGCTGGCCGGCTTTGAAACGCCGACCCACGGCGAGATCCGTCTTGACGGCCAGCTGCTCAACAACGTGCCGCCGCACAAGCGCAATATCGGCATGGTGTTCCAGAACTACGCGCTGTTCCCGCACATGACGGTGGCGGAAAACCTCGCCTACCCGCTGACCATCCGCAAGATGAACAAGAGCGAGATCGCCGAACGCGTGAAAAAGGCGCTGGGCATGGTCAAGCTCGACGCACTGGCGCACCGCTATCCGGGCCAGATGTCCGGCGGCCAGCAGCAGCGCGTGGCACTGGCGCGGGCGCTGGTGTTCGAACCGCAGCTGGTGCTGATGGACGAACCGCTGGGCGCGCTGGACAAGCAGCTGCGCGAACACATGCAGCTGGAAATCAAGCACATCCACGAAAACCTCGGCATCACCGTGGTGTACGTGACCCACGACCAGGGCGAGGCGCTGACCATGTCCGACCGCGTGGCGGTATTCAAGGACGGCGTGATTCAGCAGATCGATGCGGCCAACGTGCTGTACGAGGCACCGGTCAACTCCTTCGTTGCCAACTTCATTGGCGAGAACAACACCCTGCACGGCGAAGTGGTCGATGTTGCCGGTCAGCACTGCGCGGTGCGTCTGGCCAGCGGTGAAGTGGTCAAGGCCTCGGCGATCTGCGTTGGCCGCAACGGCGAACCGACCTCGATGTCGATCCGTCCGGAGCGCGTGCGCCTGAACCAACTGGCCGAAGCCTGCGAAAACCGCCTCAAGGCCAAGCTGGCGGAGTTCATCTACTTCGGCGACCACGTGCGCCTGCGTCTCGATGTTGCCGGTCAGAGCGGTTTCATGGTCAAGGTCCCGGTCGGCGAGCTGGACAGCAGCTGGAAAGCCGGCGACATGCTCGATGTCGGCTGGATGGCGCGCGATATCCGTGCCCTTGATTCCGCCATCATCAGCCACTAAAAACAAGCCTGCCTACAGGCGTAAAAACCCCCACGTAATGCAAATGAGCAATACCCCCAGAGGAGAATGACGATGACCAAGAAATATCTGCCACGCGTTGCTGTGTTGTCGGTTGCCATGGCGCTGGCCGCCCCGGCTATGGCCAAGGACCTGACCGTGATTTCGTTTGGTGGTGCCAACAAGGACGCACAGGTTGCGGCCTACTACCAGACTTTCGAAAAGGCCACCGGCCACAAGATCACCGCCGGTGACTACAACGGCGAAATGGCCAAGATCAAGGCCATGGTCGACACCAAGAAAGTCAGCTGGGATCTGGTAGAAGTCGAATCGCCGGAACTGCTGCGTGGCTGTGAAGAAGGCATGTTCGAGAAGATCAACTGGGCGAAAGTGGGCAACAAGGCCGACTTCGTGAAACCGGCAGTTACCGAGTGCGGTGTCGGCATGTTCGTGTGGTCCACCGCGATGGCCTACAACGCCGACAAGCTGAAAGTGGCGCCGAAGAGCTGGGCTGATTTCTGGGACGTGAAGAAATTCCCGGGCAAGCGCGGCCTGCGCAAGGGCGCCAAGTACACCCTGGAATTCGCGATCCAGGCTGACGGCGTGAAGCCGGCCGACGTGTACAAGGTGCTGTCGACCAAGGCCGGCGTCGACCGTGCCTTCAAGAAACTGGATCAGCTGAAGCCGAACATCCAGTGGTGGGAAGCCGGCGCGCAGCCGCCACAGTTCCTGGCCTCCGGTGACGTGGTGATGAGCTCGGCCTACAACGGCCGTATCGATACCGCCCAGAAGGAAGGCAAGAACCTGAAAGTGGTATGGGCCGGCAGCGTGTACGACGTCGACTCGTGGGCGATTCCTAAGGGTTCGCCAAAGCTGAAGGAAGCGATGGAGTTCATCGCCCACGCCAGCAAGCCGGAATACCAGGCCATCTACTCCAGCAAGATCGCCTACGGCCCGACCAACACCAAGGCGGTGCAGAAGGTGGATCCTAAGTCCGCCACCAACCTGCCGACCTGGCCGGCCAACCTGCGCAGCGCGCTGCCACTGGACGTGAACTTCTGGGTTGAGAACGGCGAAGAGCTGGAAGAGCGTTTCAACGCTTGGGCTGCACGCTAATCGCTGTCCTGGCAGCCTGACACCGTTGCGGCCAACCTTGGCCGCAGCGGGAGACGGCTGCCGTTGTCTGCTGCCATGCGGCCCGGTCCTGACCGGGCTGCACTCATCAAGTGTTTGCCCATGTCCGAGACTATGACCATGAATGCGCCACTGACTGCCGCCGACGGCGAATCCCTGAAAGTCAAGCTGGCCCGCGAACGTCGCAACAAGCAGCTGAAGGCTATCGCGCTGGTTGCGCCACTGGCGCTGTTCCTGTTGCTGACCTTCCTGGTGCCGATTGCCATGCTGCTCAAGCGCAGTGTGGATAACCCGGAAGTCATTACCTATTTGCCGCAGACCTCGGCGGAAATCGCCAGCTGGGATCGCCGCGGCCTGCCATCGGAAGCGGTATTTGCCGCGATGGCACGCGACCTGACCGTCGCCAAAGAACAAAAAACCGTTTCCGAAATCTCCAAGCGCCTGAACATGGACATCAGCGGCTTCCGCTCGCTGATCCAGCGCAGCGCGCGCAAGATGCCGCTGGAAGTGGCCGCCGGTGAATCGGTGCGCGACCAGTTCATCGCGATGGACGAACGCTGGGGTGATCCCGACCACTGGCACGTGATTGCCAAGAACGCCAAGTCGTGGACGCCGTACTACTTGTACAGCTCGCTGGACCTGCGTGAAACCAAGGCCGGCACCCCGGAACTGGCGCCGGAAGAAGAGCGCGCCTTCCTCAGCATCTTCGGCCGCACGCTGTGGATGAGCATGTGGATCACGCTGATCAGCGTGTTGCTGGGCTACCCGATTGCCTACTGGCTGGCCAACCTGCCGGCACGCAAGAGCAACCTGCTGATGATCCTGGTGCTGCTGCCGTTCTGGACCTCGGTGCTGGTGCGGGTGGCGTCGTGGATCGTGCTGCTGCAACAGGAGGGGTTGATCAACTCGGCACTGATGGGGCTGGGCATTATCGGCGAGCCGCTGCAACTGGCGTTCAACCGTACCGGCGTCTACATCGCCATGGTGCACATCCTGCTGCCGTTTGTGATCCTGCCGGCCTACAGCGTGATGAAGAGCATTCCGCCGACCTATATGCGCGCCGCCATTTCGCTGGGTGACCACCCGTTCGCTGCGTTCTGGAAGATCTACTTCCCGCAGACGGTGGCCGGTGTTGCGGCCGGTGCCTTGCTGGTGTTCATCATGTGCATGGGCTACTACATCACCCCGGCACTGCTGGGCGGCCCGCAAGAGCAGATGGTCAGCTACTACGTCGCGTTCTACACCAACGTCACCATCAACTGGGGCATGGCCGCGGCACTGGGCTCGCTGCTGCTGGTTGCCACCATGACGCTGTACGCGGTGTACAGCAAGCTGGTGGGTGCTAACAAACTGAGTCTGGGGTAAATCATGCTGCCAAACTACGCTTCCCCGATCGAGCGCATCTGGTTCTGGACGTTCCGCATCCTGTGCGTGTCGGTCCTGATCTTCCTGGTGTCGCCGCTGCTGGTGATCATTCCGCTCTCGTTTTCGGACAACACCTTCCTGCTGTACCCGATCGAGAACTTCTCGCTGCGCTGGTATCAGGAGTTCTTCGGCAACGAGGTGTGGCTGAACTCGCTGAAGAACAGCTTCATCGTGGCGCCGGCTGCGACGCTGCTGGCGATGGTGCTCGGCTCGCTGGCCGCGGTCGGGCTGAGTTCCAGCAACTTCCCCGGCAAGGCGCTGCTGATGAGCATCCTGATCTCGCCGATGGTGGTGCCGGTGGTGATTGTCGGTGTCGGTTCCTACCTGTTCTTCGCGCCGCTGGGGCTGACCAACAGCTACCTCGGCCTGATCCTGGTGCACACCGCGCTGGGCGTGCCGTTCGTGGTGATTACCGTGTCGGCGACGCTGAGCAACTTCAACGTCAACCTGATCAAGGCCAGTGCCAACCTCGGCGCCAACCCGCTGACCACCTACCGCCGCATCGTGTTCCCGCTGATCGCGCCGGGCGTGATCTCCGGTGGCCTGTTCGCCTTCGCCACCTCGTTCGACGAAGTGGTGGTCACCCTGTTCCTGGCCGGTCCGGAGCAGTCGACGCTGCCACGGCAGATGTTCGGCGGCATCAAGGAAAACATCAGCCCGGCGATCGCCGCCGCCGCCACGGTGCTGATCCTGTTCTCCATCGCGCTGCTGCTGACGCTGGAGTGGCTGCGCGGCCGTGCCGAGAAGATGCGTACCGCAGTCGAACACTGATCCTGGGGTTTTGTTGCTGCCACGCCCGTACCTGCCGGTACGGGCGTTTTTGTTTGCGTGTGGCCTTTTGTAATAATTGAAACACGCAAACCGGATTTATCTGATAAGAAGGTCGAAAAAACAGGGAGACAGGCAATGGAAGCGGTGCACCGGATTCTGGTGGTGGATGACGAGGTGGACGTGCGCGACTGGTTGCAAAGCCTGTTGCAGGATGCGGGTTTTGCCGTGGACGGCGTGGCCGACGGCAAGGCCATGCGCGCGGCGCTGGCCGAGCGGGCGTATGCGCTGCTGGTGCTGGATTTGCGGCTGCGTGGCGAGGACGGCCTGCAACTGGCGCGCGAGTGGCGGCAGAAGTCGGCCATTCCCATCATCATGATGAGCGGCAAGGGCGACGAAACCGACCGTGTGGTCGGGCTGGAAATGGCCGCGGACGACTATCTGACCAAGCCGTTCTCCGGGCGCGAATTCCTGGCTCGGGTCCGCGCCGCACTGCGCCGCACCACCGAGCTGTCGCGCCCGGCCCTGCCCAGGCTGGACGAGGCGCACGAGTGCTACCACTTTGCCGGCTGGACGCTGGACATGACCGCGCGGACCTTGCAGCAGCCGGACGGGCAGGACTGTGCGCTGACGCAGGGCGAGTTTTCGCTGTTGGCGACGCTGGTGCAGCACCCTGGCCGCGTCTGGAGTCGCGAACAGTTGCTGGAGCACACCCGCGGTCTGGATACCGAGGTGTTCGACCGTACCATCGATGTGCTGATCCTGCGCCTGCGGCGCAAGATCGAACCCAATCCGCGCTGCCCGCAACTGATCTGTACCGAGCGTGGCCTCGGCTACCAGTTCAAGGCCGGCGTCAGCCGCAGCTGAGGCGATGATGCCGTTTGCAACCAAACTTGGCCTGTGGCCGCCGGCGCAGCAAATCCGTATCCGGCTGCAGGCTGCGTTCGTGGTGCTGTTTGTGCTGATGCTGCTGCTGACCGTGGTCGGGGTCGACGGCATGCGCGTCACCCTGCGTACGCTGACGGGCTTTCGCGAAGAAGTGATGCCGGAGCTGGCCCAGGTGCTGGAGCTGGCCGAAAAGGTGTCGCAGGTGGCGGCCGTGGCGCCGAACCTGGCCGATACCTACGCGCCCGGTTCGCTGGGTAACGATATTCGCCGCCTGCAATTCCTGATGAGCGACATTCGCCGCCTGTCTCGCACACTGCCGGCGCAGGCCGACGCCGAACTGGCGGTCAGCACCATGCTGGAGGGCGCCGAGCGGGATCTGCAGCAGTTGCTGCTGCTGTCCAGCGACAAGCGCCGTCATCAGGACATTCTCGACGTCTATCTGCAGCGGCTGGATTGGCTGGGGGCGCAGCTGGCCAGCCGCGACCATGCCCGTGCGCAGCAGGCGCCAACCCTGCTGCCCCTGTGGCAGACACTGCTGGCGGTGCCGCTGGCACGTGATCGCGCCCGGCTGGGGGGGCTGGAGGCCGATGCCGAGGCGCTGATGCTGGCGATGCAGCGGCGCGGGGAGCTGCAGGCGCTGCCGCCGTGGCTGGCGATCGAACTGGAGGTGATGCTCGCCTCAGAGCAGAACATCTTCGAGCAGCGCCGGCGCATCGTCGAGATCAATGACCGCATGTCGGTCTTGCTGCAGCTGTATCGCGGCAATGCCGAACACCTCAGCCTGCGCAGCGCCCATTACGTCAAGGCGCTGCGGGCTCGCGCCGATCAGCGCAGCGCACAGGTGCAGGCCACCATCCGTTCCGGTATCAGCGGCCTGATGCTGCTGGCGGCGGTAGGGGTCGTCATTGCCTTGCTGGCCGCCGGCTATGTGCGGCGGGTGGCCGGGCAGATCCAGTCCATCGCCTCGGTCATGAGCAAGCTGGCCGCCGGTGACCTGCGCCAGGCGACACCGGCCACCGAGCGCCGTGACGAGATCGGCGAGCTGGCGCGTGCCTTCCAGGTGTTCCGCGACGTGCTGCTGGAAAAGCAGCGTCTGGCCCAGGGCATGGAGGTTCAACAGCGGCTGCTGCAGACGGTCTTCCTCAGCATGAATGACGGCTTGTCGGTCTACGACGCCCAGGGCGGCCTGATGGTGTGGAACCCGCGCTTCCCGGCCATGCTGGGCATCAGCGAGGGGCAGCTGTCGGTGGGCATGCCGCTGGCGACGCTGCGCGGCAGCATGGCGCCGGGCACGCGCTGGCAGGTGCTGGGCAACGACGCCGTCACCTATATCGGCGATGGTCGCGAACGGATTGCCAGCAATGCCGAATTGCACCTGCCCGATGGCCGGGTGCTGGAGTTTTTCAGCCGCGCGATGCCGGAAGGGGGCTGGGTGGCTGTGTGCCGCGATGTTTCCGCCCGTCGCGCCGCGGAAAACCAGGTGCGGCAGATGCAGAAAATGGAGGTGCTGGGCCAGCTGACCGGCGGCGTGGCGCACGACTTCAACAATATCCTGGTGGCCATCCTCGGCAACCTTGAGCTGCTGGAAAAGCGCGACGACCTGCCGCCGGAGGCCCGTCACCGGCTGGAACGCGCCCATGCCGCCGCCAACAAGGCCGCGGCGTTGACGCGACGACTGCTGGCCTTTGCCCGCCGCCAGCCGCTGAGCAACGAGCTGGTCGATTGCAGCGACATGCTGCACGAGATGCTGGACCTGATCGAATACAGCGTCAGCGAGGGCATCCAGGTCGGGATCGAGGCGGAACCGGGGCTGACGGTGTGCGTCGATCGCGGCCAGCTGGAAAACGCCATTCTCAATCTGGCACTGAACGGCTCGCAGGCGATGGGCGATCGCGGCCGGCTGCAACTGCGGGCCGAGCGTTGTGCGTACGGTCACCCCTTGCCGGCGGGCGACGCCATCTGCCTCAGCGTGAACGACAACGGCCCCGGCATTCCGCCGGAGGTGCTGCCGCACGTGCTGGAGCCGTTCTTTACCACCAAGGAGCACGGCAAGGGCAGCGGTCTGGGCTTGTCCATCGTCTACGGCTTCGTGCGCCAGAGCGGCGGCGAACTGGAAATCAGCAGCCGGCAGGGGGAGGGCACCACCATCCGCATCTGGCTGCCGGCCTGCGCCGCACAGGCCGGGGCGGGCGCCGATCCGGTACCGCTCCCTCCGGTGCCGCGCGGCCTGCGCGTGCTGCTGGTGGAGGACGATGCCGACGTGCGCGACACCTCGCTGGCGCTGCTGCAGCAGCTGGGTGCCGAGGTCAGCGCGGTAGCGGGGGAAGAGGCGGCGTTGCAGTGGCTGCAGACCGGCGGCGTGGCGGACATGGTGCTGTCGGACATCATGCTCGGTGACGGTGGCGACGGTGTGCACCTGTACCGCCGTCTGCAGCAAGGTTGGCCGCAGCTGCCGGTGGTGCTCGCCTCCGGCCTGCCGCCGGAGCACCACGCCAGCCGCCGGGACTGGCCCGGGCAGGCGATCTTTCTCGCCAAGCCGTACAGCCTGGCAGACCTTGCCCGGCTGTTGCAGCAACTGCCGGCGGCCGGGCGCTGAGCGGCCGGCCTTGTTGCAATTGTTAACCGCCGCGTGCCGAGTCTGAAATCCGTCATTAACTTCGCCGCGTTTAGATGGCAGCAGTACAACGTGAGCCACGATACAGAGAGCGCCGGGCCACGCTGTTGCCACGCTAACGAGGAGAGACAAAGTGATGAAACGTAGCCTGATCAGTGTTGCCGTCTTGCTGGGTGTTGCCGCCTCGGCACAGGCCGCCAGCCTGAAGATTTCCTGTGGTGCCGTCGGCCAGGAGCTGGAACTGTGCAAGCAGGCGGTGGCGCAATGGAGCAAGAAGACCGGCCACGATGTGCAGGTGGTGGCCACCCCCAACGACTCCAACGAACGGCTGGCGCTGTACCAGCAGATCCTGGGCAGCGGCTCGGACAAGATCGACGTCTTCCAGATCGACGTGGTCTGGCCCGGCATTCTCGCCAATCACCTTGCCGATCTGAAACCGCTGGCCAGGGGCGCCGAGAAGCAGCACTTCGCCGGCATCGTCAGCAACAACACCGTGGCCGGCCGCCTGGTGGCGATGCCGTGGTTTACCGACGCCGGCCTGCTGTACTACCGCAAGGACCTGCTGGCCAAGTACCGGCTGCCAGCACCGAAAACCTGGGAAGAGCTGACCGCCAGTGCCAAAAAGGTACAGGACGGCGAGCGCGCCGCCGGCAACGACAGGATGTGGGGCTATGTGTGGCAGGGCCGTGCCTACGAAGGCCTGAGCTGCGACGCGCTGGAGTGGCTGGTCAGCTACAAGGGCGGCACCATCATCGACAATGCCAGCGGCAAGCCCACCATCAACAATCCGCAAGCGGTGAAGGCACTGCAGACCGCCGCCGGCTGGGTGGGCACCATCACGCCCAAGGCGGTGCTGAACTACGGCGAGGAAGAGGCGCGCGGCGTGTTTCAGGCCGGCAACGCCGTTTTCATGCGCAACTGGCCTTACGCCTGGGCGCTGACCCAGAAGGACGACAGCGCGGTCAGGGGCAAGGTCGGCGTGATGGCCTTGCCCAGGGGCGGGGCGGACGGCCGCAACGCCGCCACCCTGGGCGGCTGGCAACTGGCGGTGTCGAAGTACACCAAGAACCCGCAACTGGCCGCCGAGCTGGTGCTGTTCCTGACCGGCAGCGAGGTGCAGAAGCAGCGCGCCATCAACGGCGCCTACAACCCGACCATCGGCGCACTGTACCGCGATCCGGCGGTGCTGAAAGCCAACCCCTTCTTCGGCGAGTTGTACAACACCTTCACCAGTGCGGTGGGTCGGCCGTCCTCGATCACCGGCACCCGCTACAACCAGGTCAGCAACCAGTTCTGGAATGCCACCCACGACGTGCTGTCCGGCAAGTCCGATGCCGCCTCGGCCCTCGCGCGGCTGGACGCCTCGCTGAAGCGGCTGGCGCCGGCCGGCTTCGGCCGCGCGCAGTAAGCCGTTGCCCCGGCCTGCCGTCGGCAGCGCCGGGACGTCTTCCCCTGTTGAACCCGTCGTCCACCCCGTGTCCCGGCGTGCGGCCAACCTTGCGGTTGCCCGCCAACGTTGGCCGCGGCGTGGCGACCTGCTGGAGTCACGCTCATGTCGAGTGAAACCCTCGCCCCGCCGTTGTGCCTGCCGCCACGGGCGGTCTCTTCGCTGCAGCGCTCGCGCCAGCGCATGGCCTGGCTGCTGGTGGCGCCGTCCCTGCTGGTGTTGCTGGCGATTGCCGGCCTGCCGCTGCTGCGTACCTTCTGGATGAGCCTCAGCGATGCGCAGCTGGCGGACTTGTCCAGCCGCCAGTTTGTCGGGCTGGCCAACTACATCGGCGACAGCGGTGTGCTCAGCGATCCGGAGTGGTGGGGCGCGGTGCGCAACACGCTGTGGTTCGCGCTGATGTCGGTGGGCATGGAAACCGTGCTCGGACTCGGTATCGCCCTGATGCTCAATCACCCGTCGCGGCTGAAGACGCTGCTGCGGGCCGCGGTGCTGGTGCCGTGGGCCATTCCCACCGTGGTGTCGGCCAAGATGTGGAGCTGGATGCTGCACGACCAGTTCGGCGTCATCAACGCCATGCTGCTGGCGCTCGGCCTCATCGGCGAGCCACTGGCGTGGACCGCCGATCCGGACCTCGCCTTTGCCACCATCGTGCTGGTCGACGTGTGGAAAACCACGCCCTTCATGGCGCTGCTGATCCTGGCCGCACTGCAGATGGTGCCCTCCGACTGCTACGAGGCGGCGCGGGTGGACGGCGTGCCGAAATGGTCGGTGTTCCTCCATCTCACCCTGCCGCTGATCACCCCGGCGGTGCTGGTGGCGATGATCTTCCGCACCCTCGACGCGCTGCGGGTGTTCGACCTGATCTACGTGATGACCTCCAACAGCCGCACGACCAAGAGCATGTCGGTCTACGTGCGCGAGCAGATGATCGATTTCCAGCTGGTCGGCTATGGCTCGGCGGCAGCGACGCTGCTGTTCCTGATCATCGCGCTGATCACGCTGGCCTACATGGCGCTGGCGCGCCGCCGCATGGAAGGACACTGAAATGAAAAGAATGGCATGGACCGACGTGCTGTACTGGCTGGCGCTACCGCTGGTGTTGCTGTTTGCGCTGTTTCCCTTTGTGTACGCCATCGCCAGCTCGTTCAAGCGCGGCAATGCGCTGTTCTCCAGCGATTTCTGGCCGCAGGCATGGAGTGCGGCCAACTATGTGGCGGTGTTCGCCGAGCAGCCGTTCGGCCAGAACCTGCTCAACTCGGTGCTGGTCGCCGGCGGCGTGGTGCTGCTGTCGCTCTCCGTGTCGCTGCTGGCGGCCTACGCGCTGGGGCGGGTGACGTTCCGCGGCCGCGGCCTGCTGATGATGACCATCCTCGGCGTGTCGATGTTTCCGCAGGTGGCCATCCTGTCCGGCCTGTTCGAGCTGATTACCTGGCTGGGCCTGTACGACAGCCTGTGGGCGCTGGTGCTGTCCGACCTGATCTTCACGCTGCCGTTCACGGTGTGGGTGCTGGTGACCTTCATGCGCGAGCTGCCGAAGGAGCTGGAAGAGGCGGCGCTGATGGACGGTGCCGGGGTGCTGACCGTGATCTTCCGCATCTTCCTGCCGCTGCTGTGGCCGGCGGTGGCGGCCACCTCGCTGCTGGCCTTCATCGCGGCGTGGAACGAGTTCCTGTTCGCGCTCACCTTCACCCTGTCCGGCGAGCAGCGCACCGTGCCGGTGGCCATCGCGCTGATTTCCGGCGCCAGCAGCTACGAGCTGCCGTGGGGCAACATCATGGCCGCCTCGGTGATCGTGACCGTACCGCTGATCGTGCTGGTGCTGATCTTCCAGCGTCATATCGTGTCGGGCCTCACCGCCGGTGCGGTGAAGGGCTGATTTTCAATTGGCCACGAAACCCACGAAAAACACGGAATAAAAGCGGGATAAATTTTCTTAAGAATTGCGTGGTTTTTTCTGGGTAATGGACAGGGGTCGTTTCACCTCTGGAATGGCCGTGTCCTGATTTCGTGGGTTTTGTGGATTTCGTGGCGAAAGGTTTTTACTATGCAAACAAATAAAGACTGGTGGCGCAATACCGTTATTTACCAGATTTACCCGCGCAGTTTCCAGGACAGCAATGGCGACGGTATCGGCGACTTGCCGGGGGTTACCCGCCGCTTGTCGCATATTGCCGAGCTGGGCGCCGAGGCGATCTGGATTTCACCGTTCTTTACCTCGCCGATGGCCGATTTCGGCTACGACGTGTCCGACTACTGCGACGTGGACCCGATGTTCGGCACGCTGGACGATTTCCGCACGCTGGTTGGTCGCGCCCACGAACTGGGCCTGAAGGTGCTGATCGACCTGGTGCTGAGTCACACCTCCGACCAGCACCCGTGGTTTGCCGAAAGCCGCGCCAGCCGCGACAACGCGCGCGCCGACTGGTACGTGTGGGCGGATGCCAAAGCGGAAGGCTCGCCGCCGAATAACTGGCTCAGCATCTTCGGCGGCAGCGCCTGGCAGTGGGATGCGCGCCGCGGCCAGTACTACCTGCACAACTTCCTCACCAGCCAGCCCGACCTCAACTTCCACCAGCCGGCGGTGCAGGATGCGGTGCTGGACGTGGCGCGCTTCTGGCTGCAGCTGGGCGTGGACGGCTTCCGTCTCGACACCGTCAACTTCTACACCCACGACGCGCAGCTGCGCGACAACCCGCCACAGCCGGCGGGCAGCTACGCCGGCGGCGTGCCGCGCAGCAACCCCTACGCCTTCCAGCGCCACCTGTACGACAAGACGCAGCCGGAAAACCTGCCGTTCATCCGCCGCTTGCGCGCGCTGTGCGACGAATTCGGCGCCATCACCGTGGGCGAGATCGGCGACGACCAGCAGTACCAGACGCTGCGCGACTACACCGCCGGCAGCGAGCTGCTGCACATGGCCTACGTGTTCACCCTGCTGACCGAACGCTGCGATCCGCCCTACCTGCACGAGGTGCTGGCCGAATACCTGCGCGAGGCCGGCGACGCCACCGTGTGCTGGGCGCTGTCCAATCACGACAATAGCCGCGTGGTCAGCCGCTGGGCGGCGCTGGGCGGCAGCGAGGCGGCGCGCGCGCGCGTGTTTGCCGCGCTGCTGCTGAGCCTGCCGGGGCCGGTGTGCCTGTACCAGGGCGAGGAATTGGGCTGGCCCGAGGCCGAGGTGGGCTACGAGCAGCTGCAAGACCCGTACGCCAAGGTGCTGTGGCCCGAGTACAAGGGCCGCGACGGCTGCCGCACGCCGATGGCGTGGGACGACGGCGCCGACGGCGGCTTTGGCAGCGCCGCACCGTGGCTGCCGCTGGCGCCCGCGCACCGCGCGCAGGCCGTGGCGCGGCAACAGGCGGAGGCGGACAGCACGCTGAGCTACTGGCGCCGGCTGCTGGCCTGGCGCGGGACGCAGCCGGCGCTGCGGCACGGCGAGCTGCAATTGCAGCCGGCCGATGCGCAGCTCCTGTGTTTTGACCGCGTGCTGCCGGAGGCACGCGTGCGCTGCGTCTTCAACCTGTCCGCCACTGCGGCCAACCTTGTACTGCCGGCCGGCGCCCGCGTGCTGGCGGCCAGCCATCCGGACGCCTGCCGGGTCGAGGATGGTCAGCCGCTGCCGGCCATGTCGGCCGTCTTTGTTTCCCTGCCACAGGAGTACGCAGCATGAGTCAGATCCGCTTGCAGCACATCCAGAAACGCTTCGGCGACAACCCCATCCTCGCCGATATCGACCTCACCATCGAACGCGGCGAGTTCTGCGTGTTCATCGGCCCCTCCGGCTGCGGCAAGTCCACGCTGCTGCGCCTGATCGCCGGGCTGGACGACGCCAGCGGCGGCGACATCCACATCGACGGCGTGCGCGTCAACGATCTGCCGCCGGCCCGGCGCGACGTGGCCATGGTGTTCCAGAGCTACGCGCTGTACCCGCACATGACGGTGTACGACAACCTGGCCTTCGGCCTGCGGCACCTGAAGCTGGGCGAGGCCGAGATCGAGCGCCGCGTGCGCGTCGCCGCCGAGTCGCTGCACCTTACGCCGCTGCTCGCGCGCAAGCCCGGCGCGCTGTCCGGCGGCCAGCGCCAACGGGTGGCCATCGGCCGCGCCATCGTGCGCCAGCCCAAGGTGTTCCTGTTCGACGAGCCGCTGTCCAACCTCGACGCCTCGCTGCGGGTCAAGACGCGGGTGGAAATCGCCCGCCTGCACCGCGAGCTGGGCAATGTCAGCATGATCTACGTCACCCACGACCAGACCGAGGCGATGACGCTGGCCGACAAGATCGTGCTGCTCAAGCCGCTGGCCGGGCAGGAGGGCGTGCCCAGCATCGCGCAGGTCGGCCATCCGCTGGCGCTGTATCACCATCCGCGCAGCCGTTTTGTCGCCAGCTTCATCGGCTCCCCGGGGATGAACTTCTTCGATGCCGAGGTGCTGGCCGCCAGCGGTGACGGCGTGCAGTGTCGCGCCGGTGGCCAGGTTCTGGACGCGGCGGTGAACGGCCGTGCCTGTGCCGTCGGCAGTACGCTGACGCTGGGCGTGCGCCCGGAGCACGTGCTGTGCGGCGAAGGCCCGCATCTGGGCCGCGTCACCCACCTGGAGCACCTGGGCGAGCACAGCTACGCCTATCTCGACTGCGCGCTGTCCCCGGCGCCGCTGGTGGTGAAGGTGATGCAGTCGGCACTGGCGATCGGCGACACGCTGCGCTTCGCACTGCCTGCCGGGCAACTGCACGCCTTTGTCGCCGATGGCGAGGCGCTGCCAAGGTTGGCCGCATTGCCGCCGGCGGCAATGCGGGCGGTCAGTGTGACGGCCTGATGCAGGGCATCAAACAGGCAAAAGGCGCAGTGCGCCTTTTGTTTTATTCGCTTTATTTCAAATATTAATCCGGTGTTAATTTTGTTATTTAAATTTTGTTGTGTTTAACCAATTCATTTTTAATATTGAATCATTTTTTACGGTAATGAATTGGCTGCGAGTTTTATATTGTTTTTAATGTCTCTCAGCCGACAGGCTGCAAAATAAAACACAACAGAGAGAGACAACATGAAACAGACTTTTATCGCCGTGGCGATGATGGGCACCTTTTCTTCTGCCGCGATGGCGGAGGACTTCATTAAACTGACCGGCAAGGCGGAAATCGGTTTTCACGCCTTCGAAGAAAACGGTATTTCGAAACGAGAATTCCAGGATGCCGGCTCCGAACTGAACGTCGTCGGCCAGGCCGATATCGGCAACGGCCTGACCGCCTTGCTGCAGGTCAATACCGACGTCAAGCTCGACAACAGCAAGGGCAGCGACCATTTCGCCAATGGCGATACCTTTGTCGGCCTGCGCGGCGGTTTCGGCACCGTCAAGCTGGGACGCGGCATCAATGCCTACGGCGACGGCTACTTCAAGGCCAATTTCTACAAGTACGACATCAGCCCGGCCAGTGCCGGCATTCCGTCCGGCGGCGGCGACAACCGTGGCGCCTTCAAGTACGAAGCGCCGGTGCTGGACGGCCTGGCACTGTCGCTGAGCTACGCGCCGGGCAAGGACAAGACCGAGAGCAGCCGCGCCACCGACGCCTGGGCGGTCAGCGGCACCTACGAAAAGGGCCGCTTCGGCATGCGTCTGTCGCAGGCCGGGCAAAGCAGCGTCAATGGCCGCAGCAAGCAGGACACCCTGCTGGCCTTCAAGCTGCTGCCCACGCCGGGCCTCACGCTGTCGCTGGAGCTGGATCGCGCCCGCAACGAGTCGGGGCAGCGCCAGCTCGCCAGCGCCACCTATGCGGAATACAAGCCGGCGCGGCTGGGGCTGCGTGCCGGTTACCTGACCGCCAGCGACGCCGGCTTCGTGCCCGGCAGCCGGCAGCGTACGGCCTTGCTGGGGGTGGACTACGATCTGTCCGCCAGGGACAGCCGTTTCCAGGCCCGCCTGTTCGTGGAAGCGAGATCGGACAAGCTGGACGGTGCCGCACGCAAGCGCGACCTGATCGCCGGCGTGCACATCGGCTTCTGAGCGACGCCGTGCGGCAACAGCGCCTGCCGTTGGTGGCAGGCGTTTTTCATTTGGCAACGGCCGGCATCCTGTCCGGCCAGGAAGGACAACACGATGAAGACGGAATGGCCGCAACTGGTCGCGCTGGGCGAGGCGCTGACCGACCTGATCGACGACGGCGATGGCCGCTGGCTGGAGCGCTGCGGCGGGGCGCCGTGGAATGTGGCGCGCATCATGGCGCAGTGGGGCGTGGGCAGTGCCTTTGCCGGCGCGGTCAGCCGCGACTGCTTCGGCGAGCGCATTGTCGCGGCCAGCAGCGATGCCGGCCTGGACCTGCGCTTCTTGCAGCAGTACGACAAGTCGCCGCTGCTGGCGATGGTGTACGGCACGCAGTCGCCGCGCTACTTCTTTGTCGGCGACGACAGCGCCGACTTGTACTTCGATCCGGCTTTGCTGCCGCAAGGTTGGCCGCAACACGCGCAGTGGGCGCTGTTCGGCGGCATCAGCCTGGCGCGGCCGCCGCTGGCCGTGCGACTGCTGCAGGTGGCGCAACAGCTGAAACGGCAGGGCGTGCGCCTGTGTTACGACCCGAATTTCCGGGTGCTGATGGACGAGCGCTACGACCCGACGTTGCGAACCATGGTCGGACTGGCCGACGTGATCAAGGTATCGGATGAGGACCTGCACGGCCTGTTTCGTCACCACGATGTGGCGGCGGCGCTGGCCACGCTGCAAGAGTGGCAGCCGCAGGCGCTGATCATGCTGACCCGGGGCGCGACAGGGGCCGAGCTGTGGCAGGGCGGCGCCTGCCTGGCGCGTTGCGTGCCGCCCTCGCTGCGGGTGGTCGATACCGTGGGCGCCGGCGATGCCAGCATGGCCGGGCTGCTGTACAGCCTGATCACCCGGCCGCAGGCGACGGCGCAACAGCATCTGCAGCAGGCGGTGGCCAGCGGCAGCGCCGCCTGTCTGCTGGCCGGCGCCAATGTGCCCGCGCTGGCAGCGGTCACGGCCTTGCTCGACTGAAACGCCACGCAAGCCTGGCCGCAGGCCATGCCGGCGGCAACCCTGTCGGCAGCGGGGTTGGCGCTGGCCGGTGTGCGCGCCATAATCGGCGGTTCGCCGGCGTTGCCGTTCCCGTGCTGTAGCGGGGCGGCAATGCAATCGCCATCGTCCCGCCACAGGTCCGCCCCCATGCGCCGAATGCTTGCCCTGCTACTGTGTTGCCTCAGCCTGCCCGCGATGGCGCTGTCGGTGACCTTCATCAATCCCGGCAAGCACGACGAGGTGTACTGGCTGACCGCGACGCGGGCGATGGAGGCGGCGGCAAGCGATCTCGGCATCCGGCTGCAGGTGTTGTACGCCGAGCGCGAGCATCCACGCGTGCTGGCGCTGGCACGGCAGATCATCGCGCAGCCGGCGGCGCAGCGGCCGGATTACGTGGTGTTCAGCAACGACTACGGCACCGCGCCGGAGCTGCTGCGCCTGTTCGAGGCGGCCGGCATCTGCAGTTTCATGGCCTTCAGCGGCCGCGACGACCAGCCGGGCCAGCCGGCAATCGGCCTGCCGCGCATGCACTTCCGCCACTGGCTCGGCTCGCTGGAGCCGCGCGCCGAGGACGCCGGCTACCTCACCGCGCGGGCGCTGATCGAGCGCGGCCGCCGCGCCGGCCTGCCGCGTATCAATGGCAAGCTGCCGCTGCTGGCCATCGGCGGCGACCGATCCACGCCCAGCTCCCTGCTGCGCAGCGAAGGCATGCGCCGTGCGGTGACCGAGGCCGGCGACGTGGTGCTGCTGCAGGAGGTCTACGCCGGCTGGAACCAGCAGCGCGCGCAGGAGCAGGGCGACTGGCTGTTCCGGCGCTATCCGCAGGCGCGGCTGCTGTGGGCCGGCAACGACCTGATGGCGTTCGGCGCGATGGACGCCTGGCGCCAGCGCGGCGGCCAGCCGGGCAAGGACGCCTTCTTCAGCGGCATCAATACCTCGGCGCAGGCGCTGGCGGCGCTGCGCGACGACAGCCTCAGCGTGCTGGCCGGCGGCCACTTCATTGCCGGTGCCTGGTCGCTGGTGATGCTCTACGATTACCATCATGGACGCGACTTTGGCGACGAGGGGCTGGAGCTGGTACGGCCGATGTTCACCCTGTTCGACGACCGCAGCGCGGCGCAGTTCATGCAGCGCTACGGCAAGCTGGATTTCAGCCGCGTCGATTTCCGCCGCTACAGCAAGCAGCACAACCCCGGGCTGCGCCGCTACAACTTCGATTTCCGCCAGCTGCTGTAAGGTACGAGGAGTCATGGTGACCGCTGCCTACCGACCGCTCGCCCATGTGCTGATCCGCCGCATCGTGCTGCTGGCGACGGCCTGCGCGCTGCTGCTCAGCGCGGTGCAGGGCGTGCTGACTTACCGTCAGGTGCAGCAGCGCTTCGAGGCCACGCTGCAGGACATCGTCAGCAGCAACCTGCCGATGCTGTCGGTCGGCATCTGGGACATCGAGGCCGAGGCGGTGCGCCGCCAGGTGGAAACCATCGTCGCCAAGCCGGAGATCGGCTACGCGCGGCTGAATGTCGCCACCGGCCAGGTGTTCGAGGCCGGCGACGCCGCGTTGCTGCGGCAGCAGCCGGGCCGCCGCTTCGAGATTCCGCCGCCGCGCGGCAGCGGCGAGGCGCTGGGCACGCTGCTGATCGTGGTGCAGCCGGCGCTGCTGTACCAGGCGCTGACGCAGGCGCTGCTCGCCATCTTCCTCGGCTACCTGTTGCTGACGCTGCTGATCTGCAGCCTGGTCGCCTATGTGCTGCGCCGCGAGGTGGAGCGCCCGCTGCGCGGCATGGCCGAGTTTGCCGGTCGGCTGGCGCCGTCGTCGCTGACCGTGCCGCTGCAGCTGTCGCGGCCGGCGCGGCCGCATCACGACGAGATCGACCTGGTGGCGCGCGGTTTTGCCACGCTGCAGGCGGCGATCAGCCGCCATATCGACACCCTCGACCAGCAGGTGGAGGAACGCACCCGGCAGCTGGATGCCGCGCTCAGCGACATCCGCGAGCTGTCGATCCGCGACGGGCTGACCGGCTGTTACAACCGCGCGCTGCTCAGCGAGCGGCTGCCGTCGGAGCTGGAGCGCGCGCAGCGCTACCAGCGGCCGCTGGCGGTGGTGTTCTGCGATGCCGACCACTTCAAGCCGGTCAACGACCGTTTCGGCCACCTCGCCGGCGACGAGGTGCTGCGTGCCATCGCGCTGCGCATCGGCAGCCAGCTGCGGCAGGACATCGACTGGGTGGTGCGCTTCGGCGGCGAGGAGTTCGTCATCGTGCTGCCGGAAACCGATCTTGCCGCGGCGCTGGTGACGGCGGAACGGCTGCGCGCGGCGATCAGCACCTCGGTGATCCTCGCCGACGGGCGCACGGTGCAGATCACCGCCAGCCTGGGGGTGGCCGCGTTCCAGAGCGGCGAGGACGTGGAGAGCCTGCTCAACCGCGCCGATACCCAGCTGTACCTGGCGAAGCAGGGCGGCCGCAACCGGGTGATGGGCTAGCCGCCGTCACCGTGTAGCCCCGCCTCTGTCGTCACCATTGCGGCCAACCTTGTCTCAAGGTTGGCCGCAATGTTTGGTGGGTCGCGGCACGCAACCTGGGCGCCGGCGGCAACTTGCCATATACCCTAGTGGGGTATATGATGAGTTAGCGTTGACCATTCCCGGAGCCGTGCCATGTCTGCTACCCGCATCACCCTGCCTGTCGAAGGCATGACCTGCGCCGCCTGCGCGCTGCGCATCGAAAAAGTGCTGTC
>Ga0073934_10000971_pt1 | contig 74054 bp, 70 predicted proteins | sample LarsenN4metaG_FD_76834 | JGI IMG/M metagenome (GOLD analysis project Ga0073934, IMG submission 76834) | Hot spring sediment bacterial and archeal communities from British Columbia, Canada, to study Microbial Dark Matter (Phase II) - Larsen... ...
AAGCCATAAGGCCGGCCGCCGTATTTTTTGATCGCGCGCCGCGCCAAAACCGGCACCAAGCTGAAATGGCGATAATATTGAAAGCGCTTGCGGCGGTCGGTGAGAAACTGCGGGATGACCAGCGCCTCGCCGTTATCCATGATATAGCAAATCGGCAGCAACTCCACGCCGAGCTTCTCGGCAAACGGCATCATTTCATCGAGATAATCCGCGGCGCGATCCAGCGGCAGCATCAACTCGCTGGTGAGCAAGTCGCCGCGCCGGCGCAGTTTCAGCGGCTGAAACCGCTCTTCCCACAGAACGTGGCCGCCGTGATGATCGACGATGATGCCATGGCCAAAGGCTAAGGCATATTTTTCAAATTCGCGACATTCTCGCTCGTTGGCGAAAACGACGAGCAAGCAATCGCGCTCGGGCAAGCCATCATGTTGTCCGAGGTCCGAGGTCCGAGGTCTGTGAGTTTGTCCATCATCTGAAAATGCTGCGGTCGTTTCAGCAACATGCAAGGCTTTGAGATAAGAAATGCTAAACGCTTCGAGGTGCAGTGGACGAAACGCGACGCGATCGGCGCTCACCTCATCGCGCAGCTTTTTGGCAAAATCCAACGCCAACCGAAACGACGGAAAACTCACCGCCACCGGAGTTTCCACTTCGTCGTCATTTTTCTCGCCAACTCTTAATGTGATTTTCGTGATGATGCCGTTTCTGCCATTGGTGCCGAGAAAATCCGCCAGGGCCTGATCGTTTCTCGAAATCTCTTTCACCTCGTCCCGACTTGTCGGGATCACGACTTCCAGTTTTTCAACGACGTTGCCGATGTGACCATTGGAGAAGGCGAGCAAGCCAGCGCCGCCTTTGCCGGGATCGCCGACCGAGCAGAAGCCGCCGATGTTGGCGTATTTGTTGGATGGCCGCACCAACAGCGTCAAGCCATGATGCTGCAGCTCTTCTTCGAGCGATTGAAAATCCACGGCGCAGGAAACCGTGGCGCGCTTGTTCATCGCATCGATTTCAATCGTCTTTTCGAAATTGGCGAGATCGAGAATCAAGCCGCCTTTCGTCGCCAGCGCGCCGCCGAGCGCCCAGGTGCCGCGGCCGCGCGGGGTGAGCGGAATTTTATGCTTGGCGGCGTAATGCACGAACTGCACGAGCTCGTCGCGATTCGACGGCGTGCAGATGCAATCCGGTTCCATTTTAAAAAGCCGGCGCAGCGCCCCCGGCAGCGCGGCGTAATCGCGAACGTAAACCGTGCCGCGCGAAAAATCATCGAAATGCAGCAAACGCGGAAGATCTTTTTCGGAAATTTTCAGCTCGTCGACGATCTGTTGAATGCGCCGGCGATGCTGTTGCAGATCAGATTCCTCCTGCGGCGTCGGTCCCGACTTTCCGTTGAAGGCTTTTAAAGGAAAGTCGGGATGATCCGGTTTTTTCCACAGCGCATCGCTCTCGCGCTCTTTCCACCACAAATCAATTTGCTTGCTGAGATCAGGCGCCGGCGTTTGTGTTCCTTCTTTTATAAGCGCCATCATATCTTGCGGCGTTAAGCCAATCTCGTCGTAGCGCTTCCACTCGCCGCCGGCTTCCTCCATTTGAATGCGTTCGTCGATGATCGCGCGCTTCTCCGGCGCCAGCACGCCGCGCGACTTGCCATTCTTGAAACCGTTCATGCGGCCCAGTGTGAAGAATTCCTGGCCGTTGGGTTTCGCCATTAATTGCGAGAAATCGAATTGCGCGCCGAGCTGATGGCGGAAATCGGGTGATGGCCCATTGCCAGCCGCCGAGGCGACTTCACCGGTCTGAGTTTCAAGATTTAATTCTTTTTTAGATGACAAGCTCATTTTGATATTCGCTGATAGAAAATTTTTTTGCTCGTGATCAACCGTCAGCTATTTTTAAAAAAACATACCATCAGATGCAGTCAATTGCAAATATTTTTTGCAAAAATTCAAATATGCTTTAATAAATAAATAGACGACAAATAGACTTTAATACGCGAAGTCATTTGACCACAGTGTAATTTTCCAATACTTAATCTGTTAAGTGAAATCCTTGCTTTTTCAGCAAAGAACATTTCAAACCGCTAATTGCCGCAAATGAACGCTAATTTTTTATTCGCGTTAATTGGCGTTTATTCGTGGTTCAAACCTGTTTGGTTGCGGTTGTACGCGTTGGAAGGAAAACAAAATTGATCTCAGCGGAGCAGAACGGTCTTGGCAAGACGGCTGAATTTTCCGGCCCGCAAGAACATGAGGTAAACCCCCGCCGGCAGAACAACGCGCGTGTCGTCCTCGCCATTCCACGTCACGCTGTGCTTTCCGGCCGGCTCGACTTGATCGACGAGATGGCGAACCGGCTGTCCAAGGAGATTGTAAATTTTCACTTCAACTTTGCTTGGCTCCGGCAGATCGTAGCGCAGCGCGACGCGGTGATGAAAAGGATTCGGATGCGGCGGATAGAGCTTAAAAGAAGCCGGCACGCCGGATTCCTTTGTATCAACCGCCGTGGGAAGAGACGTGCTGATCAACGTCACAACGTCCGCATAAACGCGGCGCTCGTAACCGAGGTAGGTTGAGCCGCTGGCATCAAAAATCGGAAAGACATAAACCGGCGTGAACACCGCTTGCCAGCGATCGGCGGCGAGCGGCGCCACCTCGACTTCGAGATGGCCGTAGTGTTTGCCGCCGTCGGCCAAACGAGGGCCATCCCAAATCTCCGGGGCATCCTTGTGCGCGAGAAATTTTTGGTGGGGATTCAGCAAGCCGACCTGAGGGCCGCGCAAGCCGTCGCCTCCAATGCCGACGTCATAGACCTGAATCTTGTGGCCGCGCGCCAACCCGTCCGCGCCGATTTCCTCGCCGGTGATTTCGGAGCGTTCCCACATTTCATCATGTCCGGCAAAAACCGCGTCCACGCCATAGCGCATAAAAAGCGGCGTGAGCGCCCGCACCGGCACGCCGGACTGGTCATCGAATCCCGATCCTTCACCCGGCGGCCAGCCGTGCGGCCCGACCGAGTAGGGAACATGATGAAAGGTGACAAAAGTAAACCGGCTGCGCCTTTGCGCCTCGCGCAGTTGTTGTTCGAGCCAAAGGTATTGGCGGGAACCCGGCGCGAACGCCGGCGCATGGCCGCCGGCCGGATCGTTCTCGCCAAGAAGATGGAAATTGGTGTCGCGATCGGATCGATGCGGACTGTCGTTGGCGACGTCCAATGCGATCAGCGTCACCGGGCCGTAATCGAGGCGATAATAGCGTCCTTCCTGTTCCGGATCCGATGAGCCATTTTTTGGAAAATCAAAATAGGTGCGGAATTTATTGATGGCCCGTTCGGAACCCGGTTGGTTATACCCATCGAGCGCCGGGCCTTCGTAGTATTCATGATTTCCCGGCGCCGCCAGCAGCGGCGTTCGCGCTGCCAGGCTTTGCGCGCCCTCGGCATGAGTCTGGTGCCGCCAAAATTCATCCCAGTCGCGCTGTTCGCCGCCGGATTCCACCAAGTCGCCGGCAATGACGATGAAATCAGGATGGCGCGCGTTGATGACCGCGAGATTATTGGCGTAACCGAGGGTTTGATCAAGAAGATATACACGATTGAAATTTCGGCCAGTAGGATCGCTCCATTGCACGGGTTGGCCGGTGGATTCCGGCTCGGTTTCGCTATCCGCATAGACGATAAAACGAATCGAATGATCTGCCGCCGGCGCCGTTTTGAAAGACGCGCTGAAACGGCTTGCGCCCTGCTCAACGCTGTAGTTATACGTCGCGCCGGTTTCCAGCCCGGTGAGACGAAGCTGATGGCGATAAGGAGGCGCCGGCGCCTGTCTGCCAAAAAAAGTTTCACTTTCCCAACTCGAGTAAGCGAGAGCGGCGGCCGGAACCGGTGTGGAGGCGCGAGTGATTCCAGGCGCGTTGTTTTTGGCATAAGTGAGACGGCCGGGGCTATTGGCATTGGAAAACCAGACGATGGTGATCGCCTCCGGCGCGGGATTTTGCAGGTAGGGCAAGACGCGAAAATCCGTTTGCGCCACGAGGCCCGGCGGAAAAGCCGCCAGCAGGATAAACAGACCTCTGAACGAAATTCCGGACATGTGGTCCTCCATAAAATTTAAAAAACGGCACAACGCGCTTCAAATCGTTCATTCGTCCAATCATAAAAATATACTGTCAAATGATTGAAAATGCAATATTTTTTTGTTAAAATCAAATTTTGCTTTAATTAACTAAATCGCGCTCTAGTTTTACGCGAACAGTTTGCTGCACGTCGCAGTGTTTGACTTTCTTGATTATGGCTGCGGTGAAAATTTTTGAAAAAATGCTTGACTTGCTCCTAAAAAATTCGTATAGTTACTAAAAGTTTAGTAGGAGAGCGTGAAATGGCTGCGCCCCAATATGAACTCTCGGTCGCTGAATGGGAAATCATGCAAGTCATCTGGAGCGGCACAACGCCGTTGACGGTCCGCGAGGTTTTGGATCACGCCTACCCGAACGCCGAGAAGGCTTACACCACCGTGCAAACCCTGATGAATATTCTCGTCGACAAAAAATTCCTCCGGAGAAAAAAAGTGGGGCTGGTCAATTTCTACTCGGCGGCGGTTTCGCGCGACAAGATTTTGCGCAAGTCGCTGTCGACGTTGGCGGGCCGCATGTTTCAAGGCTCGTTCGGCGCCATGGCTTCGTTTCTCGTCGGCTCGGCGGCGTTGAGTCCGGAAGAAATTCAGGAGCTTAAAAAGCTGTTGGACGAACAGTCCGGAGGGCAAAAAGATGCTTGAGCTTGTTCAAGCGCTCAATGCACGCGCGCCGAGTATCTTGCAAACGCTCGGTTTGATGGAAGTGCAGATCGCGATTTTGGCGCTGCTCGTTCTCGCCATCGAGCGCCTGCTGCGCCAGCCGCTGCCGAAAGTTCGTTACGCGCTGTGGCTGGTGGTGTTGGCGAAATGCCTGCTGCCGCCGTTTGTGTCGATGCCGCAAGCTGTTCAACTGCCGATGACATCCTTTGAGCTTGCCGCGATTCTCACGGCCGTTGCTTCACCGCAAGCGCAAACTTTATCCTTCGCCACAATTTTCTTGATTCTTTGGCTGACAGCTTCAATCGTGTTGGGCGTGTTGGCGCTGCGCCGCTATTGGCTGCTGCGCACCCAACTTCGAGACACCCAGCCGCTGGCTGTGCAAGAAATAGTGGAGGGCGACACGTCTCATTCTTCCTGGCCGCCGATTTGGCAAACCGCGCACTTGCCCACGCCGGTGGCGATGGGGCTGCTGCATCCGCGCATTTATCTGCATTCGACTGCGTCCACATTAGATCGGAAGGCTTTGCAGGCGGTTCTGTACCACGAATTGGCGCACGTGCTGCGCCGCGATGGTTGGATCGTGCTCTTGCAAACCCTCGCGCAGATTCTGCATCCTTTCAATCCGCTCGTGTGGGTGATGAACGTCCGGCTTTGCCGTTATCGCGAGCAAATTTGCGACGAGTTCGCGCTGCGCCACACGAATGTTGAGCCGCAACGCTATGGCGAGATGTTGCTGCGGTTTCTGGAGACCAAATCGTTTTCTCTGTTCGCCATGCCAGGCGGAACCGGTTTTTTCGAGACAAAAAAAGGTTATCAGCAACGCTTGCAATATCTTTTGTCAGCAAAGGAGCCTGATATGAAACGATGGACTTGGAAACAGAAGCTGGCACTCGCCGGACTCGCGCTGGCGCTGCTTCCGGCTTCGTGGCAATGCGGCCACAAAATAAAATCGCCGGCTGCGCCGGCACAGGCCAATGCCGCCTCGCTCGCGCTCGTTCAAAATCCGCATCAGGATAAAAAGCGCGTTCCGCTTACGCCCGCTGAAGCCGAAATTCTGCAAAGGCTTGAAAACGATTTGCGCGCGATTAATAAAAAATCAGCCGAAGCAATGGAATCCGATCCGGTATTCCAACAACACCGGCAACAACAAGCCAGAGAATTGGAAGAGCTGCGCGCGGAGATTGCGAAAGCCCTGCTGGAAGGTCGCGCTTTGCCCTCTCAACAAATTTCAGAGTCACTTGCCGCGGAGGCATCTTCTGCCGATAGCCGCCCGCCGGAGCCGGACGGCGGCCTTTTGGCGCTTCAACAGCATCTCGTTTATCCGGAGGCGGCGCGCGCCGCCAAGATCGAAGGCGTGGTTTTTCTGCAAATCCTGGTTTTGGAAAATGGTGCGATTGGCGAAGTCAAGGCGCTCAAGACGCCGGCAGAGAACGTGGGGCTGGAAGAAGCGGCGGCAGCGGCGGCAAAAAGCGTAAAATGGAAGCCGGCGTTGGCGCGAGGGAAGCCGATTAAATCTTGGATCGGATTGCCGGTCGAATTCAGCCTTAAAAAATAATGCGAAAAACTCCGAATTGACGAATCAAAATTCGAATCGTTGGAGGCAAACATGAAACGGCTTATCTGTTTTTCAATCTTTGTTCTGCCGCTTTTGGCGGCCACGAGCCATGCGCAAAGAAACGAGCCTGTCGTGCTGGAAGTGCGCTCGGCAGGATTCGGCATGCCGGTCACCTTTGAGGCAGCATGGCTCTTAAAAAGAGGCGGGCACGAATTGAAATTCACTCGGGAAACTCGGGAAACCACCCCGTTCAAAATAACAGTCAATGCCGATAGCCTGACCGCCATAATCAGCAAGCGCTCCGGATTATCCGATCTCAAAGTGGAAATGTTTCGCCTCGAGAAAGGAGAAAAACAGCGGCTTTGTTCGGGCAAGGGTCGGGTGATCATGATGTTCAGCAATTTGCAAACTTACTCAGTCACTGTCACGAGCCTGCCGTGAGTGCACGAGTCATGATGGAAGCAATCCAGCTTTTAAATTTTCATGCGCCGAAAATCTTGCGCACGCTTGGCTTGATGGAAGCGCAAATCGCCATCCTGGCGCTGCTCGTTCTCGCTGTCGAGCGCTGGCTGCGCCAGCCGCTGCCGAAAGTTCGTTACGCGCTGTGGCTGGTGGTCTTGGCGAAATGTCTGCTGCCGCCGTTTGTGCCGTTGCCGCAAGCTGTGCAATTGCCAATGGCACAGTTTGAGCTTCCGGCCATTCTCATTGGCGTGGCTTCACCACAAACGCAAACTTTATCGCTTGCCACGATTTTCCTGATGTTTTGGCTGGCGGCTTCGCTCATTTTGGGAATGATGGCGCTGCGCCGTTATTGGCGGTTGCGGTCACAACTTCACAACGCCCAGCGCGTGACATTATCTGGAATCGTTGCCAGCGACAATACCGAATTTTTCTGGCCGCCGATTTGGAAAGCCGAGCATTTGCCCACGCCCGTGGCCATCGGCCTCTTTCGCCCGCGAATTTATTTGACCAGCGCGATAACAAAAGCTGAGCGCGCAGCCTTGCAAGCAGTTCTGTATCACGAGTTGGCGCATGTTCTCCGCCGCGACGGCTGGATTGTGCTTTTGCAAACGGTCACACAAATTCTGCATCCATTCAACCCGCTGGTTTGGCTCATGAACCTGCGCCTGTCCCGCTACCGCGAAGAGATTTGCGACGACTTCGCGCTGCAAAACAGCAACGTGCCGCCGCGCCAATACGGCGGAATATTGTTGCGCTTTTTGGAAAACAACACCACTTTACCGCTCGCCCTGCAAGCCGGAACGTGTTTCCTCGAAACGGCGAATGGATTCAAACAACGTTTCAAATATCTGTTAACGCCCAAGGAGGTTACCATGACTCGGTTCACTTGGAAATACCAATTGCTGCTGGCCGGAATGGTGGTCGCGCTGCTGGCAGCTTCGTGGCAATGCAGCCGGCACCTGAGCGCGCCGACGGCGCCGTCTGAAGAAAAGCTGGTTGCGACAGTTCCGCCGCCGGATTTCGTGGATTATGATAAAGCGCCGGCGCTGGCGAAACGGGTCTTTCCCAAATATCCGCCGCTCGCCAAAGCTGCCGGCGTTGAAGGAACAGTGTATATGAAGCTTTGGGTTCGGGAAGATGGCAAAGTGGAAACAGTAAAATTACAAAAAGGCAGTGGAACGGATGCCGGTTTTGAGGAAGCCGCCTTGCGGGCCGCGACGCAGTTTGAATTTTACCCGGCGATGAAAAACGGCAAACCGGTGGCCGTGTGGGTCAGCATTCCATTTCACTTCAAGCTGGGGGAGAAACCCGCTTCACCGGAAACGCCGGCCGCGGTTCGGAGTCAAACGCCGAACACGAACGAGGCGCCAACAACCGGCTTCGTTCAATTCGATGAAGCGCCGCAGATCGTTCGTCGCGCCGCGCCCGTGTACCCTGAAATCGCAAAAAAGGCGGGGCTCGAAGGGACGGTTTGGGTAAAAATTCAATTGGATGAAAACGGCAAGGTCCGCGAGGCCCTGGTGCAAAAAAGCTCGAAGCCCGACCTGGGATTTGAAGAAGCGGCAATGGCGGCGGCGAAAAGCTTCGAATTTTCGCCGGCCAGGAAAAACCAAAAACCGGTCGCGGTATGGATTACGATGCCGTTTCATTTTAAATTAGGCCAAATTGAAAAAACGAACCAAAACCAATAAGCCTGCTTTCAAGCCGTCCGAGATTATGGTTGTGTTTAAACAGCGATCTCGGACGGTTCTTTTTCAGCCACTTTTCACCTTCCCATTTATCCCTCCCGCAAACGGAAGCAACAAAAATTCAGCAAACCCCTTGACATTTCGCTTTTTTCGTTTATCATAAAGGCTTGGCATGAACGCGCCTAATGGGCAAGCGCACTGCAACTGTTATCGCCGATCGACGTAGGATTGGAAGGATTTTCATGATTGAAAAGTCATCAACAATTTGGAGTTTTTAAATGGAGTGGCTAACCGATCCGCAAGTTTGGGTGCAATTGATCACCCTCACCGCGCTGGAAATCGTTCTCGGCATCGACAATATCATTTTTATTTCGATTCTCGCCGGAAAACTGCCGTTGAACGCTCAAGGCCGGGCGCGTGTGGTTGGCCTGGCCTTGGCGATGCTCATGCGCATTGCGCTGCTCTTCTCAATCGTCTGGCTCACGAAACTCACAGTGACATTATTTGCGGTTTTTGGAAACGAAATTTCCGGGCGCGATCTCATTTTCATCATCGGCGGGCTTTTCCTGCTCGCCAAAAGCACTTACGAAATTCACGAGAAACTGGAAGGCCTCGAGGGCAAGTCGTCGCAAAAAATCAAAACCGCCTCATTCGCCGGCGTGATCATTCAAATTATTTTGCTGGACATCGTCTTCTCGCTGGATTCCGTGATCACCGCGGTGGGCATGGCCAACAAACTCGGCATCATGATCGCCGCGGTCGTCATCGCCGTCGGCTTCATGCTCGTGTTCGCGGGATTCATCAGCAGCTTCGTCGACCGCCATCCGACGCTGAAAATTCTGGCGCTGAGTTTTCTGCTGCTGATCGGCGTCGCTTTGATTGCCGACGGCCTCGACCAGCACATTCCCAAAGGCTACATTTATTTTGCGATGGCGTTCTCAGTGTTGGTCGAGATGCTCAATATGAAGCTGCGCCGGCACGCGCCAGAGCCGGTCAAGCTACGGACGGCCTATACCGAAGAAAACGCCACGAATAAAGCTCAATAGATCAATCATTCAATCACTCAAACTCCGGAGGAAATTATGCCAGCAAAACCGAAACGCGCGGCGGGCAAAGCCAAGCGCGCGACCAGGAAACCTGCAAGCAAAGCCAAGCGCGCCGCGAGCAAACCCAAGGGCGTCCAACGCGTTCCCAAGGGATATCATACGATCACCCCACACTTGGTGGTCAAGGGCGCCAATGACGCCATCGAGTTTTACAAAAAAGCTTTCGGCGCGATTGAGCACGGCCGCATGCCCACGCCCGATGGCAGCGCCATCATGCACGCCGAATTGCAAATCGGCGACTCGCGCTTTTTCCTGAACGACGAGATGATGGGCGCCAAATCACCGCAGTCACTCAGCGGCTCGCCCGTTACCATTCATTTGTATGTTGAGGATGTGGACTCGTTGTGGAATCAAGCCGTAGCCGCCGGATGTCAAGTGACGATGCCGCTGGCGGACATGTTTTGGGGCGATCGCTATGGCATGCTTGGCGATCCCTTTGGCCATAACTGGTCGCTGGCGAGTCACATCGAAGACGTGCCGCCCGAGGAAATGGGCGAACGGGCTCAAGCGGCGATGGCTCAAATGGGTGGTGGCGAAGGGCCGCAATAAAATATTACTCGAACTTTTTGCAAAAAACAAGTAAGCGGATTGAACGGATTTAGCGGATCATTGTTTTGCTTGCTTGATCGTAACGCGATTTTGAAGCCGCAACCCAAAGTGCGCGGCTGCAAGAATCTTCGCCGTCGTGATGGTTTTTCCGGAGCAATGCAATAAAATCCGCTCCCTCTGCTAAATCCGCTTACGATAAAATGTCACCCGATTGACCACCCTCACCCTTTTCGGTTACTCCGGCGCAGAAAAAATTTGGGCGTTCACGCAAATGGCGTTCGCGCGGCCAAAGCTTCGCCATGTTCCGGGACTGCGTTTTTGGAAACTTCTCGGCAGCGGGCGCGGCCGCGGCTTCAGCCTTCGTCCCAACTGGTCGCGTTACGGCCTCTTTGCCGTGTGGGAAAGTGTTGAGGCCTTGGAAAATTTTTTTGCGCATTCATCTCTCATGCGCCTCTATCGCCGTCATGCCGATGAAATGTGGACGGAACGCTTGCTGCCGGTTGCAGTGAGCGGCGCATGGTCGGGCGTCAATCCGTTTTCGCCATTGGCGCCACCGCCCAAAGCCGGGCCTATCGCCATTCTCACGCGCGCGACGATTCGCTGGAGCCGATTGCGCGCCTTTTGGAGCGCCGTGCCGGCCGCGAGCCAGGCGCTCGAACACGCCACCGGCTTGCTCGCCTCAATCGGCATCGGCGAAGCGCCGTTTTTTCGGCAAGCGACGTTCAGCCTTTGGCGCAGCGTTGACGACATGCAAGCCTTCGCTTATCGCACGGACGGCCATCGCGAAGCCATGCGCCGCACCCGCGCCGAAAATTGGTATCGCGAGGAATTGTTTGGCCGGTTCGTGCCGGTGGCGTCGGAGGGAACGTGGGAAGGGCGGGATCCGTTGGGGGAATTTGGTGAATAGAATGATACGAGGGAATTGTTATTGCCATGCAACCCGAAGAACTTCTTAAACTCATCAAATCCGGCGAAAGCCAATCGGTGGAGTTCAAAGCCGACTTTTCTCCGGAAGTGGGGAAAAGCCTCTGTGCTTTTGCGAATACGAATGCCGGAACTGTCTTGGTGGGCGTTACCGATGATGGCCGAATAAAAGGCGTTCAGGATGATGTCGAGGAAAAGATTGCTCAAATAGCGCATTCCTGCAAGCCTTCGGTTTATCCCGAAATTGCGAAAGTCGATTGCGAAGGCAAATCAGCGCTCATCGTCGCCGTCCCGCATTCGAAGGGTGTTTTGCATTCATTCAAGCATATCGCTTACAAACGCATCGGCACCAATGACATGCCGCTTTCGCCGGAGGAAGTTATCACCCTCGCCAAAGAGGCGAGGATGATTCGGTTTGACAATAAGTTTTGCGAAGCAAGCCTCACTGACATCGACGAGGCGGCAATCAGAAAGTTTATTCGATCCGCTATCGCTCAGCGCCGGCTGGATATCGATCCCGTTTTGCCCATCGCGGAGATTCTCGAAAAGCTTGAATTGAAGCAAGGAGACAATTTCACTTACGCGGCTACCTTACTCTTTGGAAGAGAACCGCAGAAATTTTCCTTGCAGTCCGAGGTTCGCTGCGCGAGATTCAAAGGAACCGACTCCTTGCGTTTTATCGACATAAAGGTGCTGCGCGGCAATGTAATCGATCTTATCGACAACGCCGAAAAGTTTGTGATGAACCACATCCGGCTTCAAGCGAAGGTTGTCGATTTCTTGCGAGAAGAAAAATGGGAGTATCCCCTTGACGCGGTACGAGAAGCGATCACCAACGCCGTCTGCCATCGCGATTACTTCTCCGCCGCCAACGTTCATGTCAGCATCTACGATGATCGTCTTGAAGTTTGGAACCCCGGCATGTTGCCGCCGGAGCTGACGCTTGAAGCGTTGAAAGGGCCGCACAAATCAATACCCCGAAATCCGCTCATTGCCAACGCGCTGTTTCTCATCAAATACATCGAGCGCTGGGGCACCGGCACGGAGCGCATCATTCAAGAGACGCACGCGCACGGCCTCCCTGAGCCGGAGTTCTCCTCGAACAGCGGCGGCTTTCAGGTTGTATTCAAAAAAGCCGAAGCCTTCCTCGCAAGCTTGAATGAGCGACAGCGGAAGGCTTGGGAATATCTGCGGACACACAACACAATTACACAAGCAACCTATATTGAATTATGCACCTGCGGAGTCGCTACGGCAAAAAGAGACCTGAAGGACATGAGCACAAAGAGTCTTATTAAAAAAGAAGGCAGTGCGAGGAAGACTCTGTATAGGCGCATGAAGTGAATCGGCTCAAAATCGGCTCAAAATCGGCTCATTTTGAGCCGATTTACTGTAAAATCACCCTAAATCATTACACTTAAAATATAATTCAGGAGTCAGCCATGCGCCACAAACTTTTGCTCATACTGCTCGTTCTCATCGCAACCTCCGCCGAAGCCGGCTACCTCTACAAAGCCATGTTCGTGCGCGCGGCGCCGGGGAAACTGCTCGAGCTCATTGCGTTGTACAAAGAACGCATGCCGGTTTACGACGCCTCGGGCGATCTGCGCCCATTTTGGATGCGCCACAGCCAGGGCGATCAGTGGGATTTGATGTTTTTATTCCCGATGGAAAATTGGAGCGAATATTTCAAGCCTGAGCGCCTGACCAAACGCAAGCAAGCCGCCGAGAAAGCCGGGCTGCCGCAGGATCAATTTGCGAAAAAATTTTACGAGCTGGCCGCGTGGCACGAAGAAGTTTTTGTCGACGGCCCGGCGCTGGAGCAAGTTCAAAAATCGTTTAGCGGCGCCGGCTTTTTTCACGTTGAAATTTTTCTCGCGCTTCCCGGCAAACAGGCGGAGTTGTATCGCGAACGTGAAATGGAAAACGCTTATTTGAAAGCGCTCAGCCGTCCGGAGAATCTCATCTTCACGCACGATCAAGGCGCGGCGTGGGATTTGTTTACCATCGGCTTTTACCGCGACCTCAAGCATTACGCCGAAAGCGCCGATATTCCCGAGGCCAAACAAGCGGAAGCGGCGCGCCTGGCGGGCTTCGAAGGGCCGGACAAAATCGGCCCGTATTTGCGAACGCTGATTCAGTTGCATCACGACACGCTGGCGGTGGCGGTTAAATAAATCCTTTCAATTCTACGACGAAATTTCAAGGCGATTAAATCGAATGACAGTAAATTCTTCCACAAAACCCGATCAGCGGCCGCGGTGGTGGCCGGCTCTCGCCATCGCGGTGCTCACAATTGTCGCCGTCATATATATTTGGACGGCTGATTTTTCCAGCCGGCAGATGCAAGTCCAGTGGACGTTGCAGAGCTTGATTCTGGCGGTCTTGCTTCTGCTGGTGTGGCTGCTCTTTTTCTCGCGCCTGCGCTGGAAAGTGCGGCTGATTTCCACCGGCGCCGTTATTTTGATGCTGGGTTTGATACCGGCGCTCTTTCGGATGCGCGGCGTCAGCGGCGACATTCTGCCGATTCTGGAATGGCGCTGGGCCAAGCAGACCGTCGAAGCCCTGCCGCCAGGCTTTTCCAGCGCGGCCGATACGATTGCAGCGATAATGCCCGAGGCCGCGCCGATTTCCCTGCAAGCAGCGCCGGCTCAACGCGCCCCCGAACCTTCCATGCCCACGAAGGGAAAAATCTCCAGCCTCACCGCGCGCGATTATCCGCAGTTTCTCGGTCCAAATCGTGATGCGAAAGTGCACGGCATTAGATTGAGCCGCGACTGGTCGAAACATCCGCCGCAGCCTCTCTGGCGGCAGCCGATTGGCGCCGGTTGGTCGGCATTTGCCGTCGCCGGAAATTTGGCGATCACGCAAGAACAGCGCGGCGCGCAGGAAATCGTCGCGGCGTATGATTTGAAATCCGGCCGCGTTAAATGGAGTCACGGCGACAGCACGGGTTATGTCTCGGCGATCACCGGCGACGGCCCGCGCGCGACGCCGACGATCGCGCAAAATCGCGTTTATACTTTGGGAGCGACCGGAATTCTCAATTGTCTCGATTTGAAAACCGGCCAACGGCTGTGGTCGAAAAATATAATTGATGACAACGACTCTCAAATTAACAATTGGGGAATGAGCGGCTCGCCGCTGGTCTTTGACAGTTTGGTGGTGGTGAACGCCGGCGGCCGGAACGGCAAGTCCCTGGCGGCTTATCATCAGCACACCGGCGAAAAAATTTGGAGCGGCGGCAATGATCGGACAGCCTACAGCTCGCCGCTGGTCGCCACGCTGGCCGGTATCCGGCAAATTCTCATTTTTAATCAGAACAACGTCGTCGCGCACGATCCGGCCTCCGGGCAAATTCTTTGGCAGCACGCCTGGCCCAGCGGCAGCGAATGCGTCGCGCAGCCGGTGCCGCTGCCCGATGATCGTGTTTTGGTGTCGAGCGGTTACGGCATCGGTTGCAAGCTGTTTCACATTCAGCGCGGCGAGGGCAACGCTTTGCACGCCTCGTTGATTTGGGAGACGAACCGGCTCAAAGCCAAATTCACCAACGTCGTTCATCGCGACGGATACATTTACGGACTCGACGACGGCATTCTCGTCTGTCTCGATCTCGCCGACGGCGAGCGCGCGTGGAAGGCCGGACGCTACGGACACGGGCAAATGATCGGCGTCGACGATCTGCTATTGATTCAAGCCGAGTCCGGCGACGTCGTCTTGGTCGAAGCGAATCCGGCGGCGCATCACGAGCTGGCTCGTTTCGCGGCGCTGAATGGCAAAACCTGGAACAATCCCGCGCTTGCGGGAGCCTATCTGCTCGTGCGCAACGATCGCGAGGCGGCGTGTTATAAGCTGCCGCTGGAAGGTGAGCCGGAAGCATTGCCCTAAAGGTGATTCCGCACCGCTTTCTCACCGCCAAAATCCCTCCCGGATTTTGCTCGCGCCAAACACTTAAAAATATACCGCCGTGAATTTTCGGTTTATTCAGAATAAAATGAGGTCACAGCATCTTGTCATTAGCAACAAACCACGATTTGTCAAACCAGCCGTCCACTATCGTTTCGACTGATCCGCAAAACCACAGCAAGCTCAAAAATATTTGGAAAGATGTGCGCGAGTCCATAGCCGGCACGCAGCAGGATTTTACCGAAGGCCGCATCGGCCGCGCCATCCTGCTCCTGGCGATTCCGATGGTATTGGAAATGGCGATGGAGTCGCTCTTCGCCGTGGTCGACGTTTTCTTCGTCGCGCGGCTCGGCGCGGACGCCGTGGCCACCGTCGGCTTGACCGAGGCGCTGCTGACGCTCGTTTTTGCCGTCGCCTGGGGAATGAGCATGTCGACGACGGCGATGGTGGCGCGGCGCATCGGTGAAAAAGATTCGGCAGGCGCGGCCGTGGCCGCGGTGCAAGCCATCGGCGTCGGCGTCGCTATTTCCGTACCGATCGGCATCCTCGGCATTATTTTCGCGCCCAAACTGCTGGCGTTGATGGGCGCCTCGCCGAATATTATCGCCATCGGCTCCGGCTACACCGCGTGGATGATCGGCGGCAACCTCACCGTGCAACTGCTGTTTCTGATCAACGCCATCTTTCGTGGCGCCGGCGATGCCGCGCATGCCATGCGCGCGTTGTGGATCGGCAACATTTGCAATATAATTCTCGACCCCTGCTTCATATTCGGCTGGGGGCCGTTTCCGCAGCTGGGCGTGACCGGCGCGGCGGTGGCGACGAATATCGGCCGCGGCCTCGGCGTGCTGTACCAGCTTTTCGTGCTGTGGCGCGGCTGGAGCCGGGTCAAAATCAAACGCCGGCAAATCCGCCTCGATCCCGCCGTGATGCTGCGCCTGCTGCGGGTTTCCATCGGCGGCATCTTTCAAGTGCTGGTGGCGACCGCGAGCTGGCTGGCGTTGGTTCGTCTCGTTGCCATTTTCGGCAGCGCGGCCTTGGCCGGTTACACCATTGCGCTGCGCATCATCGTTTTCGCCATTCTTCCTTCGTGGGGAATGGGAAGCGCCGCGGCCACTTTGGTCGGCCAAAATCTCGGCGCGCAAAAGCCGGAGCGCGCCGAACGCTCGGTTTGGATCACCGGCCTGAGCAATATGGTTTTTCTCGGCGGCGTCACGATCGTTTTCACTCTGTTCGCCGAACCGCTGGTGCGCATTTTTACCAACGATCCGGCCGTCGTGCCGTTCGGCGTCGACTGCTTGCGTTACATCAGCTACGGTTACGTTTTCTATGCCTACGGCATGGTGATGGTGCAGGCCTTCAACGGCGCTGGCGATACGATGACGCCGACCATCATCAATTTGTTTTGTTATTGGCTGTTGCAAATTCCGCTCGCGTATGTTTTGGCCATGCCGCTGGGCTTGAACGCGCAAGGCGTGTTTCTGGCGATCACGATTTCCGAATCCACGATTGCCGTCGTCGGCGTTTTGGCTTTCCGGCGCGGGCGCTGGAAAAAACGAGAAATCTAATTGAAGGATGTTGTGCGCACGCGCATGTACGTCACGAATATAGCTGAAGATTGGGAGAAAATCGGCAAGGCCCACGGCGAGTTCTTTGGTGAGATTCGCCCGGCGACCAGCATGGTGGAAGTCAGCCGCTTGATTGATCCGGCAATGCTTGTGGAAATCGAAGCCGAGGCGATGATTATAGAATAAAAAAATCTTATAAAGTGAAAACATGGCGCGCTTTGTTACTCTTATACCGGAGAAACAACCATGACTTTTCCATTATTTTCGCGCGTTATTCTTGTCGAAGATATCCTCGAAGAAAATCTTTTTGCCGGCGACATTGGAACTGTTGTTGAATATTATCCGGCTACCAATGAAAATCCCGAGGGTTACGAAGTTGAATTTTTTTCCGCTAATGGTGAAACCCTTGCAGTTGTCTCGCTGATAGCGGCTGCCTTGCGCGCGGCAACGCGTCGGGACATTCTGCATGTGCGGCAATTGATGGCGGCATAAGCAGATCATCGTGAACCCAAAATAACAAACCCCACCTGAAAGTCAAGCCCTCTCTTGCCGGCAAATTTCGGTTGACATTCTGCGGTTTTTTCCTCATATTATTGGTCAGGAAAGGAACGGGCTACGCCCGCAGGGCGACGCCCGTAGGGTGCAATATGACGACCAGCGAAATCATCAAAACGCTCGCCAAGCGCTTGCAAGTGACGCAGGCCGAAGCGCGTCGTCTTTTTCGCGCCACGTTCGCCGCCCTCACCGCCAGCCTGCAAAAAGGGGAAACGGCGCGCCTGCGCGGCTTCGGCGCGTTCAGCGTCACGACGCGAAAGCCGCTCCGCGCCTACGATGCGGAATCCAACAGCTTCGTCCCCCTTCCGGCCAAACGCGAGATTTCCTTTCAACCGAACAAGCCTCTCAGCGCCGAAACCAAAGGTGGAGGCCAAAATGAATGAACCTCGTCGCGCCGATCTTTCCGCCCAACCTGAAACGCGAAAGCCGGACCAGTTGCTCCAGCGCCTCGCGCTCAACAGCGGCGTCTCCTTGCGTTTTATGCGCAAATTCGTTCACGAAATGGTGACCATTATTGAAGCCGGCTTGTTGCGAGACGGTGTGGTCAAAATTCATAACTTCGGAACATTCCGGCTCAGCCGGCCCCCGACCAACAGCGACGCCGCCAAAACCAGCCGGGCGCGCGTCATTTTCCAACCCACCCCCGGCCTGCGGGCGCTGGTTAATCAGGCCTTTGGCCCGCCGTTGCCATTTGGCAACCCGATTTCACTGCCGGCGCTGATCGAAAAACGTCTCGCCTTCCAATCCGCGCCGCCCGTATGGGCGCCGCCCGAGCCTGCCGTTGAAAAAATCCCGCCGCAAGAATTTGACATCGCCGAAGTGTTGCCCGAATTGCCGGAGGCGCCGCCGCGATTCGATTTTGCCGAAACCCACGGCGAAGCGAATGCGCCGGCAAAGCAAGAAGTTGAAGTGGGCGAATTAGTCGAGGCGCCGGTCAATGGCAAACAGAGCCGCGACGCATCAACGCACGATGAGCCAATGAATGGAAAACCAGTAAACGGCAAGTCCCCGATTTTCACCTTTGTTGAACCCGCTGAAGAAGCCGAACCCGTCGTCGCTCCGGCTGATTCCGAGCCGGATTGGCTGGCGCCAACAACCTCCGCGCCGCGCCGGAAACGCCGCTTCGTCTGGTACGCCGGCGCCTTTGCGATATTTCTGTTGCTGCTGCTCTTTTTACTGCCCGGCCGCATTTCGGAAAAGCAAGAGAACGCTTCTCGCGCTGTTGTCAGCACGCCGCACAGTCCAACCGAAAATACCTCGTCGCCGAACGGAACAGAGGCAACAACGAATGGCCGATCCCCAGCCGCGCCTGTCTCGACGCCGCCCCGATCTTCCGTTGAAAATGTTAATAAAGAAATCGGGGCCCCATTTTTTGCCGGCGGAGTGCATCGCGTCGTGAAAGGCGATAATCTGTGGGGCTTGTCCGGAAATTATTATCGCGACCATTACCTGTGGCCGAACATTTATCGCGCCAACAGTGCAACGATCAAAAATCCCGACGTTTTGGAAATCGACCAACAACTCGAGCTGCCGATTTTGCACGGCCCGGCGGAAAAGTTGACGCGTGAAGATCGCCGCCATTTGGCGGAAGGGTATTTTCTGTTGTATCGCTATTACAAGGTTCATGATCCGGCGCTGGCTCCGTTTGCGCTGTGGGCCGCAGTGCGATATGATGAACGGATTAAGTCGGACTATGCGGCAGAGTTGCGGGAGGATGATTTGGCGTTTTTGCAGGCGCATGAGGTGAGGCAGGTGGCGGAGAGGTGAAACGGCTAAAAAACCATTTGCTTTTGACGCCATTAGTTTTTTATATTAAAACAGAAGCAAAAACCCTGGCGGCATAGCTCAGTCGGCTAGAGCAGCGGAATCATAATCCGCGGGTCGGGGGTTCGAATCCCTCTGCCGCTACGCAAAAATGATTCGTCTGTGGGCGAATCATTTTTATTTTGTAGCCAGATGGCAAAATCAAACGATATGCGGATTGAGCCGATTGAGCGGATAGAATTATAATCTAAATCCGCTTCATCCGACGAACGCAGTCCGCTCAATCCGTTTACGCAAAAGTTTTGAGCGAATCTTATGGACCTCCTCCAGCAATTTCGCCAGCATTGCGCCGCTGAACAATTGGTGCAGCCGGGAGATCGGCTCCTGCTCGCAGTGTCCGGCGGGGTGGATTCGCGCGTCATGTTTGATTTGTTTTGCGAGCTTCAAAAAGATCCTAGCTTTGCTTCCAAGGATTCTGAAGGAAAATCAGGGCTACGCCCGTCCGGCCTGCAATTAGCCGTCGGACACGTCAATCACCAACTGCGCGGCGAGGAGTCGGATGAGGATGAGGCTTTCGTGAAAACGCTGGCCCAGGCAGCCGATCTGCCTTTTTATTCGGAGCGGGTCGAGGTATCAACGTATGCGCGGACACACAAGCTCTCGCTCGAAGCGGCGGCGCGCGAGTTGCGCTATCAAGCTTTGGAAAACTTTCGCGAAGATTGGCAGGCGCGCGCCATCGTCACGGCGCACACGCTGGATGATCAAGCCGAGACGATTTTGGATCACATTCTGCGCGGGTGCGGGTTGGCGGGGCTTGCGGGCATGGCGGCGCATACTGATTTTTATTTGAGCACTTCCTCAAAAAATCGCCGGCATCCCGTTGCCGCTTTCGAGCATAAAAAAAATGAAGGAGGTGCCGTCGCTCTTCCAGACGCTTCGCCCTTATCTGATGAGAAGCCCCTAAAGGGACAACTACAAAAAAAAATCTTGCGGCCGCTTTTGCCTTTCTCGCGCGAACAGCTTGAGGACTATGCCAAAGTCCGCCAGTTGCAATGGCGCGAGGATCGCACCAACACCGAGACTCGCTTTCGCCGCAATCGCCTTCGTCACGAGCTGCTGCCGCTGCTCAAAACTCGTTTCAATCCGCAGATCGCCGGCAGCCTGCAGCGTCTCGCCGCCATCGCGGCCTCGGCGGAAAATTATTTTCAGGCGGAGGCCGAAGCTGGTCTGCAAAAAATTATTAAAGAACAGCAATCCGGAAAAATTATTCTTGATCTTGAACTATTTTGGAAGTATTTTCCTATTATACAGCGTTACCTCATTCGCGCCGCCATGCGAAGACTGGTTGGTGAACCGGTCGAGTTGACATTTGCAGAAACCGCGCGCATGCTGGCGCTTTTGCAGGGAGCGGATAAAACCGATCTCAATAATCACAAGCCCGCCGCCGGCAAGCGTTATATTTGGCGAAAACAAGTCGAGGTGCGCGTCGATCACGACGGTGCGGTTTTTGAAAAACAAAAAGAAAACGGCAAAAAGAAAAAAGCAAGTGCGGTTATCGTTCCTGTAACGATTGGCAAACACTGCGAAATTCCCGATACGAATCTGGCACTGTTGGTCGAGCGAAAAGAGCTGCCGGCCGATTGGCGCCGACAGGTCAATGCCCATTCCCAATTTGTCGATGCGGAAAAAGTGCGAGGCGAATTGCAGGTGCGGTTTCCGCAGCCTGGCGACCGCTTCGTGCCGCTGCGGACGAATGACGGCGCGGCAGCGGAGGGCGGATCGAAGAAACTTTCGGATTTTTTCACGGATCTGAAAGTGCCGCTGCATCGACGCCGGACGACACCGATTTTGGCAGGCGATCATATCATTTGGATTTGCGGCCATCGCCTCGACAACCGTTGCAAGATTACGCCGGCCACCCGAAATGTGCTGCATTTACAGTTGTTGTCGTTGGATGACGATGGTTCAGCAGCTTAATGCACATACGAACGCTTGGATACCGAGACAGCTTCGGCATTGAAACGAAATAAAAGCTTAAAAACTGATTTCCTGAATATTGACCAAGAACTCGAAGCTCTATTTCGGGCGTATGCGAATGAAGACTTCGAAGACGGCATGGAAAGCGAATTCATAAGTGAATTCGTATCACGCATTCAAAAATATGGAAACCAGGCCGTCGAGGCCGTGAAGCGTATCATTCTTGCGGAAACCGTAAAGCCACACATGGCATTTGAGGCTTTGCGTTGGTTAGGCCGTATCAATCATCCGGAGTCATATAGATCCAGATTGCTTTTTATGGAAATGTGTCTTGGCAATCCCCTCAGGTTGGTGAGGGACGGTGCTGCACTCGGATTAGCTTCAATGAAAGACGCTCATGCAATCCCTTATTTGCGCAAAGCCATAGCTCAAGAAAAAACTCAAGATCTGGGAAAAGACTTGGAAACAGTTCTCTCTCGATTAGAAAAGTTGTCGAATGCCACAAAATATTTAATGCGATACAAGAAGGATACTTGGATTTGCACAAAGTCAACAAATCACTAAGGAACAAAATCACACAATTGTAGATTTGAATTTCAACCAGGAAAATTTTTACAGCTAGGCCGGCCCTGCCGCAGGCCAAGGCCGGCTGTGCTACGATACAATGAACCCGCTGTAGAGGAGCCGAGCGTGCCCGACGAAACCGCGAAGTTTTTAGAAAATCAATACCCGATTCTGATCACAGCAGAACAGATTCAGGCGAAGGTGAAAGAAATGGCCCGGGAGCTTTCGGCGGACTATGCCGGGAAATGTCCGGTTTTCATCGGCGTGCTCAATGGCAGTTTTATGTTTTGCGCCGATCTGCTGCGTCACCTCACTATCGACTGCGAAGTTGATTTCATCAAAATTTCGAGTTACGGCGAGGCGATGCGCACTTCCGGCGTGGTGAAAGTCCGGAAAGAGATCGACTGCCACATCGAGGGCCGGCATGCGCTCGTGGTCGAAGATATCATCGACTCCGGCTTGTCGGTGACATTTCTGGAAAAAAAATTGCGCGCAATGAAACCGCAATCGCTCAAATTCGTCTCATTATTAGTCAAGGAGGGAAGCGCGCAGGTCGAGTATCCCTGTGACTACGCCGGCTTTCGCATTCCCAACCGTTTCGTCGTTGGCTACGGCCTGGATTACGCGCAGAAGCTGCGCAATCTGCCGGCGATTTATGTGATGGATTGAAATCTGCAAAAAATCGAATCATAAAGAGAAAAGGAAGAAAGACGTTGTCTCCGAACAATCGTTCCGGCAATAACAAGAAACCGCGCAAGGATGATAATTCCCAATGGACGCGCCCGGCGCGCACGCTGGCGTTTTGGGCGATCATTCTGATGGTTTCGATTTGGGTGACGATGACCGTCAGCCACGAAGAGCGCCAAGTCCGCACGGTGACGTATTCGCAATTTCAAGAGCTGCTGCAGCAAAAGAGAATCAAAAGCATAGAAGTCAAGGGCACGCGGCTGGACGCGGAGCTTTTGCAGCCGCTGCAGATCGATCCGAAAGAGAGAACGAATTACGTTCGCGTCAATCTGCCGGAAAAGCCGAATTACGCCATCGTCGACGATTGGCAGAAAATCTACGGCGGTGACAGCCAGTTGGCCGTCACCTTCAAGGACGAATCACAGGATTGGTGGAATTATCTGCTCAGCCTGTTGCCGTGGATCATTCTCGGCTCGTTTTGGCTTTTTCTGCTGCGGCGCATGCAAGGCGTCGGCAGCAAGGGCATTTTTTCGTTCGGCAAATCGCGCGCGAAAATGCTGACCGAGAACCGCCCCAAGGTGACGTTCGACGACGTCGCCGGCGCCGACGAAGCCAAGCAAGAGCTGCGCGAGATCATCGAGTTTTTGCGCGAGCCGGAAAAATTTCAGCGACTCGGCGGCAAAATTCCGAAAGGCGCGTTGCTGCTCGGCCCGCCGGGAACCGGGAAAACATTGCTGGCGAAAGCGGTGGCGGGTGAAGCCGGTGTGCCGTTCTTCAGCATGTCCGGCGCGGATTTTGTGGAAATGTTCGTCGGCGTCGGCGCTTCCCGCGTGCGCGATCTTTTCGAGCAGGGCAAGAAAAATGCGCCGTGCATTATTTTCATCGATGAGATTGACGCCGTCGGCCGGCATCGTGGCGCGGGCTTGGGCGGCGGCCATGACGAGCGCGAGCAAACCCTCAACCAACTGCTCGTCGAGATGGATGGCTTCGACTCCAATGAAGGCGTGATTCTCATTGCGGCGACGAACCGGCCGGATGTGTTGGATTCGGCGCTGCTGCGGCCGGGCCGTTTTGACCGCCAGATCGTGGTGGATCGCCCGGACGTGCGCGGCCGCGAAGGCATTCTCAAAGTGCATACCAAAAAAATCCCGATTGCCAAAGATGTGAATTTAAACGTGCTCGCCAAAGGGACGCCCGGTTTTTCCGGCGCCGATATCGCCAGCATGGTCAACGAAGCCGCCCTGCTCGCGGCGCGCAACAGCAAAGATCGCGTCTCGATGCGCGATTTGGAAGAAGCCAAAGACAAAGTATTGATGGGCACCGAACGCCGCAGCATGTTGATCAGCGAAAATGAAAAAAAGATTACGGCTTATCACGAGGCCGGCCACGCTTTGGTGGCGAAATTTACGCCGGGTTCCGATCCGGTGCACAAAGTGACGATCATTCCGCGCGGCCGCGCGCTCGGGTTGACGACGACGCTGCCGATCGACGAAAAACACAATTATTCGCGCAATCATTGCGAGTCGCTGCTGGCGCATCTGATGGGCGGGCGCGAAGCCGAGAAGCTCGTGTTCAAAGAGACCACCACCGGCGCCGGCAACGATATCGAACGCGCCACCGAATTGGCGCGCAAGATGGTTTGCGAATGGGGTATGAGCGATCTGATGGGACCGTTGTCGTTCGGCAAAAAAGAGGAAGAAATCTTTTTGGGCCGCGAGATCGCGCAACATCGCGATTACAGCGAACGCACGGCGCAAGCGATCGACGAAGAAGTCAAGCGCATCGTGCTCGAAGCCACCGAGCGCGCCGCCAATATTGTGAAGCAAAACGAAGACAAGCTTCATGCGATCGCGCAGGCTTTGCTCGAACGCGAAATGGTGGACGGCGATGAGATCGACGCGATTCTCAACGGTGAATTGCTGCCGCCGATCGAAACTGGCAAAAACGGCCGCCCGGAGGAGATGGCCGAAAAAACCGTTGCAGCTTAAATTAAAGCGTAAAACGTAAAGCGTAATTCGTAACACTTAAGATAAGGATTGTCATCATGCCGCTTCCGGAGGGAAGCATCTTTTTGATCATCGCTTGGGGGTTCGTCGTTTTTTTGCTCTGGAATTTTTATCATTTTAGCCAGGCGTTCCGCCAAACGACTTTCGTGATTCTCGCCGGCCTGGCTTCGGCGGCTTTGGCGGGGGGAATCATGTATTTGCATTCTCACGAAAAAAAGCCGATGCCGGATGGACGCACAGGTGTCTTGATTTTTCCTTTTGTCGAGGAAACCGGCAACGGCTCAGCCGGAATCATCAATGCCGGCGGCCTGGCTATCGCCGATTTGATTGGCGAGCACCTGCAACAGGCAACGCCCACGCCTTTTTACAGCATTCCTCCTGATGCGCTTTTTGGTGTTGCCAATCACGATTCTCTCGTTTATATTGATTACGTTTTGCGTTTTGCCCAAGCGGCCGGATTGCGAATCATCGCTTTTGGCGTTTATCAAAAGACGGTGAGTTCGCCGGCCAACCATCATGAAAGCTGGTCGGCTGAGATTCAACTTTTTGATTTGCGCCAAAAATCGTCGGCGGGCGCGCGCTTACAACTGCCGGCGCGCTTGAGCAATTTGCACGAGCTGGCAGCCGCAGCGGCGCAGGCTATTTTGCAAGACTTTGCAAAGCGAAACGATATGGCGTTGGCAGCGGCATGGCAAAATGAAATCGACGCCGATTTTTTGCAGCGTTATTATGCCGCCAAGCTGGCGTTGGCACTGAATCAAACTGAATCGGCGGTGCAGCAGGCGCAAGCGTTGTGGCGAGCCGACACCAGCCGGGCGCCATTCGCCGGCCTTTATGCACAGGCAATCATGGCGCAGCTCCGGCGCAAAACGGCTGCCCAGAGAGAATGGGAGGAGAGCTTGCGTATTTTTCAACGCGCGGCCGCCCAGGATTCGCTGCGCAGCGAAAGCGCGCGCTTGCTCGGCGAGTTTTACATCCGGCTGAAAAAATGGAACGAGGCGGAACGCGCCTTGTTGCAAGCGCGCCGCCGCGAGCCAACCGACAGCGAGATTTATCTGCTGCTGGCACAATTTCACCACTCGCGTTTTCAGCCGCTGGGATTCCAAAACGAGCTTGAGCTGTACGAACACGCGCGGGCGTTGAATCCGATCAACCTTCAAGCCGGTTTGGCGGAAGCGGATTATCTGTGGCGCGAGAATCGCGAAAAGCAGGCGATTGAAATTTTAGAGCATTGGCTCAAGCTGAATCCCAATCACCTCGAGGCGTTGATGAGCCTCGGCCGGATTTATATTGCCAAAGGCAGCCAGGCAAAAATTTTCGAGATTTACGAGCGCATTTTAAAGCTGGCGCCGGACAACGCCGAAGCATATTATAATCTCGGCATCGTTTATTATCATGCCGAAGACGATGAGAACGCCATCAAGTTTTTTGAGCGCGCCATCCGGCTCGACAATCATGCCGAAGCCCGGCTTTATCTGGCCGGCATTTATCAACGCCGCGGCGACCTCGAGCGGGCGATGCACTATCTGCGTGAGCGCATTCGTTTGAGCCGGGGCGACGACGACCAATATGCCGCCGAAGCGCGCCGCCAGCTTTACACCATTTTGTTGGGCCGCGGCGAAATTCCGCCGCATCTGCGGCCGGATAATCTAAAATAGATGCTGGCTGCTCGATGCGTGATGCTGCTTTGAGATTATCGCATCATCATCCAGTAGCCAGCAACTAACATCCAGCGACCAGCCCATGACCACCTACTCTTTCCGCCAGCTTCATCTCACCACGCGCCGCGACGTGATCGCTGAATTCGGCGCCGTTTTGGAAGAAGCATCGGAAGATTGGTTCTCCTTTTTGCAAAATTTTCCTTATCTGTTCAAAGTTTTACTCCTAGACAGTAAATGGAAAGCAAATCTGCGCGCCGAGCTTGAAGCGAGCGAACTGTCGTTTCGACCCGTGTCTCCGAACCGCGCCTATATTTTTTCCGACGCCGACAAAATAAAAAAATGGCTTGCGGCGGAACAATTCCGTTCGCACGGCGCCAAGAATTTCGCTGCGGCTTTGGCGCAATTTCTCCAGCGGCACGAACGCAACAATTTTCTTTTGGCGACGAAACCGCAGCCGCTGGCGGCCGGCGGGCGCACGCTGATCATGGGCGTGCTCAATTGCACGCCGGATTCTTTTTACGACGGCGGAAAATATTTTTCGCACGAAGCGGCGGCGGCGCACGGTTTGCGTTTGGCCGAGCAAGGCGCCGATCTCATCGACGTGGGCGGGGAATCGACGCGGCCTCAAGGCGTTTATGGGCAAGGCGCGGAACCTGTTCCGGCTGCCGAAGAAAAACGCCGCGTGCTTCCGGTGATCGAAGCGTTGGCCAAAAAACTCCACATTCCGCTCAGCATCGACACGTATAAAGCGGAAGTGGCCGAAGCCGCGGTGCAAGCCGGCGCGAGCCTGGTGAACGACATCAGCGGTTTTCAATTCGATGCGCACATGCCGGCGACGGTGGCGCGATTGGGGGTGCCGGTCGTGATCATGCACACGAAAGGCACGCCGGAGAATATGCAAACAAACCCGGTTTATGAAAATTTAATGGATGAACTTTATTTGTATTTCGAGCGGCAAATCGAGCTGGCGCGCAGCGCCGGCGTTGCCGAAGATCGGATGCTCATCGATCCCGGCATCGGCTTCGGCAAACGCGTGCCGGATAATTATGAAATCATCCGGCGTTTGCCGGAATTGCGCGGCCTCGGCTGCCCGATCTTGATTGGCCCCTCGCGAAAATCTTTTGTCGGCAAAGCGCTCAATTTGCCGCCGGAACAGCGCCTGGAAGGCACCGCCGCCGCCGTTGCCGCGGCGGTGATGAAGGGCGCGCATATCATCCGCGTGCACGACGTGATGGAAATGCGCCGCGTCGCCGCGATCGCCGATCTCATCGCCGGGCGGACGGAATGGCAAAACATGTAACGCCGGCAGGAATGTTTTAAAGGGAGCGATTGGTTTTTGTTGCCTGCCATTTGCAAACTTGCAACTTGCTATGAACGGACTCGAGCTTTTTCGCATCGCTTTTTTGCGCGTGACGCTGCTGGATGTGCTCGACATCCTGGTCATCAGCTACGTGCTGTATCGACTCTATCTTTTCATCCGCGGCTCGCGCGCGGCGCAAATGGCCGTGGGCCTGGTGGTGATTCTGCTGGTCTCGTGGCTGGCGCATCTTTCCAGCATGAGCGGCATCAGTTGGATTTTCAGCAAACTCGAAACCATCTGGCTGATCGCGTTCGTCATTCTTTTTCAGCCGGAGTTGCGCCGAATGTTGGTTTATCTCGGCCAAAGCCCGCTTATTCGCTTTTTCGTCAAAGTTTCCGGCACGCGCACGATTGACGAAATTGTACGCGCCGCGCAAGAGCTGTCGCGGTTGCGCTTTGGCGGCTTGATCGTTTTGGTGCGCGATGACAGCTTGAAAGCGGTCGTCGAAACCGGCATCAAGATTCAAGCGGAAGTTTCCGCGGCCTTGCTGATGTCGCTGTTCAGCCCCAAGTCGCCGCTGCACGACGGCGCGGTGATCATCGAAAACGACGTCATCGTCACCGCCAAATGCATTCTGCCGCTCTCGCAGGATGATCAAATCGACAAGCGCCTGGGCACGCGCCACCGCGCCGGCCTGGGCCTGGCCGAAGAATCCGACGCCGTGATTCTGATTATTTCCGAAGAAACCGGCAAGCTCTCGATCGCCATGGACGAGCGTTTGCTGCCGGACTTGAGCCTCGAGGAAGTGGAAAATATTCTCAAAGCTTCGCTGCGGCCCACGGCGAGCAATTGAGCAAGGAGCAAATGGCAAGGGCAAGGGAAACTGAGTCGGGCTACGCCGTGGGGCAAGAAACTCCTGACTCATTCGTATTTCCTGTCTCAGGCCGAAACAAGCCTGCCAAATCTTTCCCACCGTAAGTGTTGAATTTTCGCGCCAACCTTCCGACAACGCGCTGGCATCAGATTTGATAAAACATCCCCACACGTTTTAACACGAACTCCGGCCATTACAAAAACGTTATTCACGGACCGGAACCGGCGCCGCAGGGCATGATTATATGAACCCGAACACACAAGCGCATTACGCCAAAACCAGCTTCACCAATTTCCTGCCGGCTGAATTCAGCCTCCCGAGCCAGCCGGAGAAAGAAAATTTTGACCATCATCACCTCGCGAACAACGAGGGGCTCGACGAAACCTGGGCGCCGATGGCGGCTTTTCTCGACGCGATGCAGGAGGCGGTCAGCGGCGTGGACGAATATCTTTGCGTCAAATACTGGAACACGCCGATGGCAAAACTCACCGGTGTGGCCGCCGGCGAAGCGATGCACCGCCCACTCTTCTCGCTGCTGCCGCGCGACTTCGAACGCAATCTCGAGACCGGGCTCCGGCATCTTTTTAACCAACGCGCGCTGGGCCAGGACGAAAACGCGGAAATCATCGCCGGTGAATTTTCGCAGCGGCATGGCGACAGCGAGTTTTTCGATTTCTCTTATCGCATGCGCGTCCTGCCCACCAATGGCAATCGCGGCGTGGCGATTATCACCCTGCGGCCGGCGCGTGAAGGCCGCCGCCAACGCCGGAAGGAACAGCCGGATCCATTCGGCCTGCTCGGGCAGTTAAGCGCCGGGATTGCCAAGGAGCTGGCCGATCCGCTGAACACGATTTGCAGCAAGATCGACAATATCGTCGCGCTCACCGGCAATCATTGGAATGAAAATTTGGAGGGCGAGCTGCACGGCATTATCACCGAGGTGTATCGCATCAGCCATCTCGCCAACAACATTCTGACCATGTCGAGTCACGCGGCGTCCAACTGCGCGCCGATCGACATCAACCAGTTGATTCCGGAAGCCATCGCTTTCTTGGAGCATACGCTGAATCGCCGGATTGCCTGCATCACGGCGCTGCACGAGGGCTTGCCGCCGGTGCAAGGCGATCCCCTTCTGCTGCAAAGCGTTTTGCAAAATATTTTGCGTTACGCCGTGGAAGCGGCCGGCGAGGATGCGGTGCCGCGAATTCAGACCGGCCTGTTTACGCCGCAGCCGGCCAACGGGCGGGCCTTAGCCAAAGCGAACGGCAAAGCCGCCACGACATCCGGTCTCGTCATCCGCATCGAAGACCGCGGCGCTGCGATCACGCCGGAGATTCTGGCGCAGCTTTTCGATCCGATTGCGTGCAGCAAACAATTCGGCCTCGCCACCGGCCTCGGCTTGTTCATCAGCAAAAGAATTGTTGAATCCCATCGCGGCCAGCTTCGCGTGAACAGCGCGCCGGGCCGCGGCACGATTTTTACGATCACTTTTAAAATGTAACACCGGCTCGTGTTGGCAATTTTTTCCCAACACGGCTCTATGGGCGCTGCCTGCATGAATTCTCATCACGCACTGCAACAAGGCGGCGCCCGTAGAGTCACAATCACCGGCCCCGACTTTCCCCGCGAAAGATCGGGGCCGGTTGTTTTTTGAGCCCACTTCAGCGGGAATAATCACGCACGCCCTCGCTTTATTGTTCTCCTGATAAGCCAAATCCGTGCTATCATTGCAAAGATTCTTAACAACCAAGACCCGAAGACACCAAGAAAATCTCATGACCTTCGTGTGTTGGTGACTTTGTGGTTAATTTCGTTTTGGTTCATCAAGAAAAATTTCTTGACTAAGGCGTATTTTTTTGCTACTATTGCCCATTCGGTGAGCGGACGGCTGCTGATGGCAACCTATTTAACTTCAGAACAAAGATGAATAACGCTATTATCCGACGGTTCGTGTGTATTAGCGCACTCTTGTTGATCTCCAATCTTTGGAGCCAGGAGCTGACGCCAGAGCAGCAGGCGGAAAGCGTGCTCAGTTTCGCGCGGCGCTTGATCGCGCAAAAAGACGTGCAGATCGCGCTGGCCGTTCTCGAAAAATTGGCGCAATATTATCCCGGCACGCCGGCGGCGCAAAAAGCGCAAGCGCTGCGTGATAGTCTCCTGGCGCTGCCGCCGCCTTTGGATCAAGGCGGCCGCGTCGGTGTCGTGGTGTTCAGCACGTTGTACGGCACCTGGCTCGGCCTCGCGCTTCCCATCATCGCTGAAGCCGATGATCCGAAGGCGTTTGTCGCCAGCATGATGGCCGGCTCCACTGTTGGTTTGGTGGCCTCGTTGAATGCAACCAAAAACGCAGCCATTTCCGATGGCCGGGCGGCGTTGATCAATTTCGGCGGCTGGTTTGGCACCTGGCAGGGCATCACGTGGAGCAATGCGCTCGGTGCTGCTGATCGAGATGTTGTGACCGGCGCTGTGATCGGCGGCCTCACCGGGCTTGGTACTTCGATTGCCTTGACCGCGGCGAATAAAAACATCCGGCCGGGATATGCCACTTTGGTTAACTTCGGCGGGATTTGGGGAACGTGGTTCGCCCTGTGCGCCGCCGAGATTGCCGAGGTGCAGGGAGAAGAAACCGAGTTTGGCTTGATAGCGACCGGCGGCGACATCGGCGTTATTGCCACGGCGATTGCCGCCAGAAACACGCAAATGAGCCGAGGCCGCGCCCGGCTGATCAACATCGCCGGTGTGGTTGGAACGGTGTTCGGTCTCGGTGTGGCCGTACTTGCCGAGGTGGATAATGAGCAAGCGGCGTTTGCGGTGATGGGCGCGGGGAGTTTGGCCGGTCTGCTCCTGGGCAGCTCTGCGACCAAGAATTACGACCGCGCTTTTCATTTTGACGATCAAAAACGTTTTGGCATTTTAGGCGCGCCGTACTTGCAAGTGATGGCCGAACCGCGCTGGACGAAGCCGGTTCATGCTTCTCGGGTGCGGACGGTCAAAATGCCGCTGGTTTCCGTACATTTTTAATGAAAAAGAATTTGCCTGCGACTGCAATCCAGACTGAGGTTACGGCATAATTTGTTGAGCCAAAAGGAGCAGAAAGATTCGATGAATTCTTGCGTGCATCAATTATTTCTGCTCGGTTGTCCGGTTCTTCCCATTCGTCGCTTCCTCACACTTCTTCCGATACCTTCCGGCCTCCTGCACAAACTCTTCCCCGCGTTCGCGATCACGCTTGGATAAACTCAGAACGCCGATTCGCTCCAACTCGCGGCAGGCCTCTTCAGTTTTGCCGGCGGCTTGGTAGACTTTCGCCAGGCGCGTGCGTCCCACCAGCTCCAAATATGGCGACAGGCGATCCTCATTCTGTAAAGAAGAGAGAATCTGGCGATAATGCACCGCCGCTTGATCATAGCGTTTGGCTCGATAAGCCGCTTCGCCGGCGCTCCAGAGAAAGAAGCGGCTGGCCGGATAAATGACCAACGCCGAATCGATCAGCGCCAGGGCCGCCGCCGGGCGGTTTTCGTCGATGAGAATCCAACTCAGGCCGTTGATGGCGGCGGTGCGGCCGTAGCGGCCATGGACGATGGCTTGTCGAATCATGCGAATGCCCTCTTCACGCTCATCTTTGACGAAGGGGAGCCAACTGAAGGTTTTGCTCATTTTGCTGCGATAGTATTTGTACGTGCCGATGCCGAGATAGGCGTCATGCAGTTGCGGATCGATTTTCAGCGCCGCTTCCAAGTGCTGGAGGCTTTGCCAGCCGTAACGGAAAGCCTCGAGATACTTTTTCTTTTTTCCCATTAGAAAAGCTTCGTAGCCCATCGCGCTGCCATAAAAAAAATGCGCCCAGGCCTCGTCGCGACCTTCTTTTAGTTTTGTTTGCGCCAGCTTGCGGCAGGCAGCGATTGCCGAAAAAAAAGCGTTCTCATCACGTTCGTAGTCTTCGTAATCCATCATCCTCGCCTGCAAAACGGCGGCTCTGAAAAAATATCCCCCTGGTTCGTTTGGGGTTGATTTGATCACCAGGTCGGCAAGCGACAAGGCTTCGTCGTATTGTTGCAAAATCGTTTGAGCAATTACGCTTTGCAAAAGAGAATCGATTCGAGCGGCGTGATCGAGCGTAAGCAAAGCGCTGGCCGTGGCGGGCGCTTCCGCATTTCCGTTCGCTTGTGCGTAAGTTATCACGTTATGTAGGAAAACTTGAACGGCTAAGATGGAAAAAAAAGTTATTTTCATCACGGTACGAAAAGAAGTTCAAGACGCTCTTTGAGAAAAGTCTATGTTGAAAATTAGCAGGAAAGCGTAAATTCGCAAGTTTAATTTTCTTCACAAATTCCGTGATTCCGCATAGTTGGGTTACGCCCCTCGCGGGGAACAATCCGAAGCCGGCCGCCTCCAAAGCGCAAAAAAACGTGGCGCGCAACGAAAATATTGACAAAAATTTTAAAATTTCGTATATTGCCATGCTGTTTGCCTTTAAAAAAAGAATACCGGAATTGCTCACCAGAAAGGAGGGAGTGTGGCCAAGCTCACTGGTGGTAGCCGTTCGCGCAGCGACCAGACGCTGGAGAAATATCTCCAGGAGATCGGCGAGGTGCCGCTACTATCGGCTGAAGATGAAATCGAACTCGCGAAACGTATCAAACGAGGGGATCAGGACGCCCTGGAAAAGCTCACCAAAGCCAACCTGCGCTTCGTGGTGAGCGTCGCCAAACAATACCAGAACCAGGGGCCGTCGCTGGGGGATTTGATTAACGAAGGAAATTTGGGACTGATCAAAGCTGCCAACCGTTTTGACGAGACCCGGGGCTTTAAGTTTATTTCTTACGCCGTCTGGTGGATTCGCCAGTCCATCCTGCAGGCGCTGGCGGAGCAATCCCGTGTCGTGCGTTTGCCGCTCAACCGCGTCGGTGCCATCAACAAAGTCGCCAAAGCCTTCAGCGCGCTCGAGCAGGAATTTGAACGGGAGCCGATGCCCCATGAGATCGCCGACGAGCTGGCCATGACGATCGCCGACGTTGCCGACACGATCAAAATTTCCGGCAAGCATGTCTCGCTCGATGCGCCATTTAACCAGGACGAAGAGAGTCGCCTGCTCGACGTCATTGAAAATAACGAGATGCCGTCGCCGGACAGCTCGTTAATGACGGAGTCGTTGAAAATCGAGGTGGAACGGGCACTATCGACATTGACCCAAAGAGAAGCCGAAGTGGTCAAGCTCTATTTTGGGTTGGGTCGGGAGCACCCGCTCACCTTGGAAGAAATCGGCCTGCGCTTCAAGCTCACCCGCGAGCGCGTCCGGCAAATCAAAGAAAAGGCGATCAAACGCCTCCGCCATGCTTCACGCAGCAAGCCTCTGCGCAGTTATCTGGGGTGAAAGGTTGCGCCGGGTAAAAGTCTATTCAAAAATGAGTCCACCGGCATACTACAGTTTTGTAATACGAAAAATTTTCACTTGACAACAAAAATCCTTTTGGTTATATTCAATGCATCTCATCGAATTACTTTTATGGGCAACGGTGTTTTTTTGTTCAGCCTTGTTTTTTTGCGCTGATTTATCCGGTTCCTCTTTGGTAGCGTTTGTTGATGTATCTGGATGTTGGAGCGGCTCAAAAGCCCTTTCGGGCAAAACTTTAAAATCACCCTGGAAAAGTCGAACGGCGCCCGCCGGACTTTCCTGGCAACGGTCATCTGTGGAGATAAGTTTTCCGGGCTACGCCCGTAGGGTAAGTCGCGAAAATCACGGCCAGGTCTCTGCACTCTTTACGGAGGAAGGAAGTTATGCGCGATAAAAAGATCAAGCTGATCTATTTCTCGACGCACGGGTCGGAAGTTAAATCGGTTAATCTAACGTGGAAGAGGATTCTTTCAATCATGTTTTCGTCATTTGTCGTCATGCTGCTTTTGGTCGGATCCTCTATCGCCATCTTCTCCGACGCCTATCACAATGTTCGTATTGCCTCGTTGAGCAAGACCAACCAAATTCTCAACGGCCAGTTGCAACTCTTAAACAACAAGGTTGCAGAAATTGAGACGCAAATGCAAGCTGTTGAGCGAAGCGACGATGCGATGCGCATCAAAAACGGTTTGCCGCGCCTCGACGAGGATTTGCGTCGCGTCGGCATCGGAGGCGCGGGCGAGGAAAACCCCGAGTTGAATGCGCTGCCGCCGGATTTGCAAGGCCAAACCAAACTGATTAGTGTGGCCGTCGCGGAGTTGGCGCGCCGGCTGCAACTGCATCAAGAGAATATTGCGGAAGTCAGTGCGAAAATGCGCGATGATTCCGTTATGTACAAGCACATCCCTTCTATTCGGCCGGTGCTTGACCGCGATGGTTATGTGACCGACAAGTTTGGCCTGCGCATCGACCCGTTTATCGAACGAGCCAAGCATCATAACGGTATCGATATTTCCGCTGAACCAGGCACCGAAGTTTATGCCCCTGCTGCGGGACGAGTGGAAAAGGCTGAAAATATCTACACCCCATGGGTCGGCTATGGCAAACACGTCATCATCGATCACGGCAACGGTTACAAAACGCTTTACGGCCATCTTTCGCAGATCAGAGTCAGAACCGGCCAACAGATTGACCGCGGGCATGTCATCGGCTTGGTCGGTGAAACCGGCCGCGCCACCGGGCCGCACCTGCACTACGAAGTCAGCCTTAAAGGCAAGCAGCTCAATCCCGAGCGGAATATGTTGGAAGGGCAATTCATCAATTGAGTTTGAGTTGTAAAAAATTCTAAAAAAGCGATTTCCGATGGAAATCGCTTTTTTTGTTTGAAATTAAGCCGTGGTAAATCGAAGCTGATTATGTGCGAATCACAGTTGCAAAATTAAAATTTTGTACTATATTTAAGGAGACTTTAAATCGAGCGTCAAAGCATTTTCAAACCCTTGATGTAATTTGAAAACCCGTTCCACTCCACAACTCAGCCTGCCCATTGAGGTTGATGGTGAAAAAGTCCCCGACGGGCGTAGCCAGGAAAACTCATCAACCGCTGCGCCGCGCCAGGCGACGATCACGCCGGCGAATTTTTCCATCGACCGCATTTTGGAGGAGTTGAATGACGCGCAGCGGGAAGCCGTGCAACATCCCATCGGGCCGCTGGCGATCATTGCCGGCGCCGGCACCGGCAAAACGCGCGTCATCACCTATCGCATCGCTTATCTCATCGCCGCCAAACTCGCCAAACCCAACGAGATTCTCGCCCTCACTTTTACCGACAAAGCCGCCGCCGAAATGGAAGAGCGCGTCGATGTGCTGGTGCCCTACAGCTACACCGACATGACGATCGCGACTTTTCATTCCTTCGGCGACAAACTGGTGCGCGAATTTGCCGTCGATCTCGGCCTCGATCCTGATTTCAAGCTGATGACGCAAGCCGAGCAAGCCCTGTTTTTGCGCGAGCACCTGTTCCAGCTGCCGCTCAAACATTATCGCCCGTTGAGCAATCCCACCAAATTTCTCGGTGACTTGCTGCGGCATTTCAGCCGCGCCAAAGACGAAGATATTTCGCCGGCGGAATACCTCGAATTTGCCGAAAAAAATCTGGCCGCCGCGCGCCAACAAAACGAAAATTCTGCCCTCGTTTTGGAGGCGGAAAAGCAAGTTGAGTTGGCGAAATGTTACGAGGCTTATCAAAAGCTGTTGGTCGAATCGAGCGTGTCGGATTTCGGCGATCAAATCACGCTCGCGATTCGCTTGCTGCGTGAATCACTGGATGTGCGCCGCCGCTTGCAGGAACGTTATCGCTACATTCTCGTCGATGAATTTCAGGACACGAATTACGCCCAGTTTCAGCTTGTCAAAGAGCTGGCCGCCCGGCATCGCAACATTACTGTCGTTGCCGATGACGACCAATCCATCTACAAATTCCGCGGCGCGGCGATCAGCAATATTTTGAATTTCAGCGACACCTACCCCGACGCCAAATACGTCGTGCTCACCCAAAACTACCGCTCGACGCAGGCGATTTTGGACGCATCTTACAAACTGATTCGCCATAACGATCCCGACCGCCTCGAAGTCAAACAAAAAATCAACAAGAAACTGCTTGGCCGCGCGCCGGGCGGCAAACCGGTCGAGCATTTGCATTTTGACACCTTGTCCGCCGAAGCCGAGGCCGTCGCTGAAACGATCAAGCAAAAAATCGTCAATGAACAACTCAAGCACGGCGATTTTTGTGTACTGGTTCGCTCGAACAACGCTGCCGATCCGTATTTGCGCGCCCTCGCCGAGAAAAAAATCCCCTATCGTTTTTCCGGCAATCGCGGGCTTTATCAGCGCGAAGAAATCCGGCTGCTGATCGCCTTTCTCAAAACCATTGCCGATCCGCGCGACTCGCAGAGTTTGTATCATCTCGCACTGTCGGAAATTTATCGCATGCCGATGGCGGATTTGCAGTCTTGCCTCGGCATTCACGACCGCACCAACCGCGCGCTCATCAGCATTTTTCGCAAACCGGACGAGTTCGAGTCGAACGATCCGCTTTCCGCCGAAGGCCGGGTGACGATGGCGAAGATCGTCAGCGATCACGACAAATATCTCGAAAAATCGCGCCAACTGCCGGCGTATGCGCTGCTCTATCATTTTCTCAAAGACACCGGCTACTTGAGCCGATTGGCCGCCGGCGAATCCGCCGAAAGCGATTACAAACTGCGCAATCTCGCCAAGTTTTTCAATACGGTGCAAAATTATTCGCATTTCACCGCCTCCGGCGACGCCGCGTTTTTTGCCAAGCATCTCGATCTCATGCGCGACTTCGGCGACGATCCGGGCCTCGCCGACGCCGATCTCGACGAAGACGCGGTACACGTGTTGACCATTCACAAAGCCAAAGGCTTGGAGTTTCCCGTTGTTTTCATGGTTGGACTCGTGGCGCAAAAATTTCCGACGAATCAACGCAACTCAACCATCGAGCTGCCCGAGGCGCTGATCAAAGATCACTTGCCGGAGGGGGATTTTCATTTGCAGGAGGAACGCCGGTTGTTTTATGTCGGCATGACGCGGGCGCAGCGCGAGTTGTATCTCACCAGCTCCCGCGATCACGGCGGCGCCAAGCCGAGAAAAGTGAGCCGGTTCGTTCACGAGGCCGTCGATCACGCTCATGCCGACGAAGATTACCTCAAGCGGTCGCCGTTGGAGTCGCTGGCGCGTTTCGAGTTGACGCCGGAGGAAATGCCGCCGGAGGATGGCGCGATTCCCGACGATCAAATTCTCACGCTCGATTCGCATAAGATCGACGACTATCTCACTTGTCCGCTGAAATACAAATACGCCCGTATTTTGCGTGTACCGATCGAGTTGCACCACACCATCATTTACGGCAAGGCGATTCACGAGGCGGTTCGCAAATACAACCAGTGCAAATTGCAAAGTCAGCCGGTGCGCGAGGATGATTTGTTGTGTGTGTTCAAAGCCAATTGGCGCAGCGAAGGCTTTATCAGCCGCGAGCACGAGGATCAGCGTTTTGCTTACGGCCAGGAAGTGCTCAAAAAATTTTTCGTGCAGCAGGAAGCCGGCGGGACGGTTCCGGCTTACGTCGAGGAAAAGTTCAAATTTCCCATCGCTAACAATCTCATCGTTGGCCGCTGGGATCGCATCGACGAGCTTCCCGATGGCAGCGTTTACGTGATCGACTACAAATCATCGGAAGTGAATGACCCCGAAAAAGCGCGCGAGCAAACGGTGAAAAGCCTTCAGTTGCGCCTTTATGCCCTCGCTTACGAGGCGCGTTTCAACCGTCCCGTCACCGGCTGGCGCTTGCATTTTCTCGACACCGGTTTGATCGGCGAATCATCGCATAAAGAGCGTCTCTTGGAAAAAACCAAAGGCGATGTTTTGAAAGCCGCCGAGGGAATTCGCCAACGGGATTACACGCCCGATCCCGGGCCGGTAAAATGTCCGTTTTGCGCGTATCAGGATATTTGTCCGGCGGCGGAGAGGTAGACCTATTGTTTGCAATTCCCAATTTCCGAGCGCAGTTTTCAACATTGCATAAAAAATTACTATCCATCTTGAAAATTACATATACATAACTTTTTGCGTAAAAATCAAATGCGTGAATTATCTGAAAACGAGGAGAAAGAATTGAACGGCATTCTGGAGGAAGTTGACCGCATAGCTCTTCTCAAAGCTAAAGCCATGTACACCTTGTCTGTTTTTAAACAAAAGGAAGGCAAGTAAAATTGAGCCTGCCTCGCATTCCGGCAAAATCGCTCTTGACTTTTGACGCGAGATTTGTTTAATTTGTGACATCTTTAAAAGATCGGGAAGTCGTATCAAGCGGTTGTACATGTTGAAAGGGGAACCGATGAAACCAGATTCTCTTGCGTGTAAAATAAATCCGGCGAGCAACGCCGGTATTGACGGAATTTTCTCGGCAGCCGAATCCGTGTTATACCATAAACATCATCTGGCCTTCTACGGAGGAGATTACATGCCATTAGGTATCAAAGAACTGCGCAAGCTTTGGCAAAAGGAAAAAGACTCTTATAGAAAACAAGAAGTCGGGTCAGGTGTTCAAAAATTCGTCAAGGAAGTTCTCAAATGCCGGAGTTTATTCAACCTGAAAGAAGGCAAATTGACGACTAAGGACGAAGCGAGAAAGAATGAATTCTTAGAAGAAAAATCCAGAAAGTCTAAACGAGCCGATGTTATACACAACTAAGCAACTACTATCGCCAATTTTTTGAAAATGCCGGACAATCAGATGAATTGGATTTATTAGTAGAAGAGCAAAGGCACAACTTTTTTCAAGATGCGACGACTCTAATCAGAAATTTCCAGAATAAGCTGAATATAAAAGGCTACTTCGACAAGGCCGGTGAAAAGGAAAGTGAAAAAAAAGCTGTGGAAATAACCTATGCTTACCTCATCCAATTCATTTTGTATAAGACTCTTGTAGATAATGAATTTCGGGATTTCACAGATGATTTTTCAAAAAGATCGGAGAGAAACAGACGCAATTTCATTATCTGGGTTGAAAGAACTTCCAGCGATTGATTTCGCTGCACAAAAGCCTTTAAACGACTACATTGCTGACCTTGTTTTCGCTCTCTATTTCAATATTGATATCTCAAATCTAGGACTCAAAAACGCAGGCCAAATTAGAAAGAAATGCCAAAAAAATGAATTTTATAAACTATTGGAAAAATGAAGTGTTTTCAGTATGACAATGCGTCACCCGTCTTCACTTCCCCTTCCGTATATAAATATCGCCATTATACGTTGAGAACTGCATCTCCGGCCCGCCGCCGTTGATGAGGCCGTAGACTGCCTTTTCCACTTTTAGCTTATATTTCCCGCCTTCCTTGCGAGAATCTTCTTCAACGCGATTGGACGAAGCTTCCAGCTTGATGTCAAAGTCGCTATACACGTCGCCGTTGTGTGTTTTCATTTTGGCTTTGGCGCGAACCTCCGGCGGAAACGTCACGTCAACATCGCCATTCCACGAGACGAACGACATCGCTTTATCCGGCTCGATCTTGGCGAAAGTCACGAGAATATCGTCGTTATGCGCGTACGCGACGGCCGACCCGGAAATACTGGTGAGTGTGATCGCACCGTTCTGATTATTGACTTCGATGTCGCCGGTGACGCCGTCTACTTTGATGTCGCCGTCGTTGAGACAGCTTATCTTCAACGAAATTTTCTTCGGCACTTGAATCGTCAAATCAACCGTCCGATTCATCGTCTCCGCGCCGACGCGCATCACGTTGTCTTCTTCTTCAACCGTCAAACCAGTCGAGGTAATTTCAAGCCGGCGCAGCCCGGTTGTTTTTTTGCCCGAACGCTCACGCTCCGAAGGCTTCTCCGGACGAATGCGCGCTTCGATGATCACTTCTTTGCCGTCGTAAGCTTTGATCGTCATGCCGCCATTCATCAAACTCGCTTTCAGCAGCCCCGGCCTGGCCGGATCGCTAAAGGCAACCGCCAAACGATCAGACGGCGGCTCCTGGCTGTAAGCCGAACCGGCCAATAAAGTCATGGTGATCAAGATGAGAAATTTTCTTTTCATTTTTCAAACCTCTTTTCGGTTATTTCGAGCTTGACGTCCTGCTCGGCCTCCCGCACTTTTTCCGGCGACCGCGCATAAATCGTTTTTCGAGCCACAAGCTGAACTTCACGGCCGTCGTAGCCGACGACGATGATCGAGCCGTTGATGTTGTCCACTTCCACTGCCTTTGCCGCGGCGGGATTTGAGAATTGAACGGTTTGCCGAATTTCTTCCTTCTTTTCGACTTTCAAGCTTTGGGCATTGGCAACAAAAGCCAGAAGGCAAAAAAGCGTTGTCACATGAGCGTGCTTCATACGCGATTCCTTTCACAGACTTACAGTAATTGCTGGATACCCCACTCGGCGCGCTGCTTGACGTCGGCGTTGATTTTCTCTTTCACGATCAGTTGTTTGAGCGCCGCTGCCGCCCGCTTTTCGCGCATCTCCACAATCAAATCGATCAAGGCAATTTGCACCAAGGGCGCCGTTTGCCGCGACAGGGATTGAATCAAGCCGTCCCGAATTAAAGGTTGATCGACAAAAGACTGTGCTGCGGTGAAAAGGTTACAAAAAAATTCGCGTTTTGCAAATCAAATCAGTATTGCATTTTTCCAGAGGCGTCACTATATTTCAGAAGATAAATCTGGCATACAACCCAACTATGAAAGGAGAACAAGATGGGCCTCTTGGATAAACTTCGCGGCGAGTTCATCGATATTATCGAATGGACGGCGCCCTCCGAAAACGAAATCATGGCGTATCGTTTTCGGCGTTATAACAACGAAATCAAGATGGGCGCAAAGCTCACCGTGCGCGAAGGCCAAACCGCGGTTTTTGTCAACGAAGGCAAGATCGCCGATATTTTTCAGCCCGGCATGTACGAATTGAGCACGCAGAACATGCCGATCATGACGACGCTGAACGGCTGGAAATACGGCTTCAACTCGCCGTTCAAAGCCGAGGTCTATTTCGTGCAAACCAAGCAATTCGTCGATTTGAAATGGGGCACGAGCAATCCGATCATGATGCGCGACGCAGAATTTGGCGCGGTGCGCCTTCGCGCGTTTGGGACGTACGTCATCAAGGTCGTCGATCCGAAGACCTTCGTGCAGCAGCTCGTTTCCACCGATCCCGAATTCGAAGTGTATGAAATTTCCACGCAGCTTCGCAATGTCATCGCCTCGCGTTTCGCCGACGTGCTGGCCGAGTCGAAAATTCCCGTGCTCGATCTCGCCGGCAATTACGACAAGCTCGGCAAGTTTATTTGCGACCGCATCAACGACGAGTTCACGGCGTTCGGCATCGATCTGCTCAATTTCTACATCGAAAACATTTCGCTGCCGTCCAACGTCGAGGAGGTTTTGGATCGCCGCACCTCGATGGGCGTCGTCGGCAATATCGATGCATATTTGAAATATCAAACTGCCGAGGCGGTTCGCGACGCAGCGCAAAATCCGGGCGGCGGCGCGGCCGGCATCGGCGCGGGACTCGGCGCCGGCATGGGCATCGCCCAGCGCATGATGGAAAGCATGGGCGCACCGGCCGCGGCGACGCCACCGCCGCTGCCCAACGCACCGGTTTATTACGCCGGCATCGACGGCGCGCAACAAGGCCCGTTCGATCAAGCCACGCTGCAAGCGAAAATCAATGCCGGCGAGATCACGCGCGAGACTTTGGTTTGGCGTCAAAGCATGGCGAATTGGACCGCGGCCGGACAAGTGGCCGATCTCGCGACATTGTTTGCAGCGACACCGCCGCCGCTGCCGCCGCAAAAGTAATTGGGTTTCAACCGTTTTACTGACGCAAAAAAATGTAATTCTCGATTTCAAGGAATTATTGATGCCGACGACGCCTCCGCCACTTCCATCAGATCAATCGGTCATTGAAAATATCGGCAGCGCAACGCCTGATAAGCTTCAAGTCGAACCCAAGCCCCATCCGCCGCAGAGCAAAAAGTTTCCATGCAGCGCCTGCGGCGCGGGTTTGGCGTTTGATCCGAATGCGCAGGCGCTGAAATGTTTGTACTGCGGCCACGAGGAAAAAATTCCGCACAGCGCCAGTGACATTGTGGAGAACTCGTATGAGGCGTATTTGCAGCAGAGCCGCGCGGGATTGAAAGTGACGGCCGGCGCGGAGCTGGAAACCAAGTGTCATGCCTGCGGCGCGATTATTATGATGGACGCCAAAACCGTGACGCAAGAGTGCCCGTTTTGCGGCGTGCATTTGCAATCGCAGCCGAAAACCGCCGAGCCGATTATCGCGCCGAGTGCGGTGCTGCCTTTTAAAATTGATCAAAATGCCGCGCGAAAAACCTTCCAGCAATGGGCCGGCTCGCGTTGGTTTGCGCCGAACAAATTCAAACACATCGCCGATCTCGGCAAACTCGTCGGACTCTATGCACCGTACTGGACATTCGATGCGATGACGTTTACGTTTTATACCGGCCATCGCGGCACGCATTATTACGTGACGGAATCTTACACCGCGATGGCTAATGGCAAACCGGTGCGCCGGACACGGCAGGTGCGTAGGACAAACTGGACGTACAAAGATGGCCAGGTGCGCAATTGGTTTGACGACGTGCTGGTCGTGGCATCCAAAGGCTTGCCTCCTGATTATGCCGAGGAATTGGCGCCGTGGGATTTGCCGCAGCTCGTGGATTTTAAATCGGATTATCTCGGCGGGTTTCGCACCGAGCGTTATCAGGTCGGCCTCGAAGAAGGATTCGCGCGCGCAAAAATTTTGATGCAAAGTGAAATCGAAAAATTGGTGCGTTACGACATCGGCGGCGACGAGCAACGTATCGACTCGTTGAACACGCAATACTCCGGCGTCACGTTCAAACATATTTTGCTGCCGGTGTGGGTGTCGGCGTATCGCTACGGCGACAAGCTTCATCGCATTCTCATCAATGGCCGCACCGGCGAAGTGCAGGGCAGCCGGCCCTATTCGCCGTGGAAGATTGCCGGGCTGGTGATTTTGATTCTAGCGATTGTGGGTTTGATCGCGTTGATGCAATCGGGTTCGCAGTAGTGAAACTTTTGTAGTAATGCCTTCAGGCATCCTCAATTATTGAACACTCGGCTCCTGAAGGAGACAACTACAAAACTTTATTTTCTTAAAAGTAGGGGAATTGATATGGCCAAAGTTTACGTCTCTTCAACTTATCTCGACTACGGAGAATGATCCCACCCCGTGGCTACGGGAGAGGGCGAAGGAGTTAGTGGAACAGTTATCAAAGAATAAGTAAAGGTTTTCTTGGCGTTTGCTTTTTTCAGAGGAAATTCATACTTTAGCAAAATAAGGAGACGATGTCATGATAACACTTGTCATTCAAGCTGACGAAGAGTTGGCAACAGCGCTGCAACAAGTTGCTGAACAGAAGGTGACTACAGTTGATGCAATAGCGAAGGAAGCGTTGCGAGATTATCTTCGTGCGCAATCTAGCCCATCACGCGCTTATTCTTTTATCGGCATTGGTCACAGCGGCAAGGGTAATCTTTCTAAACAAGCCGAAGCGATTCTTGAGAGCGCGGCGAATCGGCGCGAGGGTTGGAGCCTGCCGCAATGACCGCAATACTCGATACCGGCTTCTTGTTGGCAGTTCTTGATACGGATAATGACTGTTGACCAGCGCCATTTTCAATTGTTTCGCCCCAAACATTGTCCAGCTTTTGAAATTATTCCACAAAAGTAAGCATTTTCTTTTCTCAATCTCCTCGAACAATCTTATATTACAAGCGCCTCCACATTTCGTTTCCCCACCCGCGCCACCTTCTCCTCAAACTCCTCCTCCGGCATGCGGCACGGCAGGCCGCCTTCTTGCAGCGGACAATTTCCCCATAACGGGCATTGCACCGAGCAAATGCGCGTGACGCCGTTGGCCTCGCCGGTTTTTTTGAGCAGCGGCAAAATCACGCGGGCGCCGGGGCGTTGATAGCGCACGTTTTCGCCGAGCAGATATTTGCGGATCATCTTCAAAAAGCGCTGGCGATTCAACGACTCCGGCGCGAGAATGTCCTGCGGCCGCAGCTCGCGCACCGCCTGCGGAATGCGTGGATCGTAACTCATGTAGCCCCAATAATCGAGCTTGATTTGCAGCAAATCCTGCGCGGCAATTTGCAGCGCCAACCCGTCGCGCGTTTCCTGATAATCGAACACGCGATTGAGAATCAGCTTCGGCGCGAAATCGTTGATGGCCTTGAAAAAGCGCACGGCCTCGCGCCGATCTTCGCGCATAATCTCGTCGCCGATCTCGGTCAACAAACGCCGGTCGTTGGCGTGGCTCGGATCTTTGCAGCGGTCGAGCAAATCCTGCACGATGAATGAATCCGCAAACTCCCGGCGCAATCGCCGAAAAATCGCCACTTTCAAAAAATTGTAACACTCCTGAATCGAAGTCGGCTCCGGATTGGCCACGACGATCGTGACATCGCCGGCATTGAACAGATCGATTTCATTCAGCGACATGCCGGCGCCGATGTCCACCACCACGTAATCGGCCGCGAGTTTGCGCAGATGGCGAATCATCTTCAGTTTTTCCCAATGCGCGAGGTTCGCCAAGCCGACGACGCCGGGCGCGCCGCACACCAGCTTGAGGCCTTCGATGGGCGCCGGCATCGCGGCCTCTTCAAGTGTCTTGACTCGGCGTTGAATAAAGTCGTGCAGCGTTTTGGCGGGCATATACATGCCGAGCACGGTGTGCAGATTCGCGCCGCCCAGATCGGCATCGACCAGCGTCACGCCCAAGCCCGACTCCGCCAGCGCCATCGACAGGCTGGCGCAGATCATGGTTTTGCCGATGCCGCCCTTGCCGCCGGCAACGGTAATCACCCTGGCCTGTCCTGATCGAGAGGTTGCGGAAATCGCGGCTTGCTCCGTTTCTGTGGAATAGGCGTCGGTGTCGTTGTGCTGAATCATAAAATTCTGCTTACGAGCTTGAAGGCCTGTGCAGACGCTGAGGACTGGGTCCGTAGGAAATTTTTGCGGCCATCAAATCATCATTCGCGCATGTTGCGTCCTGACTCAACATTTTGAAATACCGGCAAGCATGAAGCTTTGCGCAAGCGCAAATGGCGCGGTTGCAATTTGATGAAACCCAGGGGAGGAAAAGCGCTTGATTTTTGCGGAAAAACTCGTATATTAAATTTATATTAAGTTATTGTTTCTGTAAATCAGAATGATTCGCAATCGAGTGTGGAGCATGTTTGAATCACTTATTATCACTTTGCGTGAAGGCATCGAGGCCGCGTTGATTGTCGGCATCGTGATGGCCTATTTGAAAAAAATCAACCGCGCTGATTTGGCAAAATATGTTTTGGCCGGCGTCGTGACGGCGATTGGATTGTCGGCGGCGCTGGCGGCATTGTTTCAACGTATCGCCATCAACGAAGAGGCCTACGAAGGCATCGTCATGCTGGTCGCCGCCGTTTTCGTCGGCAGCTTTATGCTTTGGATGCATCATCATGCGCAACAATTGAAGCCGGGCATTCAAACGAAAGTCGACCGGCTGCTCGCCAACCAATCGAGCCGAGTTGCCCCGCTTTCATTTTATAACAAATTAAAGGAAGGCGGGGTGGGCCTTTTCGCGTTCGCGACGATCATGGTCTTGCGCGAAGGCGTCGAGACCGTGCTTTTTCTCGGCGCCATCTCGTTGACGACGGCGGCGTTGTGGAGTTTCATCGGCGGCATTCTCGGCCTCGTCATGGCGACGGTTTTTGCCGTGTTCTTCATCAAAGGCAGCGTGCGTGTGGATTTGCCGCGCTTCTTCCGCGTCACCAATATCGTGTTGTCCATCTTTATCATCCAACTGTTGATCAACGCCTATCATGAATTATCCGAAGCCGGAATTTTGCCAACGACTCCCCAGGCGATGGCGACGGTCGGGCCGATCGTGCGCAATAACATTTTCTTTGTGATTGCCATTCTCGGTTTGCCTTTGTTTATTTTTCTCACGCCTGACAAGGGGCAAGGCTACGCCCGTAGGGGAGCAAAGGGCAAGATGCAGATTGCAGAGAGCAGTAATCCTGCGGAGCGCCGAAAGTTGATGGCAAACGCGCAACGCCAACTGCGCTGGCAGCGCCTCGCCGGCGTCTTCGGCATGGTGATCCTCAGCTTCATCTGTCTGGATTTTGTTTATGCCCGCGGCCCCGCCATGCTCTCGCCGGCGGAAGCCGTGACGCCGCAAGACGGCGCCGTGGCTTTGCCGGTTTCGAGATTCGACGACGGCGTCCTGCATCGTTTCAGTTTTACCGACGAGGGAAAAACGCTGCGTTTCTTTGTCATTAAAATTGATCAAAATAAATTGGGCGTCGCCTTTGACGCCTGCGAAAATTGCGGCGATCAAGGTTATTATCAGGAAGGTGCTCTGATTTTCTGCCTGAATTGTGTGGCCGAGATCAATCCCTCGACGATTGGCATCGGCGGCGGCTGCAATCCCATTCCGCTCAACTATAAAATGCAAAACGATACCCTTCACCTCAGTGTTGACGACCTGCGCGCCGGGATGAAGTATTTTAAAAATCACTAAGAGGGTCTGCATTCACCGCATGTTATTCCGCATCCTGCGCGAATCCTTCCTGCGCCGCAAAAGACGCAAGCTCATCGCTGTGACCGCGATCACCCTCGGCGCCGGCATCGCCACCGGTTTGTTGAGCGTCGCCGTCAACATCGGCGACAAAATCAACCGCGAGCTGAAACGCTACGGCGCCAATCTTATTTTGCTGCCGCAGGAAGACACCCTGCCGTTGGAAATTGCCGGCGTTGATTATTCGCCTCTGCTTGCCAACGGCTATCTCGATGAAGCCGATTTGCCGAAAATCAAGGAAACCTTCTGGCGCCACAACATCGTTGGTTTCGCGCCGGAGTTGCAAACGCGGGCAACGCTGATCATGCCCAACTCGTTCGGCGAAATCGTCACTCTGATCGGCGCCTGGTTCGACAAAGCCCTGCCGCTGCAAGAGCAGCCCGATTTTCGCACCGGCTTGCACCACGTGGCGAGTTATTGGAAAGTTCGTGGAAATTGGGCACGTGATGATTCGCAGCGCGAGGCGATGATCGGGGCGGAAATCGCGCGGCGCTTGCAAGTGAGGGTTGGCGATTCTTTGGTTATCGAAATCAGTGGGCAGCGTGAAACTTTTCTGGTGCGCGGCATTGTCACCACCGGCGGCGCCGAAGAGCAGCAAATTTTCGCGCCGCTGGCGGCTGTGCAGCAGCTTCTCAATCTGCCGGGGAAAATTAAAAAAGTTTTGGTGAGCGCCTTGACCAATCCGGAAGACGATTTTGCGCGAAAGCCGATCGAGCAAATGAGCCGGGAAGAGTACGATCGTTGGTATTGCACGCCGTATGTCGGCTCGATCGCTTTGCAGCTCCGCGAAGCCCTTCCGGGCTCGGAGGCGCGGGTGGTGCGGCAGGTCGCGGAAGGCGAAGGCGCGCTCTTGCGCAAGATTTCTCTGCTCATGTTTCTGATCGCTCTGGCGATTTTCTGCACCTCGATTTTAGGCGTCACCAGCACGATGACGACGACCGTGCTGGAACGACGCAAAGAAGTCGGCATCTTTCGCGCGCTCGGCGCTGAAAGTCATCAGATTTCCAGCGTCTTCCTCGGCGAAGCGCTGGTCATGGGCGTGCTCGGCGGCGTGCTCGGCGCCGGCCTGGGCTATCTCATCGCGCAGTTGATTTCCTGGCAGGTCTTCGGCGAAAGGCTCGCCTACAATCCGCTGCTCCTGCCGATCGCCATCGTCATCGCGCTGCTGATTGCAACGCTCGGCAGCTTGTTGCCCTTGCGCAAAGCGTTTTCATTCGATCCGATTGTGACCTTGCACAGCGCGTAACAGAATTTGCCAGTCTCCAAAATTACGTTTTACTGATTTACGTTTTACTAATTTACGTTTTACCAAATTGTGTTTGCTCGAATCTTGCTCAAATCTTTTCGCGGTCGCGACAGCCGGCAGGTTGTGGCTTTTGTCGCCGTGGTGATCGCCGCGGCGGTTGCTTCGACGTTGTTCACGATTCGCGCCGATGCCGGCGCCAAGATCAATGTCGAGCTGCGCGCCTATGGCGCCAATCTCGTGCTCGTGCCGGCAGAGGCAGAAAACCAGCGCACGCTTTCGGTCCGCGAAATCATGGCCTATCCGTGGCCGGCTTCGAGCGACACGCTGCATGGCCTGGCGCCCGTGTTATATGACGTCGTGCATCTCGTCACGGATTCCGCCGCATCGCCGCCAGCGATTGTGGCTCTCGGCGCGGATTTCGGCGCGATGCGCCGGGTCAATTCGTTTTGGGACATCAAGCCGCTTATTACCGAGCTGCATGAAAATGAGATTCTCGCCGGCCAGGCGGTGGCGCGCAAGCTGGATTTATCAATCGGACAGTCAGTTGAATTGCGTACGCCGGCAGCGAATGCCCCGGCAAATTTTCGTCTCGCCGGCATTGTGAGCACAGGCGAAAATGAAGATGATCAAATTATTTTAAATTTGCAAACCTTGCAAAAGCTGTTGGATTCGCCGGATCGCGCCACGCTGGTCTTGGCCAGTATCAAAGGCGGCCCCGCCGTCGTTGAAAAAATAGTTGCAAATATTTCGCAGAGGCTCGCAAGCGTCAAGGCCAAGCCGGTCAGGAAAATCGCCGAATCCGAAGCACACGTTCTGCAAATTTTAACTTTGCTGATGACGATCGTCACCGTCTTTACCGTCGTCGTGGCGACTTTATGCCTCGGCGCCACGATGACCGCCTTGATTGTCGAGCGCCAGCAGGAAGTCGGCGTCATGAAAGCCCTCGGCGCGGAGAATCGTCACGTCGCCCGGCTCGTTGCTGCGGAATTGATGCTGCTCGGCTTGAGCGGCGGCGTGGCCGGTTATTGGGTGGGAGTTTTGTTTGCGGAAATTATCAGTAAAAATGTTTTCAATACCTACGCCGCGGTTCGCCTGGAAATTTTGCCGGCGGTGTTGATTTTGGCGCTCGGAATTTCCCTGGTGGCGGCGATTTTCCCGCTGCGCCGCGCCTTGCAAATCGAACCAACTATCGCGCTGCGAGGAGAATGAGATGCGCAGTGTTATTCTCGAGCAAGTTTCAAAAAAATATCATAACGTACTCGCGCTCAACGGTATCACATTAGAAATAGAAAAAAATGACTGGATCGCGGTGATGGGGCCGTCCGGTTCGGGGAAATCGACTTTGCTCAATATTATCGGCGGCTTGGATTCCCCGACCACTGGCAAGGTCGTCGTCGAAGGCGAAGATATTTCCGGTCTCTCGTCCAAGCAACTCGCCGTTTTTCGCCGCGAGAAAGTGGGATTTGTTTTTCAACAATTTTATCTGGTGCCGTATTTAACGGCGCTGGAAAACGTCATGCTCGCGCAGTATTTTCACAGCATGACGGACGAGCAAGAGGCCGTGGCCGCGCTGCAACGCGTCGGGCTGGGCGACCGCATGCAGCATCTGCCGTCGCAGCTTTCCGGCGGCGAGCAGCAGCGGGTGTGCATCGCCCGCGCGCTGATCAATCATCCCAAGCTGATTTTAGCCGACGAACCGACCGGCAATCTCGACGCGGAAAATGAGCGCATCGTTTTGGAATTGCTGGCGGCATTGCATCGCGAGGGCCATACGATCATCATGGTCACGCACGCGCCGCACCTCGGCGAACACGCCCAAAAAATCGTTCGCCTGGCTCATGGCCGGCTCGTCGATGTTCAACTTTCCGCCGCCTGTCAATTTTGTAAAATATGAGAGTTTTTCCGATTAGCAAAAACCGAAAAGAAAAGCGCACGCAAAAACGCAAAGGCGCAAAGGCTCGCAAAGAAAAACCTTTGCATATTCTTTGCGTCTCTGCGTCTTGGCGTGAGGTTTTTTGTTTTTTGGGCAAAGAGCTGGTTTTAGTTTTGGTTATGCTTTTGGCCTCGCCAAGCCTGGCGCAGGTTTTCAGCACGCAGCAACAGGCGCTTGAGCGTATCTTTCCAAAACCGCAAACCATCGAACGCCAAACGTTGTTTCTCGACGACAAGCAAGTCGCCACCATCCAAAAACTGGCGCGCGCAAGGCTCGAGTCAAAAATTGTTGTTTACTATGCCGGAAAAAATGAGAACAGCGTCACCGGTTACGCTTTTTTTGCCACGGACATCGTGCGCACGAAAGAAGCCGCCTATATGACGGTGGTGAATCCCGACAGCACGATTCGCCTGGTGGAGATTCTCGCGTTCTACGAACCGCTGGATTATTTTCCGGCGCCGCGCTGGCTGGAGCTTTTTCGCGGCAAATGGCTGAATGATAAGCTATGGCTGAAGCGCGATATTCACAACATCACCGGCGCGACACTAACAGCGCAAGTTATCACCCACGGCGCAAGAAAAATGCTGGCGATTTTTCAAGTCGCGGTTCCCAAAACAACATCACCAGTCACCCAATAAATAATAAAGATTACGTTTTAAATTTTACGCTTTAGATTTTACCTTTTAGATTTACGGAGCAGGTACATGAAGTACATGCAGTACGGGGGAATGCAAAATCATCCGTTGATGCGGCTCACGTTGTATTTTACCCTGTTTTTTCTATTCGGATTTTGGGTGACGAACTTTGCGATGTATTTTGCCAAAATGAATTTAACCCCGCAGTCGGTGGTCGAATATTATCTTGGCTCCGAGGCGGATTTTCGGCTGCCGCGCACGTATCAGTCGATGCTGGAAGTGACCCATACGCACTTGCCGATGATGGCGCTGGTGATGCTGGTGCTGACGCATCTGCTGATCTTTACCTCTTTTCAGCACCGAACGAAGATCGTTCTCATTGCGCTGGCTTTTCTTTCCGCGTTTTTGCATGAAGCCGCCGGATGGTTGGTGCGGTTCGTCAATCCGATGTTTGCGTGGATGAAAGTGGCGACTTTCGCCATCATGCAAGGCATGCTGGCGTTCTTCTTGGTAACCCTGCTACTATTTTTTTTCAGGGAAAACCAGGGAGGGCAAATTAAGTAAACATTCCGATGGAGAAAATGAAACAGAACAGCTATAGGAAGGTATTGAGCAAAAAACAACTGCCTTTCTTGATAACTCATGGCTTTATTATCCCCAAAAGTTTTGCAATAAACTCAAGAGCGTTCTGATTTATAAAGATGGTAGTAAAAAAAAGTATAATAAACAAGATGGTAAATTTGCGATCGAGTTCGAGTTTGCTTTTTTGTATCTCACCTTCCAGTCGCACGATGTCTGCCTTTGTAGCAAGTTCTTTGGTTAATTCGTCCTTCAGCTCAAATTTTTTTTGTGTAATCAGAAAATCAGCTTTTTGCTGAACATTTTCTATGGCTTTTTGAGCATCTTGCTTCACAGCATCCAGGGCTTCAGAGATTTCCCGAGCCTCTTGTTTGCCAAATTTTTTTTCGAGACGCTCGTAAGTTTCCGGCGATAATAGCAATGACATGGATTTAGTTATTCCGGTTTTTGATTTCTATGATTTATATTTTGTTGATATTTCAGCTCCGATCGATTCATCAATAGATTTAATCAAGCACAAATTTGGAAGAAAGTCAAGATTTTTTTGTTTTTCTCATCCTTTCCTGTTATCTTCGAATAACAAAATATAACGTCGAACATCGAATTTGATGCACTATGTCCACCTCACCTCACGTCATGCTCCTCGGCGTCGGCGCGTTTGCCCACTCGGTGATGCGCATTCTCAAGGAAAACGGCGCGACCGTAAGCTGTTATTTGACCCGCAGCTACGGCCATTACGGCCCCTCGCTCGAAGGCGAAGTTTATCCGGCCTCGTATTTTCCCAGTCCGGTGCGCTTCGTGCGCGACAAAAAAGTCGAACTGCTCATTCCGATGTCCATCGACTGGATTTTGCAGCCGTGGGCCGAGGAATTGCTGTCGCTGAATGTGCCGGTGTTTTCGCCGTTTGGCGACGCGATGAAACTGGAGCGCGAGCGCGATTTTGGCCGGCAGCTCTGCGAGCGATTCGGCATCGCCTTTCCGCGCGCGCACGTCGCCCGCAACCGTCTCGAGGCCGAAGCGATTTTGAAAAACGATCCGCGGCCGTATGTGATCAAAAATCCGTTGTGCTCGCCGACCAGCCCGATTCACACCATCGTCTGCGAAAGCGCCGAAGACACGCTGCACTGGCTGGAGCGCCTGGATTACGCCGAGGGCGTGTTTTTGCAGGAATACATGGGCCGCGCCGAGGCCGGACATATCGCCGTCATCAGCGGCGGCGAGATTTATTCGCTCGTCACCAATCAAGAATACAAACGCGCATTTGATGGCAACATGGGCATCGTCGCCGGCGCGCCGCTTGGTGGATTAGCCGAACGCGATCCCGACGATAAATACGGCTTGGCGCGCGAGCTGCTTCATCCGCTGCTGCCGTGGTTTCGCGAAACCGATTTTCACGGCCCGGTGCAAGTCACCGCCGCTAAGCGCGACGGCAAATGGCACGTGCTTGAATACAACGTCCGCATGGGCGTCACCTCGACGCAGATGATCTTGCGCCTGCTTAAAAATCCCCTGGAGGTGATTTTCAACACGGCCCGCCGTCAAAAAGTTGCGCTGCAGTTTCACGAAGACCTGCAATTCGGCGCCTCGTTGACATTGGCGGGTTATGGTTATCCTTACGTGAGCATTCAAGGCCCAAAGCTGCCGGTGAAGTTGACAGCGCCGCCGACGTGTGATATTTGGTGGAACGAAGTCGCGGAAGACGCGCTCGGCGGTTTGGTGATGACCGGCCATCGCATCGCCGACATCGTGGCGCTCGCCGATTCGCTCGACCAGGCGATTGCTCTGGCGTATGAAAATATCCGCAAGCTGAAATGCCTGAGCAGCTACTATCGCACCGACATCGGCAAGAGCCTGTGGCCGCCGGGGAAGGACTGAATGACACAAGCTGCAAGTGGAGAAAAATAAAATTTCCATGATTTCACTCCGTCAAACAGAAAGCCCGCTTCGACCCGTCTGGGTTGAAATCGATCTCACCCGACTGCGTCAAAATTTAAAAATCATTTGCGCCGACATGCCTCCCGCGCTAAAATGGTGCTCGGTCGTCAAAGATCAAGCCTACGGTCACGGCGCGGTTGAAATCGCCCGCAAAACGATTCGCGCCGGCGCCTCTTGTCTTGCCGTTGCCACGCTCGACGAAGCGCTCGAGCTGCATCAAGCTCGGCTCGGAGTTCCCGTCTTAATTTTTGGCGAACGCCCGCAAAGCGAGCTGGAATGGTGTATTGAAAAAGATTTCGAGATTTTTGTCAATGACACAGCGCAGGCAAAACAAGCCAACGAAATCGCGCGCGAAAAGAAAAAGCGAATTCATGTTCATGTCGAAATCGACACCGGCCTCAGCCGTTACGGCGTGCGTTGGACAAAAGCCTTGCCTGCCATTGAATCAATCTTGTCACGTGCAAACTTGCAGCTTGCCGGCCTCATGACGCATTTCGCCATGTCCGACGAGCTTGATAAGACGTTTGCCTATGAACAACTGCGCCGCTTTGAAGAAGTCATCCAACAACTGCGGGAGCGGAAAATCTCGATTTTGCTTCACGCTTGCAACAGCGGCGGCTATCTCGACATTCCGAAGGCACATTTCGACATGGTGCGCATGGGCATTTTGCCGCTCGGCGTTTATCCGTCCAAAGTCTGCCGACGCATTTCAGGCCTGGCACCGGTCATGTCTGTAAAAACGCGAATCGCCGCGATGAAAGAAATCGCGCCGGGAGATACGGTGGGCTATGGAATGCGTTATCGCGCCGAGTCGTCGCGCACCATTGCCGTGTTGCCCATCGGCTACGGCGACGGCTTCCCGCGCGTTCGCAACACGGGTTACGTTTTGGTTCGCGGCAGGCGCGCGCCGATCATCGGCGGCAACGCGATGGACGCGATGATGATCGACATCACGGATATTCCTGAGACGCGGTTGTGGGATGAAGTTGCCATCATCGGCAAGCAAGGCGGCGACGAGATTTCGGTGCACGATCTGGCGGCGTGGGGCGGGACGGTTTCTTACGACATCATGACGCGGTGGAGCGTGAGAATGCCACGCGTTTATATTGAATAATTTTTAAATTTAATTTTGCATCATAGGATTTTGGCAATGGCAAACAGGATGAAAGTGTTGCTGTGCACGCTGGTATTGGTTTTACTAATCGTTCCAACGGGTTGCACAAAAAACGGGAATCCAAACCCCGACGCTCAATATTTTAAACTCGATGGTTTGAATTGCCTTTGGCAACAGTCGGCATCGGGCGCGGCCTATATTCATCATGCGCTTTCAAAAGACGGCACGCCCGCGCCGGCACATGAGTGCGGCATCGGCGCGCTCGAAGATCTGGCGAGAGCGGCGCTGGTTTATCTTCGTCATGCTGAAATCAGCAGCGATACAACCAGCCTGGTGAAGGCGAAAAAATTGCTGGCAACGGTTCTACATCTGCAAAAGCCGGACGGCCTGTTCTTTGAGTGGCTCGAAGCGCAAGGCCGGCCAACGCTTTGTCATCAAGACGATACGGATGATTTCGGCTATCCCGAAGTCCGCGCGATGTGGGCGCTGGCGATTGGCGCAAAGACTTTTGTGCCCGGCGATCGCTCTTTTGCGCAAAAACTGCATGCGGCGTTTTGGCGCAGTTTTGTTGAGGTGGATTCTTGTTTGGTACGATACGGGCAATTCAGCGAAAAAGAGGGCCTGCGGTTCCCGCAATGGCTGCCCTTTCGCAGCGGCGCTGATGCCGCCAGCGAATTGATTCTCGCTTTCGAGGCCATGTCACAAAGCTCGCTCAATGATTCCGAGCAGACGCAACGTCTCGAACGGGCGATGCTGCAATTCGCCGAAGGCATTCAGAAAATGCGAGCCGGCACCGCCGATGAATTTCCTTATGGCGCGCATCTCGCGTTCGAAAGCTATTGGCACAGTTGGAACCATTGTGCGATGCAGGCGCTGGCCATCGCCGGCGCGAAACTCAATCGCCAGGATTTTATTGAATCCGCGATGCTGGAAGCCGATTATTTTGTGCCGTACCTGCAAAGAATCCGGTTCGCCAATCGGTTCAATTTGGTGGAGACGAAAAAAAATCCGAATCGCCTCGAATATTTTCCGCAAACTGCCGCAGCGATCCGGCCTTTGGTGACCGGGCTTATCGAACTGTCGCGGGTGACCGGCCATCGGCGTTATGCGCAGCGCGCGGGCGAGATCGCGCGTTGGTTTCGCGGCGAAAACAAGGCGCACGAAGCGATCTATGTCGAAAAAACCGGCTTAGCCAAGGACTTTATTCAAGGCCATAATTATGTCGCGCCAACTTTGACCGCGTCGGCAACGGTCGAAGCGCTGCTGGCCATTCTCGAAGTGGAAAACAACCGCGACAGCCGGAAAGTGTTTTATGTCAAGATTGAAAATGTGTTCGAGGGAAAACCTTGATTTTTTACAAAACGCTTTATGAAAATGCCCGGCCATTGGAAAAATAAATTCATTTGCCTGTTTTTGTGCATGGGGAATTTGGCCATTGCGGGTGAAATTAAACATCGAAAAAAATTGTTGGATTTTCCGCCACTCTGGTTTTACACGAACTCTCTCCAACTTCCGTCAAAAGGGAGAATACGTTTGTACGGCGGCTTCGAGCTGCGGCCCAATTGGCAAGCGCCAATCACCCGCGCCACCGGCGATCTTTATCGTTTCGGGACGCTTCGTTGTGATTTCGGCGTCGCGGGAAATGTTTCGATACAAATTCGCGGCGCCGTCAAGCAGGTTTTGAAGTCCAGCTCAAAAACCATCGCCAGTGACGCCGGCGATTTCAGCATTGCGACGATAGCGCGAGTTTTATCGGAAAAATCAAAACGACCCGCGCTCGGCTTTCGCGTCGAAACCAAATTGCCCAACACCAATCAAAATCGCGGCATCGGCGCCAACACCACGGATATTACGATGTCGATTTTGGCGAGCAAACAATTTCGTTCTTTTATAGCTTTTTCCGATCTCGGCCTGGTGATTTTAACGGCGCCGCGCCAAATCAACGATCAAAACGACGCGCTGGCTTATGGACTTGGTGTGACATTGAATTTAAATAAAAAATTTCAACTGGCCGGCGAGATCAACGGCTTTACCTCGCCGCGCCATCAAATCCCGCTGGGCACGGAAGATCGCAGCGCAACTCGGTTGGGAGTGAACTGGAAGTTATCAAAATTTGCCTTGGAAATATCAGCGGTCAAAGGATTAACACAGCGGGAAGGTGATTGGGGGGTTGCAGCAGGATTAAGCTCGCATTTGAAATTATTTTAAAATCAACAAAGGCGCTCATCGTCTCTTATATCGAATGTGTCCGGGAGAATCCGCATCAAGGGGATGGATTGTCATAGCATTGTCATCAACAGCATAGGCGATTCTCAATAAATTTTATTCTTTTTGAAAAACTTGACAAACCCACCGCTTGTCGGATACTCGACTCTCCATTCGTTCGCGGGCGTCGCATCATTCGGCATTCACCTTCTCCAAAAACTTTTTGCGGGAACTTGTTGTCTTGATTTTACCGTTCTTGAGATCGGAATATGCTTTCACAATTCGCTTTCGCGTTGGCGGCGAAGCATCAAGCTCAGCCGTTGCTTCCCACGACATCAAGCAATCGAGCAGGGGTTGAATGCTGCCGTTGCCCGCAATCGTACGAAGGCTCTTGACCAGAATCTTTACAAACGCTTCTGGATATTTGACATTCCGGCAGATAAAATCAATTTTCCAGGCCAATTGCTCAAGTTCGAGCAATGCAAGAAATTTTCTGTTTGATTCAAAATAAAAAGCCTGTTCCAAAACCTTGGAACAGGCCATCCTCCCTCCTCCTCAAACAAAGAGATCCCAAATGCGGATAAACTCAGGTTTGCATGATTTCCGTTTCTTTGTGCTTCAAAATTTCGTCGATCTGGCCGATTTGTTTATCCGTGAGCTTTTGCAATTCCTTCTCGTAAGCTTTCTCCTCGTCTTCCGGAAGTTCGCCGTCTTTCTTGGCTTTTTTCAACTGTTCGAGCGCGTCGCGGCGGACATTGCGTACCGCCACGCGGCCGTCTTCCGCCAGCTTTCGGCAGATTTTGACAAATTCCTGCCGGCGTTCTTCGGTGAGCTGCGGAATCGGAATGCGAATCGTCGTGCCGTCGTTCTGCGGATTAAAACCGAGATCGGCTTTCAAAATCGCCTTTTCGATTTCACCGATGAGATTTTTCTCCCAGGGCTGCACGGTGATCAGCCGCGGCTCCGGCGTGTTGATGCTCGAAACTTGTTTCAACGGCACAGGAGAGCCGTAGTAATTCACCCGCACGCTGTCGAGCAGGGCCGGAGAAGCTTTGCCGGTGCGAATTTTCGCCAATTCGTCGCGGTTGCTGTCAACGGCTTTTTTCATGCGGTTTTCTGCGTCTTTGAGAATAGGGTGGGCCATGTTAGTCACCAATCACTTTAGTTCCAATCTTTTCGCCCAGAATCACGCGTTTGATGTTTCCAGGCTTGGTCAGATTAAACACAATAATTGGGAGTTTGTTGTCCATGCTCAACGTGATCGCCGTCGTGTCCATGATTTTGAGGCCGCGCTTGACAACTTCGAGGTAGGTCACGGTGTCGAATTTTTTCGCATCGGGGTTGGTTTTGGGATCGGCGTCATACACGCCGTCGACCTTGGTGCCTTTGAGAATGGCGTCGGCTTCGATTTCGATGGCGCGGAGCGTGGCGGCGGTGTCGGTGGTAAAATAGGGATTGCCGGTGCCGGCGGCAAAAATGACCACGCGTCCTTTTTCCAGGTGCCGGATCGCGCGGCGGCGGATGAACGGCTCGGCAATTTCTTCCATGTGAATCGCGGTTTGCAGCCTAGTGAAAACCTGATGGCGCTCCAGATAATCTTGCAGCGCCATGCCATTGATCACCGTGGCCAGCATGCCCATGTAATCAGCTTGCACGCGATCCATCCCGCGCGCGCTCGCCGACAGCCCACGAAAAATGTTTCCGCCGCCGATGACGATGCCGACTTGCACGCCCAAATCCGTGACGGACTTGACTTCCAGCGCGATTTGGTCGACCACGTTCGGATCGATGCCGAGGCCTTGCTGGCCCATCAGCGCTTCACCGCTTAATTTGAGCAACACCCGTTTAAAGGCCGGCGCTTCCTTCGATTGCTTTTTGGGCGTCACGGGCATGGAACTCGCCAATTGATATGCCATTTGCGTCCTTCAATTGATTGACGGGCGCTGTACGGGTGAAGCCGTGCCAGGTTGTCAAATCGATCCCGTCGCTGCATTAAGCGCCGAGTTGAAAACGAACAAAACGTTTAACACTGATGTTTTCGCCGAGCTTGGCGATGACGTCGGTGATGACTTGCTTGACCACGCGATTCTGGTCCTTGATGAAACTCTGCTCGAGCAAAACCGATTCCTGATAAAATTTTTCGAGCTTGCCTTGCGCAATGCGATCGATCATGTTTTCCGGCTTCTTCTCGTTGCGGGCCTGCGTACGGTAAATCTCCAGTTCTTTTTCGATTTGCTCAGCCGGCACCTCCTCGCGGCTCACGGTGCGCGGATTGGTCGCCGCAATTTGCATGGCCAGATCCTTCACCAGCGCGCGAAAATCCGGGGTCTTCGCCACAAAATCGGTTTCGCAATTCACTTCGATCAACACGCCGAGGCGGCTGCCGGGGTGAATGTAGGCCTCGATCAAACCTTCGTTCGTGGCGCGGCCGATTTTTTTCTCGGCGCTGGAAATGCCTTTTTTACGCAGCCATTCGACCGCCTTCTCCATATCGCCGCCGGTTTCAAGCAGGGCCTTTTTGCAATCCATCATGGCGGCGCCGGTGCGCTCGCGCAAATTTTTTACGACTTCAGCAGATATATTTGCAGACATTCGATTCAACCTCCATTACGCTTTCTTTTCTTCTTCAAGATCTTGTTCGGAATAGCCGGCCGGTGGCGCTACTTCTTCATCCACTTCCCTGGCCTCGGTGCCGGGTTGCAAGCCGCTCAAGCCTTCGAGCACCGCATCCGACATCGCGCGCGTGATCACCGTAACGCTGCGAAACGCGTCGTCATTGCCGGGAATCGGATAGTCGACGACGTCGGGATCGGAATTGGTGTCGGCGATGGCAAATATTTTAATGCCCAGGCGCACGGCTTCCGCCACGGCGATGGATTCCTTGATGGTGTCGACGATGAACATCGCCCCGGGCAAGCGGGTCATATCGCGAATGCCGCCGAGGGTTTTTTCGAGCTTATCGCGTTCGCGCTCCAGGGACAAAATTTCTTTTTTGGTGATTTTATCGTAGGTGCCGTCGGCGCTCATTTTTTCAATATTCTTGAGCCGCTTGATGCTTTTCTTGATGGTGGTAAAGTTCGTCAACATGCCGCCAAGCCAACGGTCGTTGACGAAATACATGTGGCAGCGCTCGGCTTCGGCTTTGATGATATCCTTAGCTTGTTTTTTGGTGCCGACAAAAAGAACTTTATCGCCGGAACGGACGGCTTCCACCAACGCATTGTAGGCGATCTGCAAACATTCCAGCGATTTCTTCAGATCGATGATGTGAATGCCGTTGCGCTCCATGAAGATGTATCGCTTCATCTTCGGATTCCAACGGCGCGTCAGATGGCCGAAATGGGTTCCGGCTTCCAATAAATTTTGCAAACTTACGTTGATCATGAAAACAACTTCTCCTGTTTTTGGGGTTCACGTCCCGATTTGCTTTCATTTTTTATCGAAGGAAAACCGGGACTCCGCCATCCGGCTGCGGGCAGCTCATCTGCCCAACCGGCGTGTGTTCCGCGATTGCGGAAACCCCGACGCCGCAGCCCGATGTGTGGGATGTCTGGTAGCTGGTCTCTGGTTTATTATTTGTACAGCCACAAGCGACCAGCAACGAGCAACAAGCAACCAGTTACCGTTTCGAAAATTGGAATCTCTTGCGCGCGCCTTTTTGGCCGTATTTTTTGCGCTCTTTCATGCGCGGATCACGGGTCAAAAAGCCGGCGCCTTTCAGTTTTTTGCGAAACTCGTCATTCACTTTGAGCAGCGCCCGCGCGATGCCCAGACGCATGGCGCCCGCCTGTCCGGTCAACCCGCCGCCGATCACGTTGGCGTAAATGTCATATTTGCCCAGCGTCTCGGTGACTTGCAGCGGCTGCTCGATGATCATTTTCAACGTTTCGCGTTTGAAATAGTCCAGCAGTGCCTGCTTGTTGACGACGACTTTGCCCTCTCCCGGCAGCAAGCGCACACGGGCGGTGGATAGCTTGCGGCGCCCGACCGCGTTAAACGAAGCGACTCTCATTCATACTCCTCTGATGCAATCTTTTTGGTAAAGACAAAATAAGTGGGTGGCAAAATAATTTTTAATTATTTTGTCGATAAATCATCTTGTCTTGCTGTTTTAAAAGCATTTTATCTTAACTTAAATTTTCCGGTTTCTGCGCCTGATGCGGATGCGCGGCGCCGCGATAGACTTTGAGCTTCTTGATTTGCTGCTTGCCCAGCCGCGAATGCGGCAACATGCCCCAAACGGCGTATTCGATAATTCGCTCCGGATGGCGGCGCTGCAGATCCGAGAACACCTGTTGCTTCAACCCGCCGGGATAACCGGTGTGATGCGAGTAGGTCTTGATGTCGGCTTTTTTGCCGCTCACGCGAACTTTCTCGGCGTTGACGACGACGACGAAATCGCCGACGTCGAGGTGCGGCGTGAATTGTGGTTTGTTTTTGCCGCGCAGCACGGTCGCGATTTTGGTCGCCAATCGCCCGAGCACCTGCCCGCTGGCATCCACCACATACCACTTTCGCTCGACTTCATTAGGTTTCGGAATGTAGGTACGCAAAGCTTTTTTCTCCTTATGTTTAGACAAAAATCCGAGTTTTAAATTTATGAAAAATCTGGCTCTTAGTCAAGTTCTTTTTCGGCCAAATTTATCAGAGCAGAGCCACGCATTTGCTCTCACTTCCTCATTCAATCCAATCGATCTCCGTATGCCCGACGCCCATTTTGATGTCGAAATCGAGATGGCCGGCGGCTTGATCGTAATTTTCGGAATAATGCAGGCCGCCGCGCTTGGCAAAGCCGCGCAGCCGATCGGAGACAGAAACGAGCCCGCCGGCCGGACTTTCGCGCCGACGTGCCGCGCCAGAAAAATTTCATTCTTGCCGACGCCCAAATTCATGTCCACCCGCGCCTCGCTTTTCCACTCGCCGTCAAAAGAAAGATCGGACGCCCCGACCCCGCCGTTGAAATCGAGACGGCGGAAATTGGCGTTGCACAGGCCGGTCGCTTTGGTCGCCGCCGCGCCGGAGTTGATGCGAATGTCCGGCTGCTCGGAGTTCGGCTCGCGAAAATCCAACCGGATGTCCGCCAGCAACCCGGAGTCGTCGCGCTCGATGGTCAAATAACCGCCGTTGTACTCGATGTCAAGCCGCAGCGAGGTTTGCTTGGTCAATTGAATTTGCCGGGTTTCGGATAACTCGCCGCTTGGGGTCTCTCCTCTCTCGTTTTCCGCAAAGCTTCTGGCGCGGCGCTCGGAAGGCCGCTCGTCGCAGCTTGTCAAGAGCAACGCGGACAAAATAAACGTGATTGATAGAGATTTACGCATGTTCTTTTCTCCTTATGAATTTTGGCATTCAAACTTTGAAAAAAGCACTTCAATTTTTATCAGGCAAGTCTTGGCTGTACATAATTTTATTTTTGCCAATCCAACCGGGGAAATAATTGTTCAGCGTATCATTCGTGACGTTTTTTGCGCCGGAGCCGCCGGGTTTTATGACATACAACTGGTCCTTGCCATCACCTTTTTCAAGGTAGTAAGCAATGGGTTTCTTATCAGGCGACCATGCCGGGTTATAGCTGCTGAAACCGTGGCTGAAAGTTATCCTTTTTAAGCCCGTGGCGTCATCATTCACCACATATATTTCAGGCTTGCCGTCGCGCTTGCTGTTGACAATTTGCTTTCCATCAGGCGACCACGTGGGGGTGAAATCTTCTTGGGGATGGGTGGTGATTCTTTTGGAATTTTTCCGTGAGATACTCCTTGGCGCGTTTTACTGCGGCAAGCTCTCTACCGACGTAGGTTTCATTCCAATGGCGCGGAAAGACGTGCGTGGCATAGCAGGCTTGCAACAATTCGAGATTATCGAATTCTTACAAACGCAGCAGCTTGAAGTATTCTTGTTCGGTTTTCTTGCTTGTCATCGCGGAATCGAGATGGCAAAAGTAAACTTTTTAGATAGTCACCCAATAAGACCGTGCTTCGCGGGGAAGCGTTCAACGCACCATTTTTACAATCTGAAAAAATGCGACAAAACGCGGCAAGGCTTTTTGTATTCGACGACGCCGTAGGGATTTTACTTTGAAGAAACGTGTGTCTCGAGCCGGCACCAATCCAAACGGTTCAGAATGCCGGCTTTGATGGGCCGTTTCTCATCCCAAAAAATCAAAGAGGAAAGAAACTTTGTCGCCGGCAACGAGAGCAAAAGTTGATAAATCTTTCGTGCTTGCTGCTCGTCGTCAAAACTCAAAAAATATACCGTGTCGTCGAAAATCACCGGCTTGCCTTCGATTTCTCCAACCAAACGAAACTGCAAAGTTTTATAAAGTCCACAAATGGCAATTTTCCACGGCGCAAATGTGTACGCGCCCACTCCGAAAATCGAGAAGCGCGGTTGGTTGCGGTAGATGCGGCTTTTCCTGCCGTCGAGTTGCCTGGCATGAGCTTCCAAGTACGTCCAAGTTTTTGGCGCTTTTTTTTGAATGCCTTCAGTCGATTCACCAACGAATTTTTGAGTCATTAAAACATAACGTGTTGCTGATTCGACGCGCCCGTTGGCGAGATCAGAACCTTTGAACAAAGGGAAAAGATAATCCGGCTCGATATCGACCGCCTCGCCCAGGCCGTTCACCAAGCCATTTTCGGTTTTCCGAAATTCCATGACTGCGGCGCAATCGTGCTTGATGCCGGAGCGCCACTTCATCTCGCTCTCGCCGTGAAGATGGCGAAGCGCGTTATAGGCTGCCAGGTCTCTTATCATCACCTCATCGCGATGGCCGGCACGCGCGCCGGATTTGCTCTCCAAGCTCGCGAAAACTTCGTAGTCGTAATGCCGTGAAGTGCCGTCGAATCTACAAAAGAGCAGACACGCTTTCACCGCAGCGCCAAAATATTTTTCCGCGTCAATCACAAAAACGGCGGCATCCGCCAGCTCGAGTTGTTGAGAATACAGATGATTGAGCAATTTGCGTGCAACCGCGGTTTTGCAGAGCATGGCAATATAACCATTACGGCGCTGCAGCCACCCAGCCACCTGCATCAACATCCACTCGGATATGTCGAAGTTGCTTTTTCCGGTAATCGCGTTCAGGCCGCGATGCCGCTGGAAATTCGTTTTTCCCGGCAGATTTGCGCCGCCGATCACGCTCAACTGTGAATTGGTGACCCAGGGAAAATTTCCAAGAACCAAAAGCGGGCCTTTTAAGCTGCCGAGCAGGGCCTCCCAGTCAAAGCTAAAAAAATCGCCTTGCCTGAGTTCAACTCGTCCGTTTTCAAAAAGGTTTTGTCTTTTGTGGAGGTCGTTTAAGTGTGTGGGGTTGATTTCAATGCCGATGATTCTTTTGGCCGAGGGGAAGAGACGCGCCGAGGCATCGAGGAAAGTCCCAAGCCCACAGCTTGGCTCGATCACCGTCTCGGGATTGACGCCGCGTGCTTTCAATTTTTGGCAGATTTTCTCGGCGAGCTCGAGCGGCGTCTGAAAGTCGCCGTATTCGATTTGATAGTGGGTTGAACGCGACACGAAAAACACCACTTGTGACTAAACTTCCAACGCCGTAACAAGCTGCTCGCTGACTTTTCCAAAGCGGCGCTCGCGTTGTTGGTAGGCCAGGAGAGCCTGATAAAATTCTTTGCGGCGAAAATCCGGCCAGAGCACTTCGGTCACGTAAATTTCGGTATAGGCCAATTGCCAGAGCAGAAAATTGCTCAATCGCAGCTCGCCGCTGGTGCGAATCAACAAATCAGGATCGGGAATCGCCGCCGTGTATAAATGAGAAGAAATCGTAAACTCGTCAATGTCTTCCGGCTGCAAGCGTCCGGCCTTGACTTCGATCGCGATGCGGCGCATGGCGTCGACCATTTCCTGCCGGCTCGAATAGCTGAGCGCCAAATTCAACGTGAGGCCGTTATTCTCGCGCAGGGTGCGGATGCCGTACTGCATGCCTTCACGCGCCAAAAGCGGCAAATCTTCCAAACGGCCGATCGTCGTCAGGCGCACGTTGTTGCGTTTCAACTCAGCCACCTCTTCGCGAATGGTTTTGAGCAACAACGACATCAACGCTGAAACTTCGCCCTTCGGCCGGTTCCAATTCTCTTTGGAAAATGTGTACAGCGTCAAGTACTCGATCCCCAGCTCGCCGCAGGCTCTGACGATCTCGCGAACCGAGTTGATGCCTTCACGATGGCCCTCGACCCGCGACCGGCCCCGGCGTTTCGCCCAACGGCCATTGCCGTCCATGATGATCGCCACATGTTCCGGAAGTCTTCCGCCGCGACGCAGGCGTTCTTCAAAATACTTTTCTTCCAATTCCAAGAACCTCGCTTATTCTAATGAAGTGAAATAAAATTAAAGTAGGGGCTGGCGCCTTTAAAGTCAAGAAAAAATAAAAAATTTTCGTAACAACACTTGGAATCAAAAATGAATTTTCATACATTTAAATACTTTTCGTTCTTCAGCGACGATTTTTATTCACCAGCCAAAGTTAGGACATTGACTTTGGTTTTGACTCGGCATCTTGGAACGCACTCGGCGGAACCATCCGCGCGAGACAACAACCTGACAAGGAGGTCAACATCATGTTCAGATTCAAGACCCGTGCTTTTGACGTTTTGGAAATCACCCCGCCCTCTTCCCCCATCTTGAAAAAAAATCTCGGCAATATTCTCGATGGCTCGGACAAATGGAACGCGGTCATTGAGAGTATCGACCCGGCCACCGGCGCGTATCGGATTTTGCTGCAAGGCAAGCTGCGGCCATCTATTTCGGAAGATCGCAAGAATTAGTTGGGCCGGTTTCGTGTAACGTGAAACGTGCAACGCATTTGGAAACTAAATGCAGGTTGCATGAATCACGTTACACGAATACGCAAGGATATTCGATAGCGCCTTCTATAAAAATTACGCATCACCCCTGCGGCAAATACTCACCCAGCCGAATCCGCTAAAACGCTACCATTTGTCGCTCCAACCGAAACAGCAGCACGCAATGTTATTACAAAAACCTCCGCGTAGTTCTCACTTGACTTCTCACGGCAAGATTCGTATCTTTAATAGCACCATCGGAGATGAGTCATGAGCCTACAAGAAATTTTAGTTGACATTCACGCGCTCGAAGAAGATTTCTTATGATAAAATTTGTATTTTGATATATTAGTTTTCATATCATTACAAAAGAAAAATTTTGTATGACAACAACTCAAACCGTTACTCTAAAAGACGCCCAAGCCCGCCTTGCAGAATTGTTAACGCTGGCGCAAGCCGGCAATGAAATCATCATTGCTGAGGGCGGTCAGCCTTTGGCGCGTTTAGTTTCTATTGCCGAACCCAAACGCAAACGCCGCATTGCAGGCTTACAACGCGGCAAAATTTGGACGAGCGATGATTTCGATGCCCCGTTGCCGGATGAATTTTGGACAGGCGAAAAATGAATCTGCTCTTGGATACACATGCCTTTATCTGGTGGGCTACCGAGCCGGAAAAACTTTCACCGCAGGCGCGTGCTCATTGCGAGGATAGCGATAACAATTTATTGCTCAGCGTTGCCAGCGTTTGGGAGATGCAGATCAAGCTTCAACTTGGAAAACTGAAACTGAATGATCCTTTAAGAACGTTCGTCGAATATCAACAACAAGCCGATGATTTGCGAATTTTGCCAATCACCATTGAGCATGTTTACGCATTGGATACCCTGCCCGTCCATCACAAAGATCCTTTTGACAGAATTATTATCGCGCAGGCAAATGTAGAAGAACTGTTTGTCGTCACAAAAGATGAAATTTTTTCATCTTATCCTGTGAAGTTAATTTGGTAACTTGCCCCCTTTTCCCAATCCAACAATTTTCAAAGAACACGAGATGTGCCCTGAAGGGGCTACTACAAACACTACGACCGCAAATATTCCCCCAACCGATCCCGATAAAACCTCACCGTCATTTCAACTCCATCTCGCAACGAAACCGCCGGCTGCCAACCAAGCTTCTGGCGGATTTTTTCAACAGAAACCACAAAACGCTTGATGTCGATTTTCTCGCGCGAGGCGGGAAACGGCACGTGGGTGATTTCGCCTTTGCCAACGGCGCGGACGACTTCGCGCACCATGTCGATGAACACCGTTTCGATGCCGGAGCCGACGTAAAAAAACTCACCGTTCGCTGCCGGAGAAAGCGCGGCGCGCATGAACGCCTCGACCACATCGTCGATATAAACGTAATCGCGCGTTTGCGAGCCTTCGCCGTAAACCGTGATCGGCTTATTGGTCATGGCGTTGGCGATGAACCAGTTGAGAATGCCGTAAAAACCGTTGAACATCTGGCAGCGCGGGCCATAAACATTGTTCAAGCGCAATGACACGGCGGGAATGTTGTAAACTTTGTGGTACAGCAAAATATATTTTTCAGCCGCGAGCTTGTTGATGCCGTAAATATCCGTCGGCTCGCAGGGATGTTTTTCATCGACCGGCAAATAATGGGGCTCGCCGACCTGGCCGCGCGAGCCGGCAAAAATAATCTTCGTGCCGTTGGCTTGCTGCCGGAGAATCTCCAGCAAATTGAGCGTGCCGCTGCAATTCGTCTCGGTGTCGAGCCACGGGTCTTCCATCGAAATCTCCCGCCCTACTTGCGCGGCGAGATGAAAGACGTAATCTTTTCGGCGCGCAATGCGCTCCAGCGCGGCGCGATCCCGCACGTCGCCCTTCACGAAGCGAACGTCCTCTTCGATCTCCTTGACGTTGGCAAAATTCCAGCCGTAAGGATCGAGACAGGCGTCGAACAACGTCACCTCCGCGCCGTGTTTGATGAGCTGCTGCGCGAGGTTGCTGCCGATGAAACCCAACCCGCCGGTGATCAAAACCTTCTTGTTTTGAAATTGCGTGTAATCAACTGCGACTTCCATATCGAATCATCTCCTTTATAATTGTTTTCAGTCTTGCGGCGAAGACTTGTTGCGTGCAATGTTTGAGAAAAACCTGATAACCGTTTTCAGCAATGCGGGCGCGCAACGTCGGATCATTTTTTAAACTGCGAATCGCGCCGGCGAGCGCTTCGGGATTGGCGCGTTCGATCAGCAACGCGCTTTCGCCGTCTTTGAGCAGCTCCTGCACCGGCGCGTTTTTCGTCGAAATTAACGGCCGCTTGACCGCAATCGTCTCAATGACTTTATTCGTGAGCACGCGCAACGTCCGTGGATTGTCGCCAAAAAAACCGAGACAAACCTCGGCGCGACACATGTAATCCGCCAATTCTTTGTACGGCACCCAATCGATGAACGTAATATTTTTTAATTGCAGCTCATCGGCCAGTTTACGGTCATGCGCGTAGGTGATGCCTTTGCCGATGATTTGAAAATGCACGTTCTCATTTTCGAGCAATTTGGCGGCGCGGAAAATATGCTGCACGCCGTGAAACGGCGCATACTCGCCGTGAAAATGCACGAGAAACTTGCCGTTGGTATTTTGTTGCGGACGCGGATAAATCACGCTATCATCCGCAACCAAAAACATTTGTTCGAATTTGGCCGCGGGTACGCGATACTCACGTTCGTAACCGCGAATGTGATCGCGCGTTTCCAGAATGATACGGTCGGCCAGGCGCATCGACAGATGATCGAAGAGCCAATACAACTTCGCCTTCCAGCTCGTCGCGGCCGCAGCTTCGCGATCATGAACCATCGTGCCGAACGTCGAAATATACACATCGAACAAAATCGGCTTGCGTGTGAGTAAACGCACGAACGGCATCAACAACTGGCCATAAAAGCCGACGACGATCAGATCGCAGCCGCGCTTCTTGCGCAAAAATTTTAAAATCAGACGGGGATAATGGCGAAAGGACTTATCCGGTGGTAAGCACGTTTCGACTTCAAATCCGGCTTTGAGCAGCGCGGTCAACATATTGTGCGTGCGCGAGTAGCTGGCTTCGCGGCCGGCGATATAACAAACCTTCATTTAACGTTCTTCTCGGGTTCAGCCTGCCGAGATTCATGCTTCTCGGTTACGCCATTACTGCTTTTACGAATCAACAGCGTATCCATCTCGATTTTTTTGACGCGATACAAACAATCTTCGATCAAGCGGCGGTTGCCGGAGATCAGATCCGCGACCAAGCCGATCAAACCGACTTGAAAGCCGACCAACATCAATACCGCGCTGAGAATCAACGATTGAATGTGACCGCTACCCCCGTCGACAAAAAAATAGTACCACAAAAATCGCAGCGACACCAGAAAGCCGGCGGAAAAAATGAGCGCCCCGATCTTGACGAAAGTTTTCAGCGGCTCGTACATCGTATAGATGCGGAGAATCGTGCTGATGCTCCGTTTGATATACGACGGGATGCTCGTGAACAAACGCGATTCACGAAGCTTGCCGTTCGTCGCGACTTTGACGTGGCCGATCGCGATATTTTTTTTGCCGGCTTGAATGATCGTTTCGAGCGTGTAGGTGAAACGCGAGATGATATTCAAACGCAGCGCGGCCTCGCGCGAATAGGCGCGAAAACCGCTGGCCGCATCGGGCACGTCGGTGCCGGAAACGTGGCGCACGACCCAACTGCCGAGCTTCTGCAATTTTTTCTTGATCGGCGAAAAATGCACGACGCGATCGACCTGGCGGTCGCCGACCACCATATCGGCCTTGCCGTCGAGAATCGGCGCGATGAGACGCGCGATATCGCTGCCGCGATATTGATTGTCGCCATCGGTGTTGACAATAATATCAGCGCCGAACTTGAGACCGGCATCGATGCCGGCCATGAACGCTTCCGCAAGGCCCTTGCGATTGGTGAGGCGCACGATATGATTGACGCCGTGCCGGCGCGCGACGTCCACCGTGCGGTCGGTGCTGCCGTCGTCAATGACGAGCGTTTCGATTTCGTCAACGCCGTCGATTTTCTTCGGCAGCTCGGCGAGCGTCACCGGCAAAGTTTTTTCCTCGTTCAAACAAGGAATTTGGATGATGAGCTTCACTCTCCCACCACCGTTTCTATATTATATTCTTTGATCTCGCGAGCGTGGGTGTAAATAATCATCTCGCCGATCAAGCCAATGGAAATCATTTGCAAACCGATCACCAACAGCAGCGCGCCGAGCAACAACAGCGGGCGTCCGGCAATGGCGCCAAATCCGAGAATGCGATACACGAACAAATACAAATTCATCGCCAAGCCGGCGAAGGTGAATATGATGCCGAAGAAACCGAGAAAGTGCAACGGCTTCTTGGAATATTTCGTGAGAAAAATCACCGTGATGATGTCGAGCAGCCGTTGGATGTATTCCGCAACATGCACCGACTTGCGAAACGCGCCGGGCAATTGCTCGATTTGCTCTTCGCTAACTTTGTATCCTTGACGCGCCGCGAGCACTGGAATAAAAACGTTGAGATTGCCGTAAAACGTGATGTTCTCCAGCACGCTGCGATAGGTGGCGATGACGCTGGAATTGATATCGTGCAACTGCAAGTTGCCCTGTTTTTGCATGAGCCAGTTGAACATCCACGAGACCAGGCGATTGACGCCGGAATCCTGTCGTGGCGTGCGCCAGCCAACGACGAGATCGAAGCCGTCGTCGAGTTTTCTGAGAAGCTGCGGCAAGGATTGCATGTTGACGCGAACGCGCGCCGTGGCGAACACAAGCTTTTGGCCCAGTGCATGCCGCAGTCCGGCATCGAGCGCCGAAGCTTCGCCAAACGAGGTGCGCATGCGAATCAGCTTGACTTGACGATCACGCCGGGCGAGGTCCAGCAATTGCGCGTACGTGTTGTCGGTGCTGGCGTCGTCGACGAAAATCAGCTCGAAGCTTTCGCCGTAGTTTTCCAAGCCTAGCCGCAATGCGCGATATATCGCCTGCACGTCGCTGCCGTTGTTGTGCGTCGGCACGATCACCGAAATTTTAGGCATCGTCGCCGCGCGGCCATTCCCCGATATTTCGTCATCGTCGAGGCGAGCCGGCAGTTCCGCCGCTCGAGGTGATATTTGGGTTTCTATTGGCATTTTAAATTAGTCTTTTAAAAATATTTTTTATAAATGATTCAATGCCGCCATTTCGTGCAATCGTTCATCACGCTTTTTGCCGGTCTTGACAACCATATTCGCAATCAGCCCAAACAACAAAAAATTGATTCCTGCCGCGATGAGCAAAAATCCCAGCGACATCAGCACATTCAGTTCCTCCGTTGCCAGGGAGTTTTCCGCTGTATGAAAGGCGGAATAAAGCAGCGTTGCGATGCCGAGCGCATTAAACACCAGCGTCAAGCCGCCGAAAAAATGCAGCGGCTTGGTGAGATATTTCAAAAGCAAATTCAGTGTGGTCAAATCCATGATCACGCGAAAGGTTCGCGTCAAGTTGTATTTTGATTGGCCGAATTTGCGCTCGCGGTGATTGACCACGACTTCACCGATGCGCGCGCCTTCGACCCGGGCTAAAGCCGGAATAAAGCGATGCAGCTCGCCGTATAAGCTGATTTTATTCACCACGTCGCGGCTATACGCCTTCAAAGAACAGCCGGTGTCGTGCAGGCTCACTTGCGTGGTTTTGCGAATCAGGCGATTGGCGATGGTGCTGGGCACTTTGCGAATGATGAGCTTGTCTTTGCGATTTTTACGCCAACCGCTTACGACGTCGTAGCCTTTTTCCAATTCCGCGACCACCAGCGGAATGTCTTGCGGATCGTTTTGCAAATCGCCGTCCATCGTCACCACGACTTCGCCGCGCGCCAACTCAAAGCCCGCACCCATCGCGGCAGATTGGCCGAAGTTGCGGCGGAATTTTACGACGCGCAAATGCGTATCGCGTTTCGCAATTTCTTCAAGCAACGGGAACGTGTGATCCGTGCTGCCGTCGTCGACAATCACGATCTCATACGAACGTCCCCACGCTTGCATGACGTCGGTGATGGCGTGGTGCAGGTGATGAACATTTTCTTCCTCGTTCATGACGGGAATGACGACGCTGCAAAAAATTTTATTGTTGCTCGTGCTCATCTTGTTCTGCGGCTTCGGCCAACGAAGTCAGTGAACGCCGATTCGCCAGATCGGATGGCAACGGCGAAACTTCCAACAGGCCGAGCCTGGCAACCTGCGTGGTATTGATATCGACCGGGCGTTGCCGCTTCGACAAAACCGGCAGCCATCGAATAAGCTTGACCAAACCGGCGATTGACGCCATAATTAAAAATTCGCGTATTGCAATTTTAGCATTATACCAGTTCAATAACGACGCAAAAAATGTCGCCGACTCATTCGATTTGTGCGTCGAGGGAAAAAGATTCCACGTGACGTCATAAAAGCCTTGATCGAACGGCCACAGCAGCAACATGCCATACGGCGGCGACGAGTCTTCCGTGAACAAATCGAGAACGCAATGCGAAAATACGGCGGCGCTAATCATCAAAAAATAAAGTCCAAATTGCTGCGCCGGCTTTTCCGCTTGAATCAAATTGCGGCGCTGCCGCCGGAAAATAAATCCGCCGAGAAGCCCGGCCAACAACGCGAAACCCAGGCTATGCGTCCACAGATGATGAAAGCGATTGGGCTGGCCCAGCAAAAACCCTGGCAGATAATCGATATCCGGCAAATTCGCCAGCGCCGCGAAGATCGAAACGTTGATCCACGTTTTCTTTGCCAACCGAATATCGGTCGTCTCGGCTATTGCGTAACCTGCTAATGAATGAGCAACCGGAAGCGGCATATTCCTCTCACAATAAATTTTTCGTAGTAGTGCCTTTAGGCACCAAATATAACGATCTCAAAAATTTTTCTATTTACATGCAGCTTGCGCCTGAAGGCGCTACTACAAAATCTAACCAAATCTCAATTTTCTATACTGCGCCAGAAGTTTGTTGAGCATTTGACTCGCCGCGGCGCGCTCGTACAAGCCTTCGGCCAATGACGCCAGCGCCATGCCGGCGCGGCTGTGAAAAATTTTGAGATGATAATTCCGCTTGGTCTGGCCGTTCCAGCGGAATTTGTACGGCTCGTCGCCGCGGGTCAAATCCAATTCCGTCCATTGATTCTTGATGCAATCTTCGATGGCCATGCCGAGCAGCACGTTGCCGACGCTGTATTTGTGAAAGGCCGGCGAATGCGCGTAAGCATCCGCATAATACTTGTTGTTGCGCACGTAGCCCGATAATCCCGCCACGGGTTCTTGATTCGCATACAGCAAATAGAGACGATACCAGCCGGCGTGTGAAAACTGTTCGCAAATCTCACGCTCGAATTTGGCGACGGCATCTTCTTCAAAGCGCGTCGCGCCCTTTTCTTCCTGCCAGCGGCTGCGATAAACCGCAATCAAATCATTCAAGCCCTCGAAGACCACCGACGAGTTGGTAAAAACTTTAAAATCCGTCGTGAAGTTTTTTTCAAAGAACCGCCGGTCGTAGCCGACATCTTTGCGCGTGCGCTTGCCGAGGGTGTTGAGAAAACTTTCCCAATTTTCGGCAAGCGGCACCGTCACACACACCCGCTGCGCTTCCCAAGCCAACACCGGAAAAACTTTTGCAACCTCCTGAAAAAAGAACGGCAAATTGGCCGAGGTGTCGGGAACATCTTTCAGTTCGACGAACAGCCATTCGCTTTTATTCTCCTGCAAATATTTGAAGAGTTGCTGAAAAAAAATTGCTTCAGCGCCGGCGCGCACAACGAAATCGAGATAATCCGTGCGCTTTTGGCCGATGAAGCCCAAATGCCGCAATGGCCATCCGTAAAATCTTTTTCGCAAAAAGAACGGCGCGATGCCGATGAGCCTGCCATCTTCCTCCGCAACCAACAAACGCAACCGTTCCGGCGCGCCGAAATATTTCCACCAGGTGAAATTCCACTCCCACGATTGATACGGCGTGTGGTTCGGATTCAATTGAAAGAGATCTTCCCAAGCCGGTTTCAGCTCGTTAAATTCCTGCTCGGATTTTACAACGCGAATGGCCATATCAATTTGATTTGCATTACAAAATAGATGTCATTGCGAGCGCTTTTCAGCGAAGCAATCTCTTGAAAATTAACAGATCGCTTCGGCAAGAAGCGCCTCGCGATGACAACGCCGTAAATTCAACTTTCAATAAGTTGCCCAGCGCGGCGTGTGGCTTCAACGACCGCTTTGATGAGCGTCACGCGCAAGCCGCCTTCTTCCAATTGTAAAATACCGTCGATCGTGCAGCCCGCTGGCGTTGTGACGGCGTCTTTCAAGAGCGCCGGATGCGCGCCGGTTTCCAGAACCATTTTCGCGGCGCCGAAACACATTTGCGCGGCCAGCTCGGTGGCGACGTTGCGCGGCAGGCCGACTTTGACGCCGCCTTCGGCCAGCGCTTCGAGAATGATATAAATGTACGCCGGGCCGCTGGCGCTGAGCGCGGTGACGGCGTCCATGTATTTTTCGTCGATGATCGCGGTGCGGCCGACGGCGTCAAAAATCTGGCGCGCACGATTGAGATGCTCGTCGGTCGCATGCGCGCCGCGGCACAGCGCGGTCATGCCGGCGCTCACCAGCGTTGGCGTATTCGGCATCGTGCGCACCACCGGCACAGCTTTCTCCAAATGCCGTTCGATAAAAGAAGTCGTTGCCGACGCGGCAATCGAAATCACCAGTTGATCGTTGCCAATCAACGGTTTAATTTCCGCGAGCACGTCGCGCAGGGCTTGCGGTTTGACACAGAGCAGAATCACATCGGCGGCGTGAATCGCCGCGCGATTGTCCAGCGTCGTTGGCACGCCGAGCCGCTTGGCAATGTCTTCGACGCGCGGCGCATGTTTGGCCGTCGCGACGATTTGATCGGCGGCCAGCATTTTGGCATCGAGCAGGGCTTTGATGAGCGTCTCGCCCATCTTGCCCGCGCCGATGACGGCTAATTTTGAGAGATTTTGCATACGGTTCCATCATCCCTTTTTCCTGTGAAAGATATTTGAAATTGCTTATAAT
>Ga0073934_10000972_pt1 | contig 74008 bp, 58 predicted proteins | sample LarsenN4metaG_FD_76834 | JGI IMG/M metagenome (GOLD analysis project Ga0073934, IMG submission 76834) | Hot spring sediment bacterial and archeal communities from British Columbia, Canada, to study Microbial Dark Matter (Phase II) - Larsen... ...
ACCTTGGGTTTAAATACTTCCAATATGTCACTCTCCTGCGAGTGGCCAGTACGTCTTGCTGACCTGGCGGTTGGGCTGGGCGCCCAGCGCTATGATAGTCCGGAGTTGATTCGAAGCCGTTCAATGGTTCTTGGCTCATGTGTGGTCGTATAGTTTCCAAATGCTTTCTTAAAATAATACTGGAGAGAGCAGGGCTTCCGTCAAAAATCCAAATCCACGATCTACGGCATACTTCCGTAAGCTACCTGCTTGCCCAGAACATCCCACCGAAGGATGTCCGAGAAATCGCTGGGCATTCTTCAATTTCTGTTAAATTGAATATCTACGGGCATTTGATGCCGGGAGCAAGCAGGGAAGCAGCCAAGAAATTAGACAATATGATTGAGGGCCTAATTTCTTAGTACTGCTTGTATAATTCTTACAAAACGATGCCATATGGATTCAATGGAAATATGCCACCTTAAGGGGGTAAAACCTGGACGCAGCAGCACTAAAAGGGCGTAAAAAATGCAATGGGCGTACAATCACCAGCTTGCGGAGCAAGGGGCCGCGCGTTCGAGTCGCGCCGGGGGCGCCTGCCAGGAGCGGATCAACCGCTCCTTTTCATTTACCCTCTTCGTAAAACCGGCATGAATCCTGCCAGACCCCTACCCACCCACACATCCCGCCGCGACATTGACTTGCTGATCCTGGGCGCCGGGCCAGCTGGATTGTCAACCGCCCTGCACCTGCTTCAGATCGACTCATCCTGGGCGGACCGCATGCTGGTCCTTGAGAAGTCGGTTCACCCGCGGCCAAAGTTGTGTGCAGGTGGGGTGACGCGCTTCGGCTTGCAGATACTGCGCGATCTCGGTTTCCAACTGCCGTTACCCCTCCCTCAGGCGCGGATCGATGAAGCGCAACTGCATTACGTATCCGATGTGGTACGCGTGCGTGGCACACCTCAGTTGGTCGTTTTCCATCGCCCTGAGCTGGATGCCTACCTGGCACAGCACGCGCGCCTGCGCGGGGTCAATATTCACCAATCCGAGCCTGCCCAGTCCCTGCGGGTGGATCAGCGCGGGGTATCTGTGGCCTCTACGCTAGGAGAATATCGTGCCTGTGTTGTGGTAGGGGCAGATGGGACCCTGGGAATCGCCCGCCGAAGCCTGCGCCAGCCGCAGGGCCATGCCCGGATTGCGCGTTTACTGGAAGTCTGGCAACCTGTCGACAGTCAGACCAGGCAATCGGCGGAGCACATCGCCTTTTTCGACTTCACACCTGTGAAGGAACACCTGCAGGGCTATTACTGGAAGTTCCCATCCTCCGTTGAAGGCCAGCCGGTCTTCAATTGTGGGGTCTACGATGCCCGCATGACCACCGGCCACCCTCGGGCGGAGCTTCCACGCTTATTGTTACATTGGCTGGCAGAATCTTGCCTGCCCACGGAGAATCTGAAGCCAGCCGGGCACCCCATCCACTGGTTCAGCCCGCGTGCGCGGTTCGCAGGGCCGCGGCTGGTGCTGGTGGGCGATGCTGCCGGGGTAGATCCTCTCTTTGGGGAGGGAATTGCTCCAGCCTTGGGTTACGGACAGGTTGCTGCACAGGTGATCCAGCGGGCCTTTTCCAGCGGAGATTTCTCCTTCCGGGATTATCCGCAGCGTCTCTTCACCTCTGCGGTGGGTCGTTACTTGCTTCTGCGCTGGGCAGTGGCCTGGTGGGGCTATCGACTGTGCGAGCGGCCTTCATTCATGCGCCCCTTATGGGCCTTGGGAGTCTTACTGGCCCGTATATGGCCTACGCCTCTCCCCTTATGGTGATACCGTAGTAATAATTCTACATTTCGTGGTGTGTGCGGTGCTCGCCGTTCGAACCTCAATAAGTCGACTACATTTGTTGAATGATCAATTATGTTCGAGAAATTGGCAATCGGAAACAGTGCGGTAAAATGAAAAATATCCTTCAGCGGAATCCGGCGGCAATGAATATGGCCAGATATAATATCCTCCTCACCAACGATGATGGAATTCAGTCACCCGGGCTGTGGACGGCAGCTCGAGCACTCTCGGAGCTGGGTTTTGTTCATGTGGCTGCCCCACGCGAGCAATTCTCGGGTGCCGGGCGAAGCCTGCCCAGCACTTCTGATGGGTTGATCCACTCTCACCAAATGCACGTCAATGATAAAGATTGGACGGTGTACGCTGTAGGGGGCACCCCTGCCCAGGCTGTGCTGCACGCCGTGCTGGAGATCCTGCCCCAATACCCTGACCTGGTGGTGTCTGGTATAAATTATGGTGAGAATCTGGGCACCGGGATCACCGTGTCGGGTACCGTAGGGGCGGCGTTAGAGGCTGCTGCCTTGGGCATTCCTTCCCTGGCGATCTCTTTAGAGACCGAGCAACGCTACCACCTTTCTTATTCCCCGAACGTGGATTTCAACGCTGCCGGTTATTTCACTGCCTACTTTGGTCGCCTCATGCTTAAAAAACGCTTGCCCCAGGATGTGTGCGTTCTAAAAGTTGATGTGCCAGCCAGCGCCACCCCTGGCACTCCCTGGATGATCACCCGTCTCTCCCATTTGCGCTACTACGAACCTACCCCGCCTGAGAGAAAATCCTGGGACCAACCCGGGGCGGTCGGTTATCGTCTGAGTGGCGATCCGCGCCAGGATGATAAAGATACCGACGTCTATGCTATGCGCGTCCGGCGCCTGGTATCTGTTACGCCATTAAGCCTGGACATGACCTCCAGGGTGGACCTGGAGGAATTGAATAAGATGTTGCGCAGCGATCCTTAATTGGGAGTCGGGAAATACCTATCGCTCTCCATGTAGCTCGGTGACCAACTGCTCAAAAAACAATTGCATAAAAGAGTGGCGTTGTTCGGCAAGGACGCGCCCCGAGGCGGTGAAAAGGCGATCCTTCAGCCAGCGCAGTTTATAAAAATACTCGTGGTAGGCACTGTGGCTTTCAGTGGGCCCCAATTGCCCATTCTCCTGGAACCTCTCGGAGGGGGGAGAATAGAACGGTTGCCCGGCCGATAAGGCATAACCGATCGCCCTTGCTACCCCGATCGCGCCGATGGCATCCAGCTTATCGGCATCGAACAATACTTTCGCCTCCAGGGTTTGGGGCGTCTCATGGTTATCGCGAAAACGATGAGCCCGAATGCAATGCTGCACCGCCTGGGCGCGCTCGGTCGCCCATCCTTCGGCCTCCAGGATCTGTTGAGCGAAGAGCGCCGAGGCGTGGTGGTGATTTTCTCTCAGATCATCACTTCCAGGTGGGTTGGCATCGTGGAGCAGAGCTGCCGCTCGCACGATCTCCAAATCCGCCCCCTCAGCCAGTGCCAGGCGTTCTGCCATCCGGTAGACCCGCACCATGTGGTCAAAGCCGTGAACCGGGTCCTTTGCAGAATACCATTCGCGTGCACTTTCAATTGTCAGCATCGGGCAATATTGTGATCTCCTGCCTGTTTATTGTTGCTCCGCCTCTCAGCAACGAGTGGGATCAGACGGAGTAGAGGTAGCCTTTTTTGATCACGGTCTTGACCAGGTTGGTTCCAAATCGATAACCCAGGTGGCGGTAGTCAGGCACAGATAGGATCAAGAGATCGGCCTGTTTCCCAGGTTCCAGGGATCCAATTTGGTCAGCGCGCCCGATGGCGGCGGCAGCATTAATCGTCGCCGCTGCAATCGCCTGGGCTGGCGTCAATCCCAGATAGCGGCAGGCCAAGGCGATTGCGAACTGCATGTTCTCACACCAGGCGGTGCCGGGATTGAGGTCGGTGGCGATGGCCAGTAAACCGCCCGCCTCCAGGATAGCTCGCGCCGGGGTGTAGCGCATCTCCGCCAGGCCAAATGGTGTACATGGCAAGGAAACCGCCACGGTCTGGCTGCTGGCCAGCAAGTCAATGTCTTCATCTGGCGTAACAATCAGATGGTCTGCCGATACTGCCCCCAATTCGGCTGCCAGCCTGGCGCCGCCCAGGCTATCGAATTCGTCGGCATGGATCTTGATCGGGAATCCCAAGGCGCGTGCCGTCTCCAGTATCAGGCGCGATTGTTCCAGGTTGAATGCACCGCGTTCGCAGAACACGTCTACAAACGGCAGAGCATGCTCGGAGGCGTGGTGGGGCCACCAGTCCTTTAGAACCGGGAGCATAGTGTTGCAGATCAGGTCCACGTAATCATCCGGGCGATCGTGGTACTCTGGGGCGATAGCGTGGGCGCCCAGGAAGGTGATTGCCAGTTCGAGCGGCATCTCACGCTCCAGGGTGAGCAATGCCTGGAGCATGCGCAGCTCGGTCGCCATGCTTAGCCCGTAGCCGGTCTTCACTTCGACGGTCGTGGTGCCGTGATTGAAAATGCTCGCTAATCGAGCGCGTGTTTCGCTCATCAGGCGTTCTAGCGAGGAGCTGCGGGTCGCCCGAACCGTGGACAGGATACCACCGCCTGCGGCCAAAATATCCAGGTAGGATTTGCCCTGCAGACGCATTTCGAATTCGAGCGCCCGGTCGCCAGCCCAGATTGCATGGGTGTGCGGGTCGACAAATCCAGGCAATACCACCTTGCCTTCAGCGTCCTGCTCGGGTTCGTCTGGGTAGTTAGCTAGCAGCTCGTCACTCCGCCCGACTGCGGCGATCTTCTCGCCGTGTATCAGGACCGCCCCGTCCTGGATGACGCCCAATCTACCCAGGTCATTGCCGCGCTGGGGACCGCCAGAAAGGGTGAGCAATTGCGAGGCAGAGTGGATGAGCATGGAACAATGTTCTGCTGGAGATGATCGGAATTATCCCACGGTTATAGGGGATTGGCAATAAAAGGGTGTGCTCCAGTGTACGATATACCCCAGAGTACGGTTGCGCCAAACCGGACTGTCAATCCGAGGAGGCATTTCGAATCGGAGTAAAATTGTTTTATATAGGAGGATTTATACGGAAATGGTCTTGGATTACCGCATTGAGCGCGATTCTCTCGGGGAAGTCCGGGTACCGGCGAAAGCCTTGTACGGTGGTCAGACGCAGCGGGCTGTCCTCAACTTCCCGGTTTCCGGTCTGCGGCCATGGCGAGCTTTCATCTGGTCGATGGCAACGATCAAGCGGGCTGCCGCCGAAGTCAACCGCGATCTGGGCTTGCTCGATCCAATATTGGCAGAGTCCGTCGTCCAGGCAGCCCAGGAGGTGATCGAGGGGCGCTTCGATGACCAGTTCGTGGTCGATCCTTTTCAAGCCGGGGCCGGCACCAGTCATAACATGAACACCAATGAGGTGATCGCCAACCGTGCCACGCAGATCCTGGGTGGAGGGTTGGGCGAATACCGCATCCACCCCAACGATCATGTCAACATGGCCCAATCGACTAACGATACCATTCCAACCGCTATCCGCCTGGGAGCGCTGTGGCGCCTGGATGAGCTGTTGGCGGTAGTTATCTCCCTGGGAGAAGCCCTGCAGGAGAAGTCCATAGAATTCGATGACGTCGTCAAGTCCGGCCGCACCCACCTGCAGGATGCTGTCCCTGTGCGCCTCGGTCAGGAGTTTTCGGCCTACTCTGTGGCTGTCTTGCGCGACGCAGAGCGCATTCGACGTTCTGCCAAGGGCATGCGTCGGCTGGGTATCGGCGGCACAGCTACCGGCACCGGATTAAACGCCCACCCCGAGTACCATGTGCGCATGGTCCGGCGCCTCGCCGAACTCACTGGCCTGGTGCTCTACCCCTCTGACAACCTGTTCGAGTCGATCCAATCCATGGCCGATTTCGCCGATTTTTCTGCCTCGCTGCGCACGCTGGCGATCACTCTCACCCGCATTGCCAATGACATTCGATTGCTGGCCTCGGGCCCTGCAACCGGGTTGGACGAGATCCATCTCCCAGCGGTGCAGCCTGGATCGAGCATCATGCCTGGAAAGGTAAATCCTGTGTTGGCTGAGATGTTAAACATGGCGATGTTCCACGTTCAGGGCTGTGATTACACCATCGCCTTAGCTGCGCAGGCAGGCCAGCTTGAGCTTAACGTAATGATGCCCATCATTGCCCATGCTCTCTTTGAGAGTATGCAGGTAATTATTGGATCTGTAGGGGCTTTTACCGAGAAGGGCGTGCGCGGCATACGGGTCAATCGCCAAAAAGCGGAAGGCTGGTTGGCAAGGAATGCCATCGTGGTCACCGCCCTCAATCCCATTATCGGCTATGCCGTGGGCGCAGCGCTGGTCAAAGAAGCCCTGGAACGGGACGTTACGGTGGGTAAAGTAGCGCTCGAGAAGGCGGCTGCGGGTTCCCTGCGCCATCTGGCAGAAAATCGATTGGTCACTGTGGAGGAAATCGCCGCTGCATTAAGCGACATGCGCCGCCTCACCGAGGGTGGGATCGTAGGGTGAGCGAGTAGATAGAGTATAATCGCGGCGTGCCGAAGAAGCGCTCGATTGATGATTACAGCCTCGATGAGCTGCGCTGGATGCTGGTGGAGAAACGTCGTGATGCCCGCCAGCAGCGTCTTGAGCAATTCCGCCGTACCGGGAGGGCCATGGTTGTGGCTCCGGAGGCCAGGTCACCTACGATCGACGATCTGCACTCCGACGCATGGGACGAACGGGAACTGGGAAGACAGGATCGCGGCGGCGAACCTCGTTCCCGCAATCGGCGCATTCTGGATGGATTCCTGTTGGTCATCGAGATCAGTGCCATAGCGGGTTTCATTTTCGTGCTATTCAACGGGCTGAGCCTGATCCGCGAGCTCAATCAGGAAGTAGCCAACGCCCTCGAGCTTCCTACCCTCACGCCTACACCGCTCATCACGGCGATTGTGCTGCCCTCCGGGCATACACCACCCAACTCACCGGGTGGTTCCCGTCCCAACGAGGCCGAAATTCCCGAGCATCTGCGCCCGATGATGCAATCGCTCGCCAATCTGCCGCTGCCTACACCCGGGCCTGAGCAAGCTGTGCGCATCCAGATTTCTGCTATCAAGGTGGACGCTCCTGTAGTCCAGGGGGATGGTTGGGAGCAGCTAAAGAAAGGCGTCGGGCAGCATCTCGGCACGGCCAATCCGGGCCAGCCCGGCAACCTGGTGCTATCAGCCCATAATGACATCTTTGGTGAGATATTCCGAGACCTGGACCAGCTCCAAACCGGAGATGAAGTGATCCTATTCACTAACCAGCGCTCGTATACTTATATCGTCGTCGATTCGAAGATCGTCCAGCCCACCGAAGTGAAATACATGGCACCAACCAATCAACCGACGGTCACGCTCATCTCGTGCTATCCTTACCTGGTGGACGATCAACGGATTGTCATCATCGCCCGGTTACAGTGAGCTGATTAATCTGATTTTGTGGAGAATAGATGAATGAGTAAAAAGACGAAGCGACAAGTCCGCAGGGTAACTCGGATTGTGAGACCAACTCCTGCCACGGGAGTCTCGTATAACGGCAGCCGACCCCTGGAACGCGAATTCAATCCAGATTACAGCTACGTGACTAAAGACCTGAAGAGGATTGGAACGCTGGCGGGCAGTTTCTTTCTGTTGCTGGTTGTTCTCTCCTTCTTCCTGCGCTGACCAGGACACAACAGGAGTGAGTATATATGGGGGAATTCACTCATCCACCGGGTGGTGAGCCGAAAACCCCTTCACCGCGTTGGGGATCGACGACCAAGCTGGTCGTCGGTTTGACTTTTGTCGCCATCGTTGCGGCGTTCCTGGTCCAATTTCGCGCTATCATCGGTCCTATGATCCTGGCATTCATACTGGCGTACGTGCTACACCCGATTGCGACCTGGTCTAATACCCGGCTAAGGATCCCCTGGCGTACCTCGGTGAATCTGATCTATCTGTTCCTGGTGATCCTGGTGGGGGCGATGATCACCCTGACCGGCCTGGCTATCGTTCAACAATTGCAGAGCCTAGTCGGGTTTGTCCAGCGCAATGTCACCAACCTGCCGGCAATAGCAGCCGACTTATCCAAGATCGTATACACGATCGGCCCGTTCGAGATCAACCTGGGAAGGATTTTCGACCTGCCTACCATAACCGATCGGCTGTTGGCGGCAGTGCAACCGCTGCTGGGGCGCGCAGGAAGCCTGGTCAGCACCTTTGCCACCAGCGCAGCCGTGACCCTGGGTTGGGGATTATTTGTCCTGGTGATTTCCTACTTCCTGCTGGCAGACGCCGGACGGATGTCTTACGAGCTGGTGCACATCGATGTCCCCGGCTATGACAAGGATATACGCCGCCTGGCTCAGGAACTGGGCAAAATCTGGAACGCCTTCCTGCGCGGCCAATTGATCATCATTGCCCTGGTGATCGTTGCTTATTCGGTTCTGATGTTATCCTTGGGTGTCCGGTTTGCCATTGGCATCGCCATCCTGGCGGGAGTGGCGCGCTTCATTCCCTACCTAGGCCCGCTGGTCTTATGGATCGTGACTGTCCTGGTGGCTTTCTTCCAGGGCGATAACTATTTTGGGCTGCTATCCTGGCAATATGCCTTGCTGGTGGTCGGGGTGGCCTTGATCGTAGACCAGGTGTTCGATAACCTGATTACACCCCGCTTCCTTGGCCAGGCTCTGGGAGTTCATCCAGCGGCAGTGTTGATAGCCGCCATCGTGGCTGCCAGGTTGATTGGCATCATTGGCCTGGTCCTGGCGGCGCCGGTGCTGGCAACCCTCAAGCTCCTGAGCCGTTATACCCTGCGCATGATGCTCGATCTGGAACCCTGGCCTCTGGAGGAAGTTCATCCGCTACCAACCGAGCTGCCCTGGACGCGCAGCCTGAGGCGGTTCAAGGCCTGGTTGCGCATTCGGCGGCGCAGGCCCGGTTAGTAGAGGATGCGCCATTTAACGGTACTATCAGTGGGAAAGGTTTGGGCGGCCATAGAGCTGCTCGCGAATTTCAATGACCAGCCGGCGCAGCCGGTCGTCACGTTCCAGCAAGTCGGCAACCTTCTCGCAAGCATATAAGACCGTGGTGTGGTCACGACCACCGAGTGCGTCGCCAATCTGCGGCAACGAGCAGTTGGCTTCTTCCCGCATCAGATACATGGCGATTTGCCTGGGCAGGACCACGCCGCGTGTGCGTTCTCTGCCCAGAATACGCTCCAGGGGCACCCCGAATGAATCGGCGACCTTACGTACGATTGCCTCTGGCTGCACCCCATTCTTGGAGGGCAGCAAATCTACCAGGGCCGATTCGACCAATTCGGGACTGATTGGCAGGCCGCTCAAGTCTGCAAACGCGGCAACGCGAGTGAGGGCGCCTTCCAACTCGCGGATATTGGATTGCACCCGCCGGGCAATGGTCTCCAGGATCTCTGCCGGCAGATGGTAACCAACCCGTTCGGCCTTGACGCGCAGTATGGCAAGGCGCGTTTCGAGATCCGGTGGTTGGATGTCTGCCGTCAATCCCCATTCGAAGCGCGAGCGCAGCCTCTCTTCTAGGGTTAACATTGCTTTCGGCGGTCGATCTGAAGTGACCACCACTTGCTTGTCTTGCCCATGCAGGGTGTTGAAGGTGTGAAAGAACTCCTCCTGGGTGGATTCTTTGCCGGCGATGAACTGGATATCATCGATTAACAGCACATCGATACGGCGGTATTTATCGCGAAATGCTTGCGTGGTATGAGTTCGTATGGCATTGATCAAATCATTGGTGAATTCTTCGGATGATACATAGAGCACCATCATTCCCTGGCGGGTGCACATATTGCCAATGGCATGAAGAAGGTGTGTCTTTCCAAGCCCGACGCCTCCATATAAAAATAATGGGTTATAAGCCTGGGCGGGTTTTTCAGCCACCGCCATCGAAGCAGCATGTGCCAGACGGTTGCTTGTTCCGACTACGAAATTATCAAATGTATACCGGCTGTGGATGGTCGGATTACTGGGTAGGTTGGTCTGCTCTCTCTCCTGTGTAGCGATTGCCAGGGATTCGTTTTTATCGTTGCCATTCTGCCAGACAACAAAGCGTACTTCTACGCCACGGTTCATGATCCCCGTCAGCAGCCTGACAACTGTGCTGGAAAGTCGGCTTTGCAGCCAATCACGGGCATAAGCATTGTGAACGCCAATGACAAAACTGCCATCCTCGTAGGCAACCACCTCGGTGTCTCGAACCCACGTGTCGTAGGCGGCTTTTGGCATTTCCAATTGAAGTTGACCCAGGGTAGCGTTCCAGGCCTGCTCAGGTCTCATAATGCATTCCTCCTCACTCAGATCGATCAGGGGCAACAATCTACCAGACCCCGATTGGCGTAACCTGCAGGGGTTCGGTGCGTACCTATGTTATTTCGAAACCTTCCGAGTCACTCGACCCAGGTCGGGTTTGGCCGTTCCCCCCTGATTCAATGTGTCTTCATAAACCCACACACATTCTAGCAGAAATTAAGCTTAGATTACAAGACGTAAAGCCTACGCAACTCTAAAAAAAACGAATACTTTAAGGTTGTTTAATGTTAAAGAGATTCTGGCGCGAGGCGGATGCCTTGGAAATGGTTATAAAAGCCCCTCTCACCCCATCTATGGGGGTAGTTTGTAATTGAACTGCCACATGTAGTTAAATCCGGGGGTTGGGGATGCATGCTATGGTTCTTATTTCGCTGATATGTTAATAAATTGGATGATAAGAAACGTGGCTTACATTAACACTGACATGCCGTTCCTGGAATCTCAGAGAGCCGTGTTTTTCGGGGGTTGTTGATATCCCTCCTATGTTTTGTTAATGCGGTTCTTGCGATATTTGAGTATGCTAGAGTGCGTAGAATCCAAGTCGAATGGACTCATAACGAGAGGAGCGCAATATGTTTAAAATTATCGGTATCGATCTAGGAACCACCAACAGCGTCGTGGCTGTTATGGAAGCAGGTGATCCTACCGTAATTCCGACCGCTGAAGGCTCGCGACTCTTGCCTTCGGTCGTAGCCTTTAATAAGAATGCAGAACGTCTGGTTGGCCTGACTGCCAAGCGACAGGCGGTTATCAACCCTGAAAATACGGTGTTCTCCATCAAGCGTTTCATGGGCAGACGGTTTGCCGAAGTGGAGATGGAACGCAAGATGGTTCCGTATCGGGTCACCTCCGGATCGGCGGGGGATGCGCGCGTCAAGATCCCGGTGACCTCGCGTGATTATAGCCCGCAGGAGATCTCTGCGATGATCCTGTCCAAGCTCAAGGCGGATGCAGAAGCTTACCTGGGCGAGCCGGTGACGAAGGCTGTGATCACTGTCCCGGCGTATTTCAATGACAGCCAGCGGCAAGCCACGAAGGACGCTGGAAAAATCGCCGGTTTGGAGGTCATGCGGATCATTAACGAGCCAACTGCAGCCGCCCTGGCCTATGGGCTTGATAAGAAAGAGAACGAGACCATTCTGGTGTTTGATCTTGGAGGCGGCACATTCGACGTGAGCATCCTGGATGTGGGGGAGGGTGTAATTGAGGTCAAGGCCACTAACGGCGATACCCATTTAGGTGGGGATGATTGGGATGAGCGTATCGTCAACTGGGTGGCTGATGAATTCAAGAAGGAGAACGGGATTGATTTGCGCCAGGATAGGCAGGCTCTGCAACGCCTGCGCGAAGCAGCCGAGAAAGCGAAGATCGAACTCTCCAGCGTCATGGAGACAGAGATCAACCTGCCCTACATCACCGCCGATGCTTCCGGCCCCAAACACTTGCAAATGAAGATCAACCGATCTAAGCTAGAGCAGTTAACCGAAGACCTGGTGGCACGGCTGAGTGGACCTTTTAACGCTGCTTTGAAAGACGCGGCTATGACAGCAACCGACATCGACGAGGTCGTGTTGGTAGGCGGTGCCACGCGCATGCCCATGGTCCAGGATCTGGTCCGCTCGTTGACCAACAAGGAGCCGCATAAGGGTGTGAACCCCGACGAGGTGGTTGCCGTAGGTGCAGCCATCCAGGCCGGTGTTCTGGGTGGCGAGGTCAAAGACGTGCTCTTGCTGGATGTCACTCCACTTTCGCTCGGGGTGGAGACCCTGGGTGGGGTGATGACTTCTATCATCGAGCGCAACACCACCATCCCGGTCCGCAAGAGCGAGATCTTCTCCACTGCTGAAGACAGCCAGACCGCGGTGGATATCCATGTGCTGCAGGGTGAGCGGACGATGGCGGCGGACAACATGAGCCTGGGTCGCTTCCGACTGGAGGGCATACCGCCTGCGCCGCGCGGCGTACCTCAGATTGAAGTGACTTTCGACATCGACGCCAATGGGATCTTGAACGTCTCTGCCCGGGATAAAGCCACCGGGAAAGAACAAAAAGTCACCATCACTGCCTCAACGAATCTCAGCAAGAGCGATATCGAGCGCATGATCAATGAAGCCCGCTCCCATGATGCTGAAGATAAACGACGGCGTGAACTGGTTGATGCCCGCAATTCGGCCGATAACCTGGCTTACCAGACCGAGAAGACGCTCAAGGAGCTGGGTGAAAAATTATCGCAGAGTGAACGCGACAATATCCAGGGAAGGATCAATGACCTGCGCGAGGCGATCAAGGGCGATGACGTGGCGCGTATTCGCCGGCTGAGCGAGGACCTGCAAAACGCCTTTCATGCCCTGAGCCAGCAACTTTACGCACAGCAGACGCAATCTGCTCCTTCTGAAGGAGCCACCCCCGGTGGAAATGGGCGCTCGCAACCCGAAGACGATGGAGAGGTCGTAGAGGGCGAGTACAGGGAGGCTTAAAAGCTTACACACTTAACGCTTTAGATGGGAAAGATTTCCTATTGCTCGGGGATATCGCTTCTCATATAATCCTGGAAGGCGCAGAAAAGGCAAACTCGTCAAAAGACGGGGACGCAAAGCCAAGGGTCTAAACGGTACAGTCTGTTTACCGCATGACGGCTTAGCTGCCTGGGCTGGAACATCCTTAGGGAATTAGCCCTTCAGGCATATATGCGCTGAAGGGCTTTTTCTATTTCCTGCTTGCAGACCTCCTTCTGTCTCACAAAGGGATATGGCGATATGAATTCTCACGGAGATGCTGCACGCATCCGTTCTTACGTTGTTGCGACGACTGTGGTTGTCCTGCTTCTCACGACCGTCGTTGCGCCACGGGTGGGTGGGTTGGCTGGCTATGATCCCACGGCACTTTCGAAATCGGCGCCATTCCCGCCCAGTGTCTGGCTGCCTTTAGCAATTAAGTCGGATTACGGCGCTCAGGGAGGCCCCGTATTTACAGGCTCGGTGTGAGCGTGGATGGCCTGTTCAGCCGGGATGGTTGGGAGACAACTATCGTTCAACCTGCTTTTTATTTCCAACCCTACCAGCACACCCAAAGGGACCGCGGCGATCATTTTACCCCATCCGGTCCTGCGATCTGGGCCTTGCGCTTCACGCCACAACAGCCCGGAGCTTGGCAATGTCGTCTGCGCGCTGTGGATGTCGGTGGCACGACCTATTATCCTGCCATGGCTGAACCACCACTATCCTTCACGGTCGCCGAAGCCTCCACAAATCCTGGAAGCGCCTATCGCCGGCGTGGATTTCTGCGTGTCAGCCGGCAAGACCCGCGCTATTTCGAGTTGCAGGATGACAGCCCGTTTCTGGGCGTGGGCTTCAACGATGGCTTCAACCATTCCGCAGAGGTTGCGCAAAAGCTGCAGGCCTACGAGCAGAACAAGATGAATTTCATGCGCGTCTGGCTGAGTGGTGCCAGCATCAACGGCTCTCAATGGTCTTCCTGGGCGTCGCAACTGTCAAATGATGGCTACTTACCAGGCGTGTCGCTGGATATACAGGAAACCTACGCTGGTAGCGACGTCTCCATGCGGCTGGACGCTGAAAATCGATGCTTCTTCGCCGATTTCTGGCAGAATGGCATACCGGTCGAGCCGGAGAAAGAATATACGGTTTGGGCAAGAGTAAAGCTGTCGGGGATCAGCGGACCTGCCGGGCCTGGACAATATGGTTTCGTCATCAAGCAGGGAGGCTGGTTGGAAGACCAATGTGACCAACCCGATGCCGGCCGGCTAATCACTCAATCACTTTCCGGGACACAAGATTGGACCATCGTTTCGGGAAGCTTTACTACTCAGCCAGGCCAATACTGGCTGGATTATCTTTACCTGGCTCGACAGAATGTTACCAGTGGAGAAATCTATATCGATGAAGTCAGGCTGTGGCGGACTGCTGATCCACACCGGGTCAACCTGCTGCGAGAGCCAAACGCCAACAGCCATCTGCATTTTGACCCCATGAATGCCGCCAAATGGGACCTGTTCATTGAGGCAGCGGAGAGACATGGCGTCTATCTGAAGCTTGTGATCGACGAAAAGAATGAATGGATACGCAATCACATGCGGCTAGATGGGAGCATGGCTGGGTCTGGTGATAACAATAATTTTTATGCTGCCCCTAATAGTAAGTCGCGCTGGCTCCAGCGTGCCTGGTGGCGCTACCTGGTTGCCCGCTGGGGATACAGCACAGCCATCCACTCGTTTGAATATATCAACGAAGGCGATCCATATAACGGCCATCACTACGAAGCTGCCAACGGCATGGCGCGCTACTTTCACCAAAACGATCCTTCGCATCATCTGGTGACCACCTCATTCTGGACTTCATTTCCTAATGCCGAGTTTTGGTCGAACCCGCAATTCCAGGATGTCGATTATGCCGATCTGCACGCCTACATCTCCACTGGATGGGGTGCAAATGCGAGCTTCTTAGAGGCATCACAGATTGAAACGCGCCCACAATATGTGCACAGCGGCAACGCCTCAGCAATCCTCGCGGGCGCCAAGGAGCTCAGTACGGCGATCACCCCGCGCGGGCTGGTGATTCAAGGCCGCGGTGAGTGGATAGTCCGTTATTGGATGAAAGCGGAAGGCTTTATGGCCAATTGCTCCTTTGGCAGCCAGGGTGGGATGCAGCGCGTGCGCTGGATGTTAGATGGCGGGGAGTATTGGGGCGGCAAGGTAGGAGTGGTGCCCAATAACACGGAAGGTAAGGATTTCCTGTGCACTTCTCAGGCTGGCACCTATGGCTGGACCCAGTTCAATAGCGATCGTGATCGCAATGGAGTTCTCCTGCCAGCCGTTACACGCCTGATCCTGGCAGATGATCTGCCACATGAGATCAGCCTGCATCTGGAAAATAGCTCCGGCGTGGCGGGCAATGCATGGATCGATGATGTCGAGCTGGTCGACCCCTCGGGCCAGGTTGTACCCATTATCGGTGAATTTGACATCACTCCATTTGATGAAGACACCGCCTGGTTTAACCGGGCGTATGGCGAGCTATTTGGCGGAGGCAGCCTGGTCGGTGCCAGGATGCCCCTGGTACGGGGTGAAACCGGCATCGACTCGTGGAATGAACAGGTTATCAATCCGGAACTAAGCCGGGATACCGAGGGCATCTGGCTGCACAATAATCTTTGGGGCCAGGTGAACCCGGGCGGGATGTATGAGCTTTTTTGGTGGGCATCCGAAACAATCTCTCCATCCCTGTTCGATAACTACCTGACGTTCAGCAATTTCATGGAGGGCATTCCCTTCAACAACGGCAATTACCGTGACCTGGGAGCGCAAACCTCACATACAAAGCTGAGGGTCTGGGGCCAAAGGGACGACTTGAACGGTCAGATGTACCTTTGGATCCAAAATTTGGACCATACTTGGAAGCGGGTGATCGATGGGTCAACGATAGAAGCAGTAAGCGGTACGGTTACGATCCCTGGGGTTGCACCGGGTCGTTATCGCATTCAATGGTGGCACACCTATCGGGTGGAGAACCCGCAATTCCTCGTCCAGGAGGTGGCATCGAATGGCTCACTGGTTGTGGAACTACCGGCACCCCTAGTGGATGACGTGGCTGCAAAGATAGAGCGATTACCCTGAGCGGGCCGGAATCACTGGAGGGGGAATGTCGCCAACCAAACGCCTGACCAATAAACGATTAACACCCATATTTTCGACCATTCCCCATAGAATCGCGTAATTCCTGTAAGCATCCATTATTGCAACCAGTTGTTCGCTAATATACTAATGAATAATAATAATCACAGTCTCGAATTAGTACCATTTTCTAATATTTGGATGGGAGATCGAGTGGATAACAAAAAAAACATGGTTTTAATAGTTCCATAAAACACCTTGACAATTAAGGTTATTTTGATAAAATATGTACTATTAATAAATCGTTCACAATTTAGGGGTGTGCAGCGACAACCTCGGGTTGGAGGGGATTGATACGCAGTAATTGTAAGCCCTCCTGATGTACCAACTGAACAATGCAACGCGCACCCTCTAAGCTTTTGAGAGAAGGCTGGAGAGTGGAGTAACTGCAAGCGTATGATTCTCAATTCCGTTTAGAAATTGGCAATTTGTAGCGGTCGGTTTAATACCGTTATCTTTTTTGTCAACACATCCTGGTAATGTCTGTTGTAGTTGTTCATTAGGGGGATTCGATAATACTTCTCCAGCGCTGTCGTTAACAATGGTCTGGATCGGTGTTCCGGGGCCTAGATACAAGTTCGATTACGCGAGCCCTTTTGGAACGCTTCCGCAATAAGGTTGCGGTTCGTTGGTGGTCTTGATTCGGAGGTATTGCACGCAATGCAATCGACAATGCATGGCATTCAGACGTCATTGGAAACACCTCTGACAGCCAAGGTCTATCAGGCTTCTCGGAACATCCCTCGTCACTGGCAGTGGCGCCTGTTCACGCTCAGCCTGGTGATGAGTGATGTGCTTATGACCGGCCTGGCCTTCAGGCTGGCCTATGCAGTTCGATTCGAGTTTTCAATCCCCTTATTCCGCCTGGAAGTCACGCCTTCCATTGTTTATTATCGCAACCTGGTGTTTATCCTGATCCCAGTTTGGTTGGTATTGTTTGCCACGCTGGGTCTGTACAATCGCCAAGACCTGTTGAGTGGAACCAGGGAATATTCCCAGGTATTCAACGGCACCACTATCGGGATGTTCTGCGTGATCGCTACCGGCTTCCTGCTGCCAGGGTTCGTCTTCGCCCGTGGTTGGTTATTGTTAGCCTGGGTGTTCGCATTCCTGTGTGTCGCCAGTGGACGATTCTTGAATCGCCGCGTTGTATACTCCCTGCGCGAGCATGGTTACTTTCTCTCTCCAGCAGTCATCGTAGGGGCCAACGACGAAGGGATCTCACTTGCCCGCCAGTTCTTGGGAGGCAGGCGTTCCGGGTTGCATCTGCTGGGGTTTGTAGACAAGAAGACCCCCGAAGGCATGCCCATCTACGGCCAGCTGGTCTCTCTGGGGACACTGAACCAATTGGATGAGATCGTCCAACGCTACCACGTAGAGGAGATCATCCTGGCCTCCAGTGCCATCTCATCGCGCGACTGGTTGCTTGACATATTCAAGCGCTACGGCGTTGCCAAAGGGATTAACCTGCGGCTCTCCTCGGGCTTGTATGAGATCATCACTACCGGATTGACTGTTAAAGATTTCGCTTACGTGCCTTTGGTGGGTGTTAACCAGGTGCGCATGACTGGCGTGGACATGATACTCAAGCTGGCCTTGGATTACAGCCTGACAATCCCCGGTATCCTGCTGGTGCTGCCGTTGCTGCTGTTCATCGCCATCGCCATAAAGCTAGATTCACCTGGACCGATTATTCACCGCCGCCGGGTGATGGGGGTGAACGGATGCCAGTTCGACGCTTACAAATTCCGCACCATGTTCATCAATGGAGATGCCCTGCTCAAGGACTGCCCGGACCTCCAGGAAGAGCTGACCACCAATCATAAGCTCAAGGATGATCCGCGAGTCACACGGGTTGGTAGATTCTTGCGTAAGGCCAGCCTGGATGAGCTGCCCCAGCTATTCAATATATTGAAGGGGGAGATGTCATTGGTCGGCCCGCGCATGATCTCGCCGGAGGAGATCGGCAAATACAGCCAATGGGATATCAACCTGCTCACGGTTCGGCCAGGATTGACCGGCCTATGGCAGGTGAATGGTCGCTCGGATGTCTCTTACGAGCAGCGCGTGCGCTTCGATATGCATTACATCCGTAACTGGAGCATCTGGTTGGACATCCAGTTGCTGTTCCAAACCCTGCCTGCATGGCTGAATCGCCGGGGCGCTTATTAAAGATGATCATCGTCCAAACCCCTCTACGGGTCAGTTTCTTCGGCGGCGGCACAGATTTCCCTTCCTTCTACCGGGAGGAAGGCGGCTGCGCTTTAAGTTCGGCTATCGATAAATATATCTTTGTAACGGTCAAGAAGCGTTTCGACGAGAAGATTCGCGTCGGGTATACCCTTACGGAAATGGCAGATCATGTGGACGAAATCCAGCACGAGCTGATCCGGGAGGCGCTGAGGATGACGGGCGTGAACCACGGGGTCGAGATTACCACCATGGGAGACATCCCCTCGGCAGGCACGGGCCTGGGTTCGTCCAGCACAGTGACGGTAGGTGCGCTACACGCCTTGTATATTTTGCTCGGCGAGATCGTCCCCGCGGAGCGTCTGGCCCGTGAAGCATGCCGGATCGAGTTGGATATCCTGAGTAAGCCAATCGGGATTCAGGACCAGTACATCGTCGCCTATGGAGGTCTGCGCTTTCTTGAGTTCTGTCCGGACGGGCAGGTAGTGAATCGGAAGATCGAGCTGGATACCGAGCGCAAACGCCAGTTGGATGAAAACCTGCTGCTATTCTATACAGGCACTGCTCGCCAGGCGGAACGAATCCTGGATGAGCAGCAGCGAAATATCAATGGCAGGCTGGAAATCCTCAGGCAGATGAAAGAGCTGGCCTATGTCGCTCACCGCGAAGTTAGTGCAGGCAATGTGGATGCCATCGGCGAGCTGCTTCATGAAGGCTGGCAGTTGAAGAAGCAGCTTGCCAGCCGGATCAGCAATTCCCAGATCGACACCCTGTATCAGGCTGCCCGGCAGGCTGGGGCGGTTGGCGGAAAAATAACCGGGGCAGGGGGAGGAGGATTCTTGTTGTTGTATTGCCCCCACGAACATCAAGAAAAGGTACGCCTTGCGTTGCGCGGCCTGCCGGAGCTGCCCTTCCAGTTAGAACATGATGGCAGCAAGGTGATATTCAATTATCATCGTTAGCTCCACGTCAGTGGATAGGGATGGTGAGAAGAATGGCCGGAAACTACGCACGAGAATATCTGGACAGCCTGCGGCACACTCTGGAAGCCCTGCCAGAAGCCACGCTCGTGCAGGCGATCGAGTTGCTGCATCAGGCCAGGCTGGAACAGCGCCAGGTTTTCATTCTGGGAAACGGCGGAAGCGCCGCTACCGCCAGTCACTTCGTGTGCGATCTGGCGAAAAACACCCGCCATCCTGGCTGCCCGAGCTTCCGTGCCATTGGCCTGGCCGATAATATGGCCTTGTTCTCGGCCCTGGCAAACGATGAAGGATACGAAAACGTCTTTCTCCAGCAATTGGTCACTTTTTTTAAGCCCGGTGACCTGGTAATCGCCATCTCTACCAGTGGTAACTCGCCCAATGTGGTCAATGCCGTGGAGATGGCACGCCATAAGGGCGCCAAGACGATTGGCATGACCGGATTCGATGGCGGACAGCTCGCTCCGTTGGTCGATATTCACCTCCATGTGCCGAGCGATTGTATTGAACAGGTTGAAGATATCCACCTGGCAATGGAACACTTAATCTGTAAGGCTCTGCGTGAAAAAGCCCAATCCGAGGTGGAGGTAATCGGGGAGGCGGTTACGCCGGCGTGGTCGTTTTCACCCTCTGCCATGGGAATTAGAGACGCTGAGCCGGAAAACGGTGCTGCGAGAACCAGCCCATTGCCGACCTCTATTCCTGTCGAAGGGCGCATTCTTGCCTCGTTGGAACGCCTATACGCCTTATTGAGTGAAAAGGGGACCTGGGTTTCGCGCGGCGACCATTTGCAACGCATCTTAAAGGTGAGCCTGGAGATTGTGGGCGCTGCCAGTGGCAGCATCCTGGTAATAGATGAAGACAATGAAGTGCGTGAAACGGCCCTGGCTTATGCTGGAAAATTCTACACCTTTCTCGATTCGACCCTCGAGGAGACCATCCACCAGGGGCTGGCAGGCTGGGTGGTCGAGAATCGCCAGCCTGCCCTGGTGCCAAACACCCGTGAAGATCCGCGCTGGTTGCGGCGCGCCTGGGAGGTAGGCGACAATGCCTCCCGTTCAGCCGTGTGTGTGCCGCTGATTGCCTTCGGCAGAGTGGTCGGGGTGTTGACCCTGGTGCATCGCCAAGTGGGTGGTTTTACACAAGAAGATCTGGTGCTGCTGGCCTCTCTGGCTGTGTTCGTGGCCGCCAATCTGCCGACCAGTGGGAAACCTCACCAGGAAACCCGGGTGGAGGGCACGAGCTAAGTCTCGATCTTTACCAATTCTGCCAACGCGTCGGCTAAGGTATCGTACGCGGGGTAATCTCTCGGCTCAGCGCCTGGTGTGCTCTGAGCCAGAGTAGCACCCAGGCCAGTGCGCACAAGGGCAACCTGTTTCACGCCAGCCAAGCGTCCCGCCTGCAGGTCGCTCAATGTATCGCCGATTAAGATGGAGTGGCTTAGATCCAGAGATAGCTCCCGAGCGGCCTGCAAGATCAGCCCCGGCTTCGGCTTTCGGCAAGTGCACTCATCCTCGGGAATGTGAGGGCACAGGTATACCTGGTCGATGCGACCCCCTGCTCTCTCGATCACCGCAATCAGTTGCCGGTTTATTTCCCAGGCTGCTTGCAGGGATATCAAGCCTCGCCCTACGACGGATTGGTTAGTAACGATGACGATTTTATACGGGCTGCTCTGCAGACGGGCCAGAGCATTTAGCGCCTGTGGGAAGATATGTACATCGTCCCAACTACGGATATAGGCTGTGCGATTTTCGATGATTACACCATCTCGGTCCAGAAATATCGCCGGCCTCATGCGGTCATTATACACTGCTGGGCAAGGCTCTAACCTCGGGGTGTCGTGAGGCTTTTACGCTGGCCTCCCCTCCGACCAGAGGTTGCTTGGAGGAAGGAGCTGCTCAACAACAATTTGCAGACCCGGCTCAAATCAAGCCAGGCTGGTGCCGATGGCCTGCAATATATTTTCAACTATATTGTCTACATTCGGTTGAATGTCGGAAGGGCGGAGCATGCCTGAGGAATGTTCAAACTACTGAGTCTCTACCTTAGCCGCCAGGCAGATGGATTGGGGCGTTATTCGCTTGAACAGACGCTCTACGGGATACTTGGATGGATTCCCAGCCTGGTTGGTCTGGCCCTGCGTGGGATTTTTTACCGATTGATCATGCACATCGATGGCTGGGCTGCCATCGAGGACAATGTGCGCCTGCGCTTTGCCAACCAGATCCGGTTGGGCCACTCGGTATACCTGGATCAAGGCACCTATCTGCACGCCTGTCCAAACGGGATTGAGATTGGCTCCAGCACCCTGGTCATGCACGGAGCGGTATTGCATGTGTATAACTTCCGGGGTCTTCCGCATGCCGGCATTAAGATCGGCCGCGACTGCCTTGTGGGCGAGTATACCGTGATACGCGGGCAAGGCGGCGTGCTGATCGGTGACCGGGTCTTCACTTCGCCGTTGACTCAGATTCTGGCTGTAAACCATGTGTTCGAAGATCCTGACAGACCCTTCATCAAGCAGGGTATTACTGCAGAAGGCATTGTTATAGAAGATGACGTCTGGTTGGGGGCGGGGGTGGTGGTCACCGATGGAGTTCGGATCGGCAAAGGCTCCGTTGTTGCTGCTGGCTCGGTCGTCACCCGAGATGTGGAGCCCCACACATTGGTCGCCGGCGTACCCGCCCGGCCCGTCCGTAAGATCGGCGAGGGGGGAATTGAAGGTCGCTTGCGGGAAATATTTTTTGAAAGATCGGAGCTAGAAACATGAGCACGTTCTCGGTGGTCATCCCGGCGTTCAACGAAGAAAAGGGTATTGCCGACATCATTCACCGCGTCCTGGCCGTTAAAGAGGATTTAATGCAAGTCGGTATCGAACACCTGGAGCTGTTGGTGGTTGATGATGGCTCATTTGACCATACGGCGACGATCGTGGAGAAGATTCACGGCGTGTGGCTGATCCGCCACCCTAAGAACCGTGGCTATGGCGCGGCGCTCAAGACCGGCTTCTCTTCGGCCTCTGGAGATTTGATTGGTTTCCTGGATGCAGACGGCACCTATCCGCCCGAATATTTCCCCCAGCTCTGCCGCGTTGCCCTCAACGGTGGTGACCTGGTGATCGGTTCCCGCATGTCGGGAGAGAAGAGTCGCATGCCATTCATGCGTCGGCTGGGCAATTTATTCTTTTCCTCATTGCTCAGCCTGATGGGGCACCAGCGCGTGTCAGACAGCGCTTCTGGCATGCGGGTCTTCAAGCGCGAGCTGCTGGAACGAATCTACCCTCTCCCGGATGGCCTGAACCTGACCCCGGTGATGAGCACGCGTGCCATGTATGAAGGGCTCCGTATGGCTGAAGTCCCCATCCCGTATAACGAACGGGTAGGGCGCTCGAAGTTAAGCGTGGTGCGCGATGGGCGGGTTTTTCTGCAGTCGATTATCTGGACTGTACTGACCTATAACCCGGTGCGTGTATTGGGTGTGGTCGGGTTGGGCGGCATTTTCGTCGCCGCTCTGGTGGCCACAGGTCTGGTGGTATCCCGCCTCAGTGGGATCACCGCACTGGGGCCATGGGGTGTGGCGGCATTGTATCTGGCGTTGGTCTCCGGGATTGGCGGCATCAGCATTTTTGCCCTGGGGGCTACGTTTAACTATTTAGTCTCACTCTTCTACCATCGGCCCATACGCCAGGGCCTCTTAGGAAAGCCGTTGTTTTCACCCTCCCTAGACCACTACTTTGCTCAATTGGGCCTGACTGCTTTGCTGGCAGGGCTGCTGCTGGCAGGAGCCAGTCTGGCGCTGGGTGTTAACGGATGGGACATCAGCCGTCTGTGGCTTTACCTGCTGGGCAGCGCTCTGTTCATCCTGATGGGTATGCAGATGGTCATCTACTGGATCCTGATGCGGGTGTTGGAGGAACTCAGCCAGCGCGAGCTACGCAGCAAGCAAGACATGAAAGTACTTTGACCGACCTGTGCGCTGGGCCTGCCAAAGGGCCCGGCTTCTTGAATTATCGGTTGTTGGACACAAACGAGGAGTAAAACCAATGGCTGGTCGCGACGATAGCATCAAAGAAAACCTGGGAGCGCGCAATATCCCCAGATTACGTATGGCGAACTTCCCCAGCGCAGACGAGATCGTGCGCCAAGGGTTGCTGAACACACCCCGCACCGCCGAGGCGGTGGATATCCTGCTGGTAAATCCGCCTACGCCTGATGGTGGGTACTGGATACGGACGCAACACCGAGTGGGAAGGCGCACCCGAGAAAACATGATCTGGCCTCAGGTCTCGCTGGCCCAGATGGCTGCCCTTCTCCATCCCACCTATACGCTTAAAGTGATCGACGCCAATGGCGATAGGATCTGCTGGCCTGAATTCTCCCACCTGCTCGATCGTTACCAACCAAAGTATTACCTGACCCAGGTTACAGCTCCTACACTGGAGAATGATATGTATGGCTGTTTCCTGGCCAAGGCACGTGGGGCAATGACGATCGCCTTCGGCACACACGTGACCCCCATCCCGCAAGAATCCATGAGGCCTTTCCCCTGCCTGGATTTTGCCCTGGTAGGGGAGCCAGACCTGACAATTCGCGATCTGCTTGACCACCTGGAGGGTAAGATCGACCTCCGCCCCCCAAACATAAAGAGACTTTTTGAGGTTCACGACCCGAATTACCGCCCATCGCTAAATGCAGGAGGCACGGTCGATCTGCGTGGAATACGCGGCCTGGTCTGGCGTGACGGCGACCAGATCGTTATTAATCTGCCGCGCCCGTTTATCCCCGACCTGGACGACCTGCCCATACCGATGCATGATTTGCTTCCCTTCAAGTCGTATCGCATGCCGCTCATCAAAGGGCCGTTTACCTTTATCGTCACCAGCCGCGGCTGCCCAGCAGGCTGTACTTACTGCATCAAGCATGTCACTTACCAGTACACGACTCGTCTGCGCTCGCCGAAGCTGATCATGGAAGAGCTGTGGCAATTAAAAGGGCTCGGCATCAACAACATCCACATGTATGCCGACCTGTTCACCGTCAGCCGAGACCAGGTTATGGAGCTCTGCGAGCGGATGATCCAAGAGCGCATCGGCATCCGCTGGACGTGCAACAGCCGGGTGGATTACGTGGACGAGGAGATGCTGCAGATGATGGGCCGGGCCGGGAACTGGCTGATATCCTGGGGTATCGAGAGCGGAAACGAACAGATCCTCAAGCATGCCCGCAAGGGTGCCTATCCAGACAAAGCCGAGCGCGCCCTCATCTGGGCCCGCAAGGCTAGCATAAAGAACTGGGGATATTTCATTATCGGTCTGCCAGGTGAAACCGAGGCTACTATCCGCCAGACGATAGATTTTGCCAAGAAGCTGCCGCTGGATATTGCCTTGTTCCACGTGGCTGCTCCATACCCGGGTACGCCCTTCTTTTTCGAAGTGGTCAGGGAGGGCTGGTTCCGTCCCGGCACCCGCTGGGAACAGATTGACATGGACAAGGGCACCGTGCTGGATTACCCGAGCCTCCCGGCTGAACGCCTGCTCTACTGGCAGAAGCGCGCCTTCAGGGAGTGGGCACTGCGCCCCGGACCCATGTTTACCTATCTCAAGATGTTGCTCTCCGATCGGTCCACTATCCGCTCGGCAATCAGCGTCGGAGTACAGCACTTGAGCTGGGCTTCGACCGACAGCGGCGCCCCGCTCGCCTACGAGCCAGTTTCACGCATGGGAATCCAGACTAGTGATTGAATCTCTTTCACTCGTATAGCGTTCATTCCCCCCAGGAAGGTAATCGTGACGAAGAAATATTTAAAAGTCGGGGTGATCGGCGTTGGGCGGATGGGTCAAAATCACTGCCGCGTTTATTCTGGTCTGCCGAGGGCCGAACTAGCCGGTATCTATGACCTGGACTCTCAGGTAGGTAAAGTAATCGCCCGTAAATTCGGTGCACCCTACTTCAGCCAGTTGGATGACCTGCTGCTGAATGTGGACGCCATCAGCCTGGCTACTCCCACCCCACAACACTATGACCTTGCCCTGCATTGCCTGGCCCATGGTGTCCACTTGATGATCGAAAAACCGATCGCCGACACCCTGGAACAGGCCGACGCCCTGACCCTGTCGGCCGAGCAAAGCGGGCTGGTGGTCCAGGTGGGGCATATCGAACGTTTCAATCCCACTTACCACGAACTGAAAAACGTACTGGAGAGTTTGACCGTGCTGGCAATTAACATCCGTCGCCTGAGCGCCTACGAAGGCAGCAATAAAGATGTCGACGTGATCCTGGATCTGATGATCCACGATACAGACCTGGTCTGTGACCTGGTCGGCAAAGAACCGGCCTCGATATCGGCGCATGGTTTGACGGTCTCCAACCGGGCGATCGATCATGCCATTGCCCAGCTCACCTACGAATCCGGCCCTTTGCTGACCCTGACGGCTTCACGAGTCACGGAACTCAAGGTCCGCTCCATAGAGGTTACTGCCCTGGAAGCCTTCCTGGAGTGTGACTTGCTCAACAAGACCATCTCCGTCCACCGACGGACGCGTGGGGAGTACTTGAACAACAACCTGCAAGGCGTCAAGTATCGCCAGGAGAGTATCGTCGAGCGCATCCATGTTCCGGCTTACGAACCCTTATACATGGAGTTGCAGCATTTCGTGGATTGCATCCTGGACGGAATTCCACCAATGGTCCCGGCGCGAGATGGATTGAAAGCCTTGCGCTTGGCAGAAAACATCCGCCAGGCGATCAAAGAACAGCCTGTCCTGCGCGTGGATCAGACTCCGGCTCCCAAGCAGGCTGTACCCGCCGCTTTCCTGCCTTGAAGATCACCGATTCTCGCCTTGATGGACCTGTCTATCATCATCCCTTGTTTCAACGAATATGAGAACGTCCCGAAGATAAAGCGTGAGCTCCTGCCGGTCGTGGCTGACCTGGCGCAGGAGCGCATAGTAGAGCTGATCTTCGTCGATGATGGCAGCCTAGATGGAACCGGCCGCACCTTGCAAGCTACCTTCGGAAAGCTGGAAATCCCTCGGGTCAGAGTGCAGATTGAGCGTCACCCCAGCAACCTGGGATTGGGTGCCGCCTTGCGTACTGGTTTTGCTGCTTCATCTGGGGAAATACTGCTCACCACCGACAGCGATGGCACCTATCCATTCGACACGATTCCGGGCCTGTTGTCTTGCCTCACCTTTGATGTAGATATCGTTACCGCTTCACCTTATCATCCTAAGGGTGGTGTGGTGGGGGTGCCTACCTATCGCCTGCTGCTCAGCCGGGGCTCGTCCCGAATTTACCGCCTGCTGGTGGACTATCGTCTGCGCACCTACACCTGCCTTTATCGCGCCTATCGCGCCGAGGTCGTACGTTCCATCCTCTTCCAGGCCAACGATTATCTGGCCGGCACCGAGCTGTTGGTCAAGGCGATCCTTTCCGGATACCGTGTGGTTGAGTATCCCGCTGTCCTGCACTCACGCCAGTTGGGTGTCTCCAAAGCCAGGTTGTTCCGCACGGTCCTTTCCCACTTGCATTTTCAGAGCCAGGTGCTCTTCCACCGTTTGAACCTCAAGCCTCTCCTCCCGGCTGTCCATGCCAGCCAGGGTTAGGCTGCACTCCCCCATGGATCTATAACCCCTTCACGTATCGATTGTCTATGAAAATACTCTCCATTGTGGGAGCGCGGCCGGAATTCATTCAGGCCATGCCGGTCAGCTGGGCCTTGCAGAGCGCCGGCGGTGACGGGACGTTGGTCGAGGTACTGGTCCACACCGGCCAGCATTACGATTATCGCATGTCCCAGGCGTTTTTCGACCAGCTTGAGCTCCCCGTGGCAGATTACAACCTGGGGGTAGGAGCAGAGTCGCCGGGCCGCCAGGTTGGAGAGATGCTAATCCGCCTTGAAGAGGTGTTCCTGAGAGAACAGCCTGACTTGGCGCTCGTGCGTGGCGATACCAATTCGACCCTGGCCGGCGCCCTGGCTGCCAGCAAAATGCAGGTTCCCCTGGCCCACATCGAAGCAGGTGAACGCAGCTACGACCGCCGGATGCCGGAAGAGATTAATCGGCTGGTCTCAGACCAGCTCTCTGAGCTGCATTTATGCGCCAGCCGGAATGCGCAAGAGAACCTTGCGCGTGAGGGCATCCGGGAGCGTGTGTACTGGGTGGGCGACGTCATGCTGGATGCACTGCTGCGCTATCTTCCCGTTGCCAGCCAAGAATCGAAAATCCTGGAGCAATTCGGCCTGACTCGGAATGGCTATGCCCTGGTCACCATCCATCGCCTCGCCAACGTCGAGAATCCGGTGAGGCTGGCGAAGATCGTGGCCGCCCTGAACCAGGTGGATGAGACCGTCCTCTTCCCAGCCCATCCTCGCACGCGCCTTGCGCTGGACAGGCTGGAGGCCCACTTCGGCGGCCACGTACAGCTCATCGACCCACTAGGTTATTTAGATATGCTGGTGCTCGAACAGAATGCCCGCCTGATCGCCACCGATTCCGGCGGCGTGCAGCGCGAGGCTTACTACCTGGGCATACCTTGTCTCACCCTGCGCGAAGAAACCGAGTGGGTCGAGACGGTGGCCGTCGGTTGGAACAGGCTGGTAGGGGTAGAGCCAGGGCGGGTCTTAGAAGCCTGGTTCACCTTTACCCCGCCGGCAGCGCGCCCACCCATTTATGGGGACGGGTTGGCTGCAGAGCGTATTGTGCGGCTGCTCTGTGAGTGGGTGCAGGAACAAGAAGACAGGTAAAATGGACTAAATCTGATCGGCATCCAGATCCGACTTACATTACATCCTGCTAGAACGAGTGTGGAGGAATGAAGCATCTCAGCTCTCTTCAAACGATTGGTGTGGGTCTCTCCCGGCTGATCCTGGCAGCCATGCTGGCTGGAGGGATAAACCTGGGACATGCCGCATCTCCGGCAGCCCAGGCTGCATCGATCGTGGTCAACAGGACCGTCGATGGGGTGGACGCAAATCCCGGCGATGGCGTGTGCGAAACTGCCCCGGGAAATGGAAGATGTACCTTGCGCGCCGCAGTCCAGGAAACCAACGCTCTGGCTGGCCTCGATACCATCCTGCTGCCCGCCGGCATCTATACCCTGGTGCGCCCGGGAGCAGAGGAGAACCTGGCAGCCACGGGCGACCTCGACATCCGCGACCACCTGCTGATCTCCGGCTCCGGGGCAGATGAGACGATCATCGATGGCAACCAGCTTGACCGCGTTTTCCACATCCCCATTTCAATCGGTGTCTCTTTTTCAATATCCGGGGTGACTGTGCGCCACGGGGCCAACGTAAACAGCGGCGCCGGCATCTTCAACGAAGGTGGCGGCACATTAATCGTGGAATCGAGCTACATCCAGGGCAACACCAGCCTGACCAATGGGGGTGGAATCGATAACCTGAATGGCCAGGTAACGATCAATAACTCGACGATCAGCGGGAATAAGGCCCAGGGTGATGAAAATGGCAATGGCGGGGGGATGTATAACAACGGCGGCACGCTTTATCTGTCTTCCAGCACGATCTCCGGCAATCAGGCCACCTTGCGCGGCGGTGGGATCAGCTCTTCCGGAGCGCTCATCATCGATTCTTCCACCATTCACGATAACCTCGCCCGGCAGGTGGGCTATGGGGGCGGCCTGCACATCTATGCCAGCGGGACCTTAACCCTCACCAACAGCGCCATCTATGGGAACCATGCCGTCGAACATGGTGGCGGCATCAGCAACTATAGCGATTCGGCTGCCATCCTGAACAGCGCCATCTACAATAACACGGCAGATAAGAACGGGGGAGGCATATATAACCTCGGGACACTCCTGATGACCAACGTCACCCTGAGCGGGAACTCTATTCCCGCCGAGAGTAGCGCTTATCATAGGGGAGGAGGCCTGTATAATTCTGGCTCTTCCACCCTGGCATATACCACCATCTACGGTAACAGCGGGTTTTTCGGAGGGGGTATTTATCATACCGGGACCGGCAGTACTATCCTAAAGGGCACCCTACTTGCAAACAATCTTGCAGGTTCAACGCCTAACAATTGTGCCGGGACCATAACTTCACAGGGCTACAACCTGAGCGACGATACAACCTGTGGACTGACTGGCGTCGGAGACCAGCAAGGAGAGATGATAGATCCCCAGCTCGGCCCCTTGCAGGATAATGGAGGTCCCACATTCACCCATGCCTTGCCCGCAAGCAGCCCGGCGGTCGACCGGGGAGGGGAAACCTGCACCGAGGCTCAAGGCAATCCGCTCTATACTGACCAGCGCGGCTACTTTCGCCCCGTGGATGGCGTTGGCACTGATGGCCCAGCGTGCGATGTTGGCGCATACGAATACTCTGTGCTCGACCTGTCGGTCTCTAATGACGATGGACAGCTCACCGCCATTCCGGGCACTGGCGTGTCCTACACGATCATCGTGACAAACGAAGGCTCTATTCCGGCCCTGGGAGCCGTGATTACCGATACCTTCGCGGCGGCCTTCAGCGAGGTGAGCTGGACCTGCGCTGCTGAGGCTGGCTCGACCTGCGCTGCCCCTGGAGGCAGCGGGGATATCCTGATGAATCTCGACCTGGCGCCCGCCGCCGCGGTGAGGTTTGAAGTCAGTGGCACAGTGAAGAGCACAGCCACAGGCAACCTTAAGAACACCGTCGCGATCGCACCGCCGCGCGGTATCATCGACTTCATACTCTCGAATAATATCGCCACCGACATCGACCAGCTCCTCCCGCATGCCGATCTTTCCCTGGTCAAGAGCGATTCTCAGGACCCAGTTGTACCAGGCGCTGAAGTGCAATATACCCTGAGCGTCGCCAATTCTGGGCCAAGCATGGCCACCCAGGTGGTCGTGACTGACACCTTACCAGCCAATACTTCTTTCCTGGGAGTCACGGGCAATGGCTGGGTCTGCGGAGAATCAGACCACACGATGACCTGTAGTCGACAGGGCTTGTCGGTCGGCAACGCCCCGGCGATCTACATCAATCTTGCTGCCCCCGTCGCGAGCGGGATGATCACCAACACCGCACTCATCGGATCGCAGGCAATCGACACCGATCCTGCAGACAACCGGGCCTCGGAAACCACCTGGGTGACTGACCTAGCAGATCTATCGCTCGAAAAGGTGGTCGAGCCGGGTCAGGTCATACCCGGGGGCACCCTTATGTATTCGCTGAGCATATCAAATGCCGGGCCTGGTCTGGCAACCTCGGTCGTTGTCACCGATACCCTGCCCTCCGGCCTGTTGTTCCAGGCAGCCCAGTCTCCAGATTGGGATTGTAACGAGTTCGGAGGGCAGGTCGTCTGTCATCTAGTGCAGCACCCGGTTGGCGCAGCGCCCCCTCTCATCCTTACAGTCATAGTGAACGAAGTACGAGGAGTGGTCACCAACACCGCCACGGTCCAGTCCGACGTTATGGATCCCGATCCATCCAACAACACTGCTTCTGCTACGTTCTCCGCACTCCACGCAGGATGGTTGCCGCTGGTATTCAAGGCTTTACTTCCCTGAGCCGGTTTTTCGCCTTCAGAATCGGAGTGATTGATAAATGAATGTCGGTATTGTCGGTGGGGGTATTATGGGCATCAGCCTGGGGTATTTCCTCTCACGAGAGGGAGTGCGAGTGGAGATCTACGAGGCTTCGCCTCATCTGGGTGGTCTGGCCGGGCCGATCTACCTGGAAGATGGCACCGCCGTTGACCGCTTCTATCACGCCATCCTGTCCAGCGATAGCCACCTGCGCCAGGTCAGCTCCGAGCTGGGCATCGCTGACCAGTTGCGATTCCGAGAGACGCGCATGGGCTTCTATCACATGGGGCAGATCTACCCAATGGACAACCTGGTCGATTTCCTGCGATTTCCTCCTCTCGGCTGGATCGACCGTTTCCGGCTAGGGCTGACCGTCCTGGCGGCCCAGTTAGTGCGTGACTGGCGGCGACTGGAAGGTGTGAGTGTGAGGGATTGGTTGCTCCGCTGGAGCGGCTCCAATACCTATCAGCAAATCTGGCGCCCGATGTTGAACGCCAAGTTCGATGGTGGCTTTGACCAGATACCAGCCACCTATATCTGGGCGCGCCTGGTGCGCACCAAGTCCACCCGGGGAGGCGCCAGCCAGAAGGAGCAGGCCGGTCACCTGATCGGCGGGTACATTACATTGATCCAGGCCATGGCGCAGCACATCCACGCCGCCGGTGGGAAGATTCACCTGCTCCAGCCGGTCAGCGAAATCGTCATCGAACAAGGCAAGGCAACCGGCTTGCGCTTGGCCGAAGAAATCCGCTCCTACGATGCGATAGTCGCCACCTTGCAGGCGCCTCTTTTCCTGCGCATGATCCCCGGCGCCAGCCCCGCCTACCAGGCTTTCTTGGGGCATACCCAATACCTGGGGATCATCGCCCCACTGCTGGTCCTGGATCGACCGCTTACCGGTTATTGGACGCTCAACATAACCGACGAGCGCTTCCCATTTACCGGGGTGATCGAGACCACGTCCTATATTGATCCGCGCTATGTGGGAGGCCATCACCTAGTGTACCTCCCCAAGTACACCTCTCCGGACAGCGAGCTGCAGAAGATGCCCGACGATCGCATCCGTGAAACCTGGTTGGGCCATCTGGAAAACATGTTCCCTCATTTCGATCGTCGCTGGATACGCTATTTCCTGGTCCATCGCGAGCGATATGTTGAACCCCTACATGGCTTGAACGAGCTTGGCTTCGTCCCGGAAGTCAAAACTCCACTGGAAAACCTCTACCTGGCTACCACTGCCCAGATCTATCCCGCACTGACCAATGGGGAATCTGTCACCCGCCATGCACGCCAATCGGCGCAGGTTGTCCTGGAAGGGCTGCGTGAACGGGCTTTCTATCCTGCGGGGGTTATCGGGCGCGCCGCCATTGGTAAGACCGTCACTGGTTAGCACCCCCTCACTGTTATTTCCCGGATGAGGGAACCCCTTTGATAAAAGAAATTTTCTCCCCAACTCGAACATTATGGGACGCCGAGAGTCCCGATATTCCCCTCAGTGGATGGAGATTGACGGTCAACAAGCAGGCTCATCGCCTGCGGCTGCTGCTGCCATATCTGTCCATTGCCTTCCTGGCCTTCCTGGCTTTCTACAACCTACCAGATTATCCGCTGACCTGGTTCGACGAGGGCTCTCACCTGCATGTCCCCAAGACTCTGGTGCGCTATGGAGTATACGCCGATTACAGCAGCGAGGGTTTCCGCTACTACGGCCCGACCATTGGAGTTGGTCCGACGGTGATGCTGCCCATTGCCCTGATATTCAAGTTGGCCGGGATCGGGCTACTGCAGGCTCGCCTGGTGATGGCCCTTTACCTGGTTCTCACCGTCCTGGCATTTTTCCAATTGGCTTATCGGCTGGGAGGGAGACGCCTGGCTTGGGTGGCAACCGTGCTGCTGGCCACTTCCCGAGCGGTCTCCCTGGTGGAATACGGCCGGCAGGTATTGGGAGAGGTGCCGGGATTGTTGTTCATGCTCGCTGGACTGGTGGTCTGGTTCGCCGCCTGGGAGAAAGCCTCCTGGCGGCGATTGATTTTGGCAGGTCTGCTCCTGGGTCTGGCTATGGTCACCAAATACCAGTATTTATTGGTCATCGCACCTGCCCTGGTTTTTTCCTGGTTGTTGAATTTGGTCTACTACCGCACTGCCTCCCAGCGCACTTTCGTGCTTCCTGGTTTGGTGGCCGGAAGCGTGATCGCATTGTGGTTGGGGTACCAGATCCTGCACCTGAGGCCGGCCACCGTGGCGGAAAATCTACACATGTTCCGTGTTTCCACCGGCGGGGCAGCGCTGGTCTTCTCGACTGACCTGATGAAACGGGGGTTGAAGGAGCTGCTGGGCTTCGGCGTGTTCGGTGGACTGCTATTTCCCGCCCTGGCATATGGACTTGTGCTGGTCTGGCCGCGCAACCGGCAGGCGCAGCGCTGGGCGATATTGTACCTCCTGGTTGTGGTCAATCTGGCGTGGTTCGTACTGGCTTCCATTAGCTGGCTGCGCTATGCCTTCGTTGGCCTGGCGTTTGCCAGCCTGTTCGTGGCGCGCTTCCTATCTGACCTGATGGAGGGCTTCTACTTAAATCTGGCTGCCCTGCGCCATGAAAACTACGGAGGGGATTCAAACCCGCCTGCGTGGGCTTCCCGTTGGGCACTGCTGGCCTGGCTGGGTGTGATGAGCCTGCTGCCCTTAGGCCAGACAGTGGCTGAGATCCTGTCCCCAGATTTCAACGCCCCGCTTGCGATGGCGGAATACATGGATCGACACGTCCCCCGCGACGCCTTGATCGAGACCTGGGAGCCCGAGATGGGGTTCCTCACCGATCACAATTATCGCTTCCCACCGCCGTTATTGTTAAATCAGGCCGTGGCCTTTATCTGGTTGAGAGGCGCGCCTCCCTCCCAGGAATATGATTTTCTCCAAGCGGGGAAACCGGAGTATGTTCTGGTGGGTGAGTTTGCCCGCTGGGTGGAGCTCTACCCTCGGGAGGTCCTGGAACAGCAATATCACCTGGTGACCCGCATTGATTACTATGAGCTGTATGAACAGACCAGGTAAGTGGCATTCTATATATCCTTATTTGGTCAAACCACTGCGTGTAAGGATACCCACCACATGAAGAATCCTAATAACGGAAATCAACTCGATCAGGCCGCCATTCGCCAGATCGTGCTTGCCAGCCTGGAGGAAGTCCTGGCGCTGAACATGGCAGAGCCGGCTGGAGATAGGGACCACGGAGATGGCTCGGTTCTTATCGGCCCAGGAGCAGTGCTCGATTCGCTGGGCCTGGTCAGTCTTATCTTGGAAGTGGAACAACGGCTGGACCAGGAATTCGATGTGCAGCTCGTGCTGGCTGATGAGCGCGCCATGTCGCAGCGGCATAGCCCGTATCGTTCGATTGGATCGTTGGTGGAATATATCACTCGGCTGGTGGAAGAGCATAATGACCGTGACCGAAGCTGAGGTCGTACTGGTTACCGGGACTCGCAAGGGCATCGGGCGCTACCTGGTTGAGCACTTCGTTCGTCGTGGGGCGGTTGTGGAGGGCTGCAGTCGCGCCCAGCCCGGATGGCAGATGGATCACTATACTCACCACTGCCTGGACGTCGCCGACGAAGCCCAGGTCAAGGGGATGCTTTCTTCAATCGAGAGGCGGCACGGGCGGCTGGACATCCTGATCAACAACGCCGGAATTGCCTCTATGAATCACGTTTTACTTACACCCGTTGCAAGAGTGGAACGGGTCATGGCGACCAATTTCCTGGGCACTTTCCTGGTCTCCCGGGAAGCAGCCAAGGTGATGAGTCGCCGGAGTTATGGGCGCGTTGTGAATCTCAGCACGGTTGCTGTGCCGCTGCGCCTGGAGGGGGAGGCAGTCTACGCCGCCTCTAAAAGCGCCATCATCACCTTGACCCAGATTCTGGCCCGCGAGCTGGCGCCCTTCGGGATTACCTGTAATGCCGTCGCCCCCACTCCAATCGAGACAGATCTGATTCGCAGCGTGCCCAAGGAGAAGATCGATCGCATCATCAGCCTGCTGGCTATTAAACGCCTGGGGCGTTTCGATGATGTCGCCAACGTGATCGATTTCTTCGTCAGGCCGGAGAGTGAATATATTACCGGGCAGGTGATTGCCCTGGGAGGAGTATGATGTCAATCGATTGGCTGCTTGGGCGCATGGCCCAATGGAAAGAAGACCGGGCTATCGCATGGTCCGACGAAGTGATTACCTATGGGGGCATCTTGGAAGAGGTCGCACGCTGGGAGGGGCGCCTGGGCGCCTATGGTCTGTTACCGGGAAACGTGGTTGCCCTGACTGCAGACTACACCCCAAAAGCATGCGCCCTCCTGCTTGCCTTGGTGCAGCGGGACATGGTGGTCGTCCCCCTGACCCATGATGTCCGGGTGCATTGGGAGGAATTCTTTTCCATCGCCCAGGTCGAAGCCATCATTGCCCCCGATCGGGAAAATGGCCACGAGGTGACACTGCGAAGCGAGAGGGCTGCTCATCCTTTGATCATGCAATTACGCCAGGCTGGCAATCCGGGTCTGGTGCTATTCTCCTCGGGGTCTACGGGCAAGAGCAAGGCCGCGCTACATAACTTCACCAGCCTGCTGGAGAAGTATAAGCTGCCGCGGCACCGCATGACCACCCTGACCTTCCTGCTTCTGGATCACATCGGGGGGATCAATACCCTTTTCTACACCTTTGCCAACGGCGGCACGGTGATCTCGGTGCGCAGCCGCAACCCAGACCTGGTCTGCCAGGCGATCCAAAAATATCGAGTTGAGCTGCTGCCTACCTCGCCAACCTTCCTGAGTTTGCTGTTGATCTCCGAAGCCTACACCCGCTACGACCTGTCTTCATTAAAACTGATCACCTATGGTACGGAGGTGATGCCTGAGAGCACTCTGAAGCGCCTCCACCGGGTGCTGCCCGAGGTCCGCCTACAGCAGACCTATGGCCTGTCTGAGCTGGGCATCCTGCGCTCCAAGTCGAAGGACTCCGATTCCTTGTGGGTGAAGGTAGGCGGGGAGGGATTCGAAACCCGGGTGGTGGATGGCGTCCTGTGGGTTCGGGCACAGTCTGCCATGCTGGGCTATTTGAATGCCCCCAGCCCATTCGATGAGGACGGTTGGATGAATACCGGAGACCTGGTAGAGGTGGATAGCGATTATATCCGCATCCTGGGCCGCCAATCGGAGATTATCAACGTCGGCGGCCAGAAGGTCTACCCCGCCGAAGTCGAGAGCGTCTTACTGCAAATGGATAATGTGCGCGATGTCGTGGTACTGGGTGAGAAGAATCCGATTACCGGACAGATCGTGACCGCTCGGCTCAATCTATCCGAGCCAGAAGACCCGCGCCAGTTCAGGAGACGCATGGTCGCTTTCTGCCGGGGAAAGCTGGCTGCCTATAAGGTCCCGGTTAAAGTGGAGATCTCCTCCCGGGAGCAATACAACGCGCGTTACAAACGCATGCGCCTGCCTCTCTAGTATCGTTGCTTGGTTGTGGCTGGTGGGGATGATAAGTGCTATTATACTGGCCGAGCTGTTTCCTTTCTCGCCCGGCGCCAGGGCCTGGGCGCAAGCCTCCGATTATTCCCTGCGCTTCTTCGGCAGCGGAGAGAATGATATCGACCGGGTAAAGATCCACATAGACCCGCCAGTCCCGGCGGACCTGGGGGCCACCGATTTCACCATCGAATGGTGGATGAAGGCCTCCCTTGGCGATAATGACGCTCAGGCCGCCTGCAACCAGAACTCAGGCTGGATCACCGGGAACATACTCATTGATCGCGACGTATGGGGAGCTGGCGATTATGGGGAATTCGGGGTCGCACTGAATGTCGGGCGCATTGCCTTTGGGGTGAGCTATGGGAGCCAGGGTAACACCATCTGTGGGAATACGACGGTTGCAGATGGGCAGTGGCATCATGTGGCAGTGACGCGCCGGTTTGACAGCGGGCAATTGTGTATCTTTGTCGATGGAGCCCAGGATACCTGTGGTCTGGGAAATGTCGGGTCCAACCGAGACGTCAGCTACCGTGACGGGCGCACTACGAGTTTCGCCGCGGACCCGTTCATCGTCATTGGAGCCGAGAAACACGACGCCGGGCCGCAATATCCTTCTTTTAACGGCCGGGTAGACGAGGTGCGCCTCTCGAATATCCAGCGCTATTCGGGGAACTACCAGGTTCCGACGGGTCCATTCACTCCCGATGCGGGCACGCTTGCCCTGTATCATTTCGATGAGGGGCCGGTGGGGCCGTGCACAGGTACCGTGCAGGATTCGTCGGGTGCAGCGGGTGGCCCCAGCCAGGGAGTCTGCCGGTATGGCGGAGTTCGCCAATCCGGACCGCTGTATGAAGCCGATAACCCTTTTACCGATAGCGCCCCCACCAGGACATCGACCCCGACCGCCATGCGCACCTCTACCCCCACCAAAACATCAACCCCGACCAATACACGCACCTTAATCCCAACCAGGACTTCTACACCGACCGGTACTTGGGCCTCGACCTCTACCTTCACCCAGACGCCCAACGCCGCTACCCACACCCCTACCGGTACTACCACTCCCACAGCGTCCGGCACAGCGACTGCCACTTATACTCCCACTCGCACCCGCCGCCCTCCAGCTAATAGCCCTACACCCGCTGCAACCGGCACGCCCACCCCGACCAGCCTCCCCTTGACCTCGCCCACTGCGACAACCGGCGGGGCGCTTGCTTCTTTGACTCCTACCTCGAGCGCTACGATAACCAGTGCGCCGGCTCACAGCCCAACCTCGACCCAGACGCCGACGGCCGCCGCACTCCCAAGCCTGACACCCACCCCCAGCAACACCCCCAAGGGTTGGCTGAACATCAACAAAACCATCTTTCTTCCCCTGCTTATCACCCGGCCGGGTGCTGCCTTGGCTCTACCATAAAGACGATTATCCCTTTATGTCAAGGAGACACTTACCGCGTGGATATTGAACAGAGGGCCAGATATGCCGATGTAGATCGACTCGATCTAAGCCGGCGCCGGTTTTTAAAGCTCGCTGCAGCCGCCGGGGGTGGTTTGGCGCTTTCTTCCCTCCTTGGCTACAGGCTGCTGGAGATGGTGGACGGGGACGGCCTGCCCGATCTCCCGGCTTATGCCGCGCCAGAGGAAGGATGGGGATTGTCCGATCAGGCCACTGTGCCCTTGCTGGTCTTGATTAACGATGAGCTCCAGCAGTCGTTTGCCCGCTATTTGCCGGAAATACTGTGCACCGAGGGGCTGAACTTGTTCCGACTGGCTTCAACCTCTGAGGCCGGAGAAAGAATGCTGGAGCATTTCCGGGTTGTGCTGCTGGCCGAAGGTCCCCTGCAGGCTGCCCAGGCTGAGTTGCTTAAAGGCTACGTGTATAAAGGGGGGAGATTGGTTGCGATGCGCCCTGATGCACGCCTGGCAGACCTGTTTGGCGTCGAGCCGGTGGATGGCAGGACCTGTCAGGGTTACCTGTTCGTTGACGCTTCTCACCCCGCAGGAAATGGCATCTTTAATCAAGGGCTTCAATTCCATGGCGAGGCGGGCCATTACCGATTGGCTGGTGCGAGCGCAGTCGCCTGGCTGGGTGAAACACTGGCCAGCAAAAGCTCTTTCCCGGCCGTGACGGTCAACCGGTTTGGTGAAGGACTGGCATCCATGTGGGCATATGACCTGGCGGGCGGTGTGGCATTGACTCGCCAGGGTAATCCGGCCTCCGTCCAGCAGGCGAACATGGGGGAGACCGAGTGGCGCGCCCACCATGCCTTCGAGAATTGGATCGACCTGGATCGCATGGCGGTGCCTCAGGCCGATGAACAGATGCGCCTGCTGAGCCGCCTGGTCGAATGGCTGCTGGACGAAGTCATGCCCTTGCCGCGCTTGTGGTATTTCCCTGGTCAGGCGGACTCGCTGCTGGTTGTCACCGGCGATTCTCATCAAAATCCAGGCTGGGCAATCAAGGACGTATTGGGACGGGTAGAGCGGCGAACGGGTCGCATGAGCATCTACTATTCCCCCATGCTCAGCGCCGATTGGCGTCGGGCCCTCCGGCGCCTCCGCGCCTGGGCCGGCGGCCTGCCCCTGGTCGGCGATGCGTTAGCCAGGCCCAATGCGCCGCCCACTCCAGCCCAAGTAGCTGACTGGCGCAGCCGGGGACACGAATTCGGTCTGCATCCCTATGTCGACGGCGGGATGGAGGCAAGCTGGCGCAGCTATTGGAAAGAATTCACCGGCCTGGGGTACGGGCCGGTGCCGCCTACCGTTCGCACCCACCGCATCTTGTGGCAGGGATGGGTGGATACCGCCCGGTTTCAGGCTAACTATGGCATCCGAATGAACCTGGACTTCTATCACTACGGGGAAATGTTCCGGCACCCGGTGGGAGACTTGGTGTATGGCTTCTTCAACGGCAGCGGGTTGCCGATGCGCTTCATCGACGAGCATGGCGAGGTTTTGAACATCTACCAGCAGGTCACCCATCTGGTCGATGAACAATTGATCCGCATGCCCTGGGATCTGGATGTGCCTCACCTGTCTCCTGAGGAAGCGATAGAGGTAAGCACATGGCTCTTTCAAACCGCGCTGAAGGGTGCACCTGCTGCGCTAGGGGGCCAATTTCATGTCGACCCGTTTGTCATTGGAGGCGAATTCGCCCGGGAAGCCGCCCGCTTCCTGGAAGGCACCCTGGACGGCGCCGTGGAACATAACATGCCCCTCTGGTCGGCTGAGCAGTGGCTGCTGTTCACCGAGACCAGGCATGCGGCCTCGTTAGTGGAGCTGGATTGGGACCCCCAGGCAGGCCGGCTTGCCTTCCGGCTGGAATCCGGGCCAACGCCAGGGCAAGACCTTACCGTATTGCTGCCGGCCCAACATGGCGGTGCGATCCTGGAAAGGGTGGAGGCGGATAGCTTGGCGACCGATCTTCACCCGCGTGAGCTGGCTGGCGCACGCTATCAGGGGGTGACAGTCCAGGGTGGGACACACAGGCTGGTCGCATACTACTCACGGTGAGCGAACTTGCACGCTGGATCACCGTGCATGGATGGCGCATGGCGGTTGGGCTGGGGATTTGTTTGATTGCTGCCGCTTGTATCCTAAGGGATAGTGAGGATCTGGCTTCACATGCCACTCGGACTGGTAGCGCTGAAGCCGTCCCTGATTTCATACGCCTCCCGTTCGAGTCGCTTCCCCAGGAAATCTTTTTCTCCAGCCAGGATGGCACCCTACTGGCAGGCCAGTTCGACTGGCCCTTGAATCGACCCCTACCACCGCTGGTATTTATCATCCACCATTCTGGCCCGGTAGACCGGGATTCTTACCAATACCTGGCTGCCAGATTAGTGCCGGCGGGCTACGCGGTCTTGCGCTTCGATAAGCGCGGCACCGGGAAGAGCGCAGGAGCCTTTGGCTGCTGTGAGGCGATGGATGCATTGGCGGCCTATCTGGCAGCGGTGAGCCAGGGCGGCTTCGATGAGCAACGCGTGTTTATCGTTGCCCAAAGTGTTGGAACGGAAATCCTGGCCGATCATTTTGTAGAATTCTCGCGCGTTCACCCTCCGGCGGGGGTGGTGCTGCTCTCCAGCCTGCTCACCCCCGCGAATATCCGATCAATCAAGGCACCCCTGCACATCATCATCTCGGACAGCGAGCCAAACCTGGCCGAAATCGGGCCTCAGGCGGTCGAGGCATTTCGTAAGGGTTACGATTACGATGCCAGCTACTATATCACCCCGCATACCGAGCACACCCTGTTCGATGTCTCAACTGGGCCTATCGATTGGTCTGATCCGGGTTGGCCGGCGAGGTTTTCGGACCAGGCCTGGAACAGCCTCATTACCTGGTTGGATAAACAGCGGTGAAGCGCCTGCGTATCGCCCTGGACCCGGAATTGGTCAACGATTATGGCCCCGAAGTGCACTGGACCTGGCGTTATCTGCTCGCCGGAATAGGCTGGGCCTGGGAGGAAGTGCCGCTACAAGCCGATACTGACATCGTCTGGACCACTCATCCGGAACAGACAGCCTCCTCCCGCCTGGTTATCCGGGCCAATCCGCGTGCCTGGCGGCAGCCATCGGCTTACCGGTTGAGCGAGGTTGGCAGTGAATCTGGGCTGGCCTACCCGCGCTACCTGGGTGAAAAGCAGGCGCAGGCGCTGGTATGGATGGATAACGGCCGTCTGCTCTGTCAACGCGACCTGGCTTTCGATGTATTCTGGCTGCTCACCGGCCAGGAAGAAGCCCGTTACCCTCGCCTGCGGCACGGGTTCCTCGATTTATCGGGCTCGCCATACCTTTCGGAGCGTGTGCTCAGGCAGGCCCTGGCCTCTCGAATCGCTGCCTTCCTCGAGCGATCGTTGGCCGATCTGGGTCACCAACCGCCAATCCCACGCTGGCCAGGCGGCAACCGGGCCGCGGCTGCCGTGGGACATGACGTAGACTATCCGCAAGTAATACGCTGGCTCGAACCCCTGCGGATTCTCAAGCGCCTGGGCCAGAGGTTCGCCCGGCCTGCATTCGAGGTGTTGAGCGGTCGCCGCACCCACTGGCACTTCGCCTCCTGGATGGCATACGAGGCTGAGTTGGGGGTGAGGTCTGCGTTTTATTTCGCCTCCCGCAAGGGGAGCCTGCTGTCGTACGCCCTGGGCAGGCCGGACCCCTTTTATGATGTATCCAGGCAAAACTTCAGGCAGGTCCTGCACTATCTGGATAGCGAAGGATTTGAAATCGGCTTGCACGCCAGCTACCTGGCCTACCGGGATGGTAGTTGGCTGATGGCTGAAAAACAATGCCTGGAAGAGGCCAGCGGCCGGTCGGTCGCCGGGGTTCGCCATCATTATTGGCACCTGGACTCGAATGATCCGGAGCATACCCTGTCGCTTCACGAGCGGGTTGGCTTCAAGTACGACTCGTCCCTGATCCACGACCGCTGCCTGGGATGGCGCCGGGGCAGCACCTGGCCTTTCTATCCGTTCCACCAGGCCGAACGCCGCGAGATGGGGACATTGCAGATCTCGATTGCCTGGATGGACGATCAGCTCTTTAGGTTGCGTAGCTCCAATCCGGGCGAGCCGCTCGAACAGCTCTACGGCCTGGCTGACAGGGTAGTCGAGCAGGGCGGCTGCCTGCTGGTCGATGTGCATGATTACGTATACGACGAGGTTCTTTTTCCTTCCTGGCGGGCAACCTACCGTTGTCTGTGGGAATATCTGGCCTCGCTGGGCGGCGTCTGGTTTGCCACGCCGTTCCAGATCGCCAACCATTGGTCCAGCCGGTATACGCGACTCAGAAAGGCCAGTCACGGGCTTGCATTAGGCATCCATTGAGGCATAGGGGGAGCGAGATTGCTCTGAACGTGGGATGGGAGAGCAAACGATGGGCACACAAGTAAGTGTTTCCAGCGCTACGAGAACCCGGATTGCTTACCGGGTGGGGAGGCAAGAACGCCTCCTGGCCCTCGACGCGCTGCGGGCGATTGCACTGTTCTCGATGGCTTTGGATCATGCCGCTGCCTCGGTCTGGATCAGCCTGCAGGCAGAAACCTACGGCGGGCAGCCGGCCTTGCTCGAATCCTGGCCTCACTGGGTGGCTGGATTATTTACCAACCTGGCGGCGCCGACCTTTTGGCTGCTCAGTGGGGTCAGCCTGGCGCTTTTCGAGGCCGCCCGGCTTGCCCGCGGGGCCGCACCGCGTGATATCACCCGCCACCTGCTCATTCGCTCAGGGCTGATCATCATGCTCGACCTGACAGTGTGCTGGCTGGCCTGGAATGGAAAAGGGCCTTACCTGCATGTATTGTTGAGCATCGGGCTTGGCCTGGCGATCATGACCCTGGCACGGCTGCTCCCGACCAGGGTCCTGGGGATCTTCCTCGCCATTGCTATCCCTGGTTATCAGGTATTGTTGCCGCTCTTCGCTCCGCTCCTCAGCCAGACGAATCATTTCTGGATTGCCCTGCTGATCACCTACTCCACAACGACTGTGCCCGCCACCGAATTTTCTCTCCTGGGCTGGATGCCGTTGATGGGCCTGGGTTACCTGCTAGGCGGCCAGGTAAGGATTGGGCGGTTGCGCCAGCCGCTGCACTGGCTGGCGATGGGGATGGGACTGCTGGGTCTCTGGTTGGTCCTGCGGCTGGTGGGGGGGTTCGGTGACCTAACCCCCTTCGCCCCAGGGCAACCCTGGTATTATTTCCTGATCATGAGCAAGACGCCCCCCAGCCTGAGTTACCTGTCGTTCAACCTGGGGATCTCCGCGCTGTTGCTGGCGGCTTTGTTGGCATTACAGGATTGGTTGGAGAAGCCGGCACTGCGCTGGTTGGCGGTATGTGGCCAGGTGGCGTTGTTTTTCTTCGTCCTCCACCTGGTCGCCTATGGGTTGATCGGCAAGCTGATCACCGCGCTGGCCCTTCCCTTGCCCGGTATGGTCAGGGCAGTCGGCTTATGGGCGGTTGGCCTGAGTTTTCTGGTTCCACTGGCCATCGGCTATCGCAGGCTGAAGGTGCGCAAACCCCAAAGCGTGTTGAGATATCTGTAATTATGCGCCTGCTCATCTTTGGGTTGATCTTCCTCGCCCCGCCCTTCTTAAAACGCCGCCTGCTGGCCTGGATCTACGGCGCCCGCATCGGGAAACACGCCAGCATCGGCTGGTTTTCTTCCCTGGTGGGCAGCCGCATCACCCTAGGTGCGCATAGCCTAGTACGACCCTTTACGTTGATCTACCTGTCTGGCAAGCTGGAGTTGGGCGCCTACAGCGAGATCAGTAGTTTTAATCTGATTTACGGCTCGTCCGACCTCACCATCGGCGAAGGCAGCTACATCGGGCCGCAGTGCCTGATCAACGTGGAGCAGCCCGTGCTGATTGGGGACGAATCAGCCCTGGGTCCGCGCAGCATGCTCTTCACACATGGTTCTTTCCTGCCCTATACCGAAGGTTATTGGTCGAGGTTGGCCGGCGCCAGGCTCGGCAACCGGGTGTGGTGCGCAGCAGGCGTCTATATCCATCCCGGCGTGGAGATCGGGGACAATACCTTCGTGAATTCGTGCGCCGTCGTCACCGCTTCGATCCCTGCCGGCTCGGTTGTGGAGGGCAACCCGGCCAGGGTGGTCTATCCCATGCAGCGGGTACAGCGCAAGATGACGCCTCGGGCGGTCGATGTGGCCCTGCAGCGCATGCTGCAGGCTTTTGCCGAGCTCGGTCTGCGCCGTGAACTGGGGCTGCGTGCGGTCCATGCTGGCCAGGGCCGGATCAACTTCTCATGGCGCAGCCAACCATACGAGATCACCCTGGTGCCCTCGGATGGCGTATTGCAGCCTTCTTCGGATGACGATCGCCATGTAAGACGAGTGTTTTTCAACAATTGCCCTGGCTGGCAGCCGCCCTTTCCTGCCATGGTCTTCGACCTCTCAACCATGCGCACCCGTTTTGTGCCCGATCGCATCCACACTGCCTTGCGCCAATTCGTACTGCGGTACTATGGACTGCGTTTCCGGGATATCGAATAAAATTGCCAGGCATGCGTACCAGGTCTCGGTCATTGGCGCTGGTAATAATCGGGGTCGGTGTTCTGTTGGGATTGCTGTTGCTGCTCAGTCAGGCGGCGGAGCCCATCGTCGTGACCAGTGAATCTGGCAGCCTGGAAGGCACCGCGGCGCCGAATGCGGCTCCGCAGCATTACATGCCCTTGCTGATCAAGGCGGCTACGTATACCACTACATCCGTTCCTCCCCCAACCCTCACGGCGACGATAAGTTCCTCACCAAGCCGCACCGCAACCCCCACCAACACCCCAACCCTGGGTCCTGGCATGCCCTCCAACTGGAACCAACTGGCGGGAAACCCGGGCCGCAGCGGTTACGTCGCCAAAGAAGTGAGCCCCCCGTGGCATGTCCAGTGGATCTGGAATGGACCAGAGGGGGGAGGGGATGGCGGTGCCGCGGCGGACCACCTGCCATTGCCCAAAGGGGTGCAGCCGGTGCTGGGCGACGGGCGAATGTACGTGGGGCATTCCGACGGCGTCCTGCGGGCTATCTCGCTTGCCAACGGAGTGCAGGTGTGGGAGTCTAACCTCGGGGCCCAGGTCGTCAATGCGGCCGCCTACGACGCCGCTACCAACAGCGTGTATATCGGCACCCTGGGCGGGCGATTCTGGAAGCTGCGCGCCCAGACCGGCGCGCAGGACCGCTCCAACCGGCCTGGGGGTGAGCTGCGTATGGCGCCCCTGCTGGTCGGCGAGACGGTCTTTATCGGCTCGACCAATGGCACGTTCTACGCCTTCGACAAGCGCACTCTGGCGCAGCGCTGGTCGTACAGTGCCGGCGCGGCGCTGATCGCCTCCCCGGCCTATGCGGCAAACCACGGCGGGCTGATCATCCTGCTGGCAGAAGATAAGTCAGTGCACGCCCTGCAGGCCAGCACAGGCCGGCGCCTGTGGCGAACCACCGTAAACGCCGATGTTGATCCGGGGCGCGGCACCGTATTCGCCGATACCTACCCGGTGGTGTCCGACGCCAACGACGTGGTCATCGTGCGCTCTTACCTTGAGTGGGGCAAGATGTGGTCGCCCGACGGAGGCGCGCCGGCGACAGTCGATGAAATTCGAAATTATCTCATTCAAAATCCCGAATTACAGTCATTCTTCGTGCTCAACTTGGGTGATGGATCTCCACGTTTCGTGGCGCCGGTGATGGTGGGCGCCATCGGCAATGGCGGCGATTTCGAAGCCCCGCCGCCCCAGGCGGTGGTCAAGAAGCTGCCCGATGGCGGCGAGGTAGCCTATTTATTGTGGCGCAACCGTCAGGCCTGTGGCACAGGTTTCTGTGATGGTCGCGAGGACACTACCCTGGGAGAGATGGACCTGGCGACAGGGATCATCCGCTTTGTGCAGGACCATCGTGATTCCGGCGTGATTCGCTTGCTGACCGACGAGCAGAGCCCGCTTTCCATGGCCGGCGACATCCTCTTTAACGCCCACTGGATGCTGCTGGGCACCCTGCGCATCGAGAACCGCTCGCCTGGACTGGGGGGCAGTTACGCCAACCCTATCCTGACCGGAGAGCTACCCCCCTCCCTGAATACACTGGCTGCTGGATCGTGTTCCTCTCGGAGCAACCATTTCTGTTCTCAGGGAATGTTCACCCCGTGTGATGGTTTTTGGGTAGATCCAGGTTTTTACGTTTTCTACGCCAGCGCCTGTGTCTACGACCAATACTGGACCACGCCGGTGCGCAGCGCAGTAATTGGCGACGGCGCGATCTACTGGAAGACCGTCGACGGCGCCATCCTAGCCCTCCAATCCACCAGCAATTGAACAGCCAATACCCCTGGTCTGCGGTCCAGGCCTCTCGGCCTGAGTGTTTTTGACATCTATCCCCTCTTCCCTACGATATCTATGAGCGGCGTCTTCGGCATCTTAGATCCGCGGGTTGATGCCCCACTCGAGGCTCCCTTGCAGCGCCTGGGAGAGAGCCTGCTCCATCTGCCCTGGCAGCGCTATGACGCCTCCTGCGATCCCGGCAGCGGGGCGGGGCTGGGACGGGTGGGTCTCGGCATCTTCAATCCGGAACCTCAGCCGCGCCGAAGTGAAGATGGGGCGCTGGTGGCGGTGATGAGCGGCGAGTTCTATGAGACGGACTCCCTGCGTGGCGCGCTCGCCGCTGATGGTGTCCACCTGCGCGACCGGAGCGACGTGGAGCTGGCCCTGCGGCTGTACCAATCCCGCGGCGAGCGCTTCGTCCAGGAGCTGGATGGGGCGTTCATCCTGGCGATCTGGGATGGGCGCAGACGGTGCCTGGTGCTGGCCAACGACCGTTACGGCCTGTATCCCACCTACCTGGCCTGGGCCGGGGAGCGTTTTCTCTTCGGGCCGCAGGTGAAACCCCTCCTGGCCGACCCCGGGGTGGATAGCAGCCTGCGCGATGATGCGCTGGCCGAGTACTTCCGCTTCCAGCACCTGCTGGGACACAAGACCTTCTTCGCCGGAGTCCACCTGCTGCCGCCGGCCAGCACCCTGGTGATCGAGCATGGTAAGCCAGGCTATCGACTGAACAGCTATTGGGACATGGGCCAGGTGGCGCTGCACCAGGAGCGCCTCTCCTTCCCGGAAGCGGTGGAAGAAGGCAGCCGGCTGCTCCTCACTGCGCTCGCCCGCCGGACGAAGGGCCTCTACAAAGTGGGTGTTTTCTTGAGCGGCGGCCTGGATGGGCGCAGCATCCTGGGTACGCTGCCCCAGGATGGCCGCAGGGTGCATACCTTCACCTTCGGCCAGCCTGGCTGCCGCGACGAAGTCTATGCCCGGCAGATCGCCCGCGTGGCCGGCAGCGAACATCACTATTACCCCTACGCGAATGGAAGCTGGATTCAGGAATTTGCAGGATTGCACGTGCGGCTCACAGAAGGATTTCACTCCTGGTTGCACATGCATGGCATCCACATACTGCCCGATGTTCGCCAGTTCGTGGACGTCAACCTGTCGGGCATGGGCGACCTGATCTGGTTTCAGTCCCGCTTCACCCCCCGCCATCTGGTCAAGGCCCCGGACGACCTGGCCTTCAACACCCAATTGTTCGAGCTTTACAGCCAGAAATACACTTGGCCTGGCATCACCTATGCCGAAGAACGCTACATCTACAGCGACCAATATGCCTCTCGCCTGCCCGGCCTGGCCTTCGACAGCTTCATGGCTGAGCTCAAGCCCTATGTTGGCCTGCCTTACCCGCAGCGTGCGGCGGCTTTCAACCTGCTGAATCACTACAATCGCTACCTGGGTTATTCGGTAGTGTTCGGGCGGGCATTTATCGAATATCGGCTGCCCTATTTCGACCTGGACTTGCTTTCTTTTTGTTACGGGCTGCCATTCGAGCTGGGCGAGGAGCGGCGCCTGCAGAAAGCCATCATCAGCCAGAAGATGCCGTCCCTGGCGCTCGTCCCGTATACAGACGACGAACTGCCGGTCACCGATCGCGGCAAGGCACGCACCAGGGCCTTCTTCATCAAGAAGATCAAGAGCGGCCTCAACCGGTACGTCTTACCGTTGTTTCCGGCCGGCCCAAGCTTATATGCCGACTACGAGAGTTGGCTGCGAAAGGACCTGCGTCACTGGGCTGAGGACCTGTTGTTCAACGAACAGACCCTAGCACGCGGCATCTTCCGTCCAGAAGCCCTGCGCTCGTTATGGCAACGCCATCTCAGCGGGCAGGAAGAGTGGGTGATCGGCAAGATCGCCTCCATCATTTCCTTCGAGATGGCAATGCGGGTATTTGGTTGATTGCTCTGATGAGCGGGGTTTTCGGAGTTGTTGACTCACATCACAAGGTACATGCCGTCCATGTCGCCAGCGCGATGGTGAGCAGCATGACCCACAGGGAGTGGTTTGTATCGGATGTCCATGCCGACGCCGGTTGTAACCTGGCAATTGGCCACCTGGGTATCTCCCCAACCAGCCTGGAGCGAAATGCGCAGCGTAGCCCGGGTGATGGCGGGTGAGGTCTATGCCGCCGATGGATTGGATGAATCGCAATTTATTCAGCAGGGCTGGGAGATAGATGACCAGGCTGCCCTGGCGATGTACGCCCGGAAGGGGATCTCGTTTGCTAGATGGCTCAACGGCAGCTTTGTCATTGCCGTATGGGGCAGGGTAAACCGGCGCGTCGTCCTGGCCAATGATCGCTTTGGGTTATACCGCTTGTATTATGCTTTTCATGAGCGCAGGTTGATTTTTGCTCCAGAGGTGAAGGGCATCCTGTGCGATCCCGAATTTCCTCGCCAACTGGACCTGACAGCGCTGGCGGAGTATATACGCTTCCAGCATCTCCTGGGTGACCGTACCTTCTTCGAAGGAATCTCCCTGTTTCCCAGCGCCTCAACATTGACCTTTGATCTTCAGTCGGTTCAGGTCAGCCTATGCCCATATTGGACGTACCAGGACATCCCCTACCGCCCCGATGTGCCCTTCGAAGAGGCATTCGCAGAGACGGGTCGTTTACTGAAGCGAGCTGTGCGCCGTCTATCCGAGGACGAATATCGCCCGGGAATTTACCTGAGCGGAGGCCTGGATTCTCGCACCATCCTGGGAATGGTGGTTCGCCGCCCGCTGAGCACGATCACCTATGGTGTGTGGAACTGTCGCGATGTGGTCTACGCTCGGCGCATTGCCGGGAAGGCAGGCAGCAATCACTACTGGTGTGACCCCCGTATGGCGAGTGGGTTAAAGAGTGCGTCAACCTGCACCTGGAGCTTACCGAGGGTTTCCATAGCTCTATTAACTCCCACGGCATGAGCACCCTGCCATTGGCTCGTCAGATCATGGATGTCAATCTCACGGGATGGGATGGGGGAAGCGCCATGGGACACCCGACCACGATCGAACCCTCTTACTTTCACCCGTTTATGATCTGGCCTTCCTCACCCGCATGTTCTACCTGCACAATCAGAAATATACCTGCCCCTCGATATCCGAGGAGGAAGAAAGGCTCTTATATACGGATGAATTCTGGCAGCGAGTGCAAGGCCTGGCCTTCGATTCGCTGAGAGAAGAACTCTCCGGTTATCAGGGGGAGCGACCTGACATGCAGTCCGACTATGTTTTTCTTCAGAACCATTGCCGGCGTTTAACCCAGAATCTGGTGATCTTTCTCAGCGTATTTGTCGAGGTACGTTATCCTTATTTCGGTTATCACCTGCTTGAATTCCTGTTTTCTTTGCCTGCCATAGCCAGGGCTGATCGCAATCTTTATTGGGGAGTAATCCAGCGAGAGATTCCCAGGTTGGCCAGCATCCCATACGATCTGGATGAGTTATTGCCCACCTCGCGTCGTTTCGTACGGAATGCCCATGATTTTGGCGTCAGGATGAAGCGGCGTATCAATCGGCATATCGGGCCGGTCTTTCCAGAATACACCAGCCTGTATGCAGACTATGAGAATTACCTGCGTAATGAATTACGCCCATGGGCAGAAGGCATCCTGTTTGATCGCCGGATGATCGAAAGGGGCATTTTCAATCAGGCTTTTTTTACGCAGCCTGATGGATCGCCACCTATCCGGCATGGAGCAGTGGACCGTAGGCAAAATTGCCCCCATCATTACCTATGAAATGATGTTGCGCCGCTTCTATGACTGAGTATTGTGTAATCGCATCTACTTATGGAGGCCCGCGGTTCGTATGAGTGGGGTTTTAGGAGTCATCGACCCGCAGCGCCGTGTTGACGCCGGACGCCTGGCAAATCAGATGATCGCCGACATGACCCACCATGAGTGGATCGTCTCAGATTTATTCGTCGACCAGCAGGAAAACCTGGCGTTGGGCAGGTTGGGGATCGGGATATTCAACCAGGCCCAACAGCCTGTTTGGAACTGTCGCCACGATGTGGCCCTGGTGATGGCTGGAGAATATTACAACGCCGGAGATTTGGGTAAGCGTGATGCGCGCCAATCTCTGGAGTGTTTCACGTTGGAAAAGTACGAACAATTGGGTGAGTGTTTCTTTATTACACGGTCTTCAACCAGTCCTTCGTCGAACAAAGCTTCCCATTCTGTGATTATGAGTATGTAGATTTCATTTACGCATTGCCACAAGAGATGGTCTTTGACAGGCGCCTGAGACGGGCCGTCATCAGTCGATTCTCACCCTCTCTCGCCCGCATCCCGAACGATAAGGATGACCTGCCACTTATCGATGATCGGGCTTTCCAGGTAATGTATGAGGGGCTGCAGCGCTTAGTACGCGCCTTCAACCACCACATCATAGCCATCTTCCCGGAGCATGCCAGGCTATATGCTGACTACGAGACCTGGCTGTGTAATGAGCTGCGTTCCTGGGCGGAGAACATCCTGTTTGACGGGCGGACGTTGCAGCGCGGCCTGTTCAACCCGGAATTTCTCAATTCCGTCTGGCGCCGGTGCCTGTCTGGGTTGGAGGTGAATCTGATCGGTAAAATTGCGCCCCTGATGACCTACGAAATGCTCCTGCGCAGGTTCTTCGATCCATGAACGAAGGCTCTCCACCGACACAGATCATAGATATAGTTGACCCCGATCTTGGGAAGATCGGCATGGTGGTTATTGACCAACCGGTGCGCGGGGTAACTGCCGGGGGGTGCGTTTTTCTCCTCACGTCGCCGCACAAGAACTGGCAGTAGTGGCGCGCGCCATGACCCTGAAGTGGGCTTTCATCAACGCAGCAGTGGGAGGCGCCAAGGGCGGCATATTCGCCGATCCTGATCAGCTCGGCTGTACCCGCGTGTCCCTGATGGAATCTTTTGGTAGGGCGATCGCGCCACTGGTACACGAGCGCAGGTATTTTCCAGGGATAGATCTGGGGACTACTTTGGATGACCTGGATGCCATCCTGCGCGGTGCAGGGAGGACGCTAGATCCTGGCCCTATCGATGGCTCCTGGTGCACTGCCCTGACAGTATTTGAATCCATACGCCAGGGAGTGAATTTCCTCGGCCAGGAACTGCGTGGTCAGCGAGTTGTCCTGGAGGGCTTTGGCAAGGTGGGCAGCTCGCTTGCCAGGTTGCTCGATCAGGCTGGAGCGAGGTTGGTGGCCCTGTCCACTGAAGAAGGGGCGGTGATCACCGATGATGGGTTGGATGTGAGCCATTTGCTCACCCTCAAGGGGCGACATGGAGATTGCTTGGTGGTATCGATCCCTGGTGTAAGGCGCCTAGCCTCCAAAGAGCTATATTTTCAGGATTTCGATATCCTGGTGCCAGGAGCGCATGTACATGTCCTGCATGGTGGGAATGCAGGCCGGGTGAGGGCGCGCTTGATCGTGGCCATTGCCAACGCGCCCCTAACGACGGAGGCCGAAGAGTTGCTCACTACGCGTGGCACCCTTGTCTTCCCGGATTTCGTCACCAATGCAGGTGGAGTGCTTTCATCCGAACTCTCCGGGGCGGGATTTACATTGAGAGATTTCGAATTCGTCGTCATGGTCGTGTATTCCCAGGTGTTGAGGCGACTGTTCGAGGTCGCCGCCTGTGATGGAATAACCGTGTGTGAAGTGGCTCCCCGCTTAGCCTGGAACAACCATGCCGAGTTGAATAAGGACACTCCGACACCCGGGGGCCTTTTCCAACGCGCCGGTGGCGCCTGGAAGGTCCATGGATGGAGGGGGGTTAAGAATCGCATGGCCTGGCGGATTTATAAAAACAACCGGCACATCCCGGAAGGTCTACGCCAGGCAGCGCTGGAGCGATATATGGAATTTACCCTGGGAAAGACCCTTGCCTGGCTGGATGCCCGTTTAAACAACAAATGAAAGAGACCGCCTTATCCGACACCCTGGCTCGCACTATTATTAAAAACACGCTGTTCGTCACCCTGGGCAGCGTGGCGCTTAAGCTGTTGAACTTTGCCTTCAGCATTTATGTGGTCCGCCGTCTGGGTGACGACCGCTTTGGGCAGTACTCGATCGTGCTGGCATTTACCGGCTTGTTCTCGATCTTCGCCGAGCTGGGCATGACCCAGTTTGCCATGCGCGAGATCGCCCAGGACCGCAGCAAAACTGGCTCACTCCTGGGGAATCTTATGGCATTGCGCCTGGTCCTGGCCTTGGTGGCCATCATCGGCATTACCCTGGGCGCAGCCGCCGTGGGCTACCCCGACGAACTCGTGCTTGGCATTTTCCTGCACACGATTGGTTACCTGCTTTCTGCAATCGCCGTGCCGATGGAGACCGTGCTCAATGCAAACGAGCGCCTGGACTACGTGACCGCTCAATTGGTCCTGGGGCAGCTTACATTTGTGGTGTTGGGCGCTCTCTTCTTGTTGAGCGGCCTGGGATATGTCTGGCTGATCGTGGCCGGGTTGGTCAGCATCTTACCCCAGATCGGTTTGAACGCCTGGGTGGTTCACCGGCACAGGCTGATGAGCTTTCGGGTGCACATTGACCCCCGCCTGTGGTTCCAGCTCATGCGCTCGGGGCTGCCGTTCGGAGTTATCTCCCTGGCACTGACCATCGCCTTCAGCATCGACACGGTGATGCTCTCCATGTTCCAGCCGGATTATGTGGTGGGCTGGTACAATGTCGCCTATCACCTGGTACGCTCGATCAGCCTCTTTTTGGGTGGGTTCAGCGTGGCCATCATCCCCACCCTTTCCAAGACCTATGTGGACAACGTATCCGAAGTCGAGCAGTGGTATCATCGCTCAGTGAAAGTGATCATACTGCTTACCCTACCGATCGCTGTCGGTGGTGCCTTGGTCGCTTTTCCTCTAATCCGTTTTCTGTACACGGACGACTTCCTGCCCTCAGCCCTGGCCTTGCAGATTTTGATCTGGGACCTGCCCCTGCTCATGTTTACCGGCTTCTGCGGTAACATCACGACCGTGATCCGCCAGGAGAAGGCAGCCGCGCGCATCTACACATTGAACGCCCTGGCGAATATCTTGCTGAATCTGTACACCATCCCGCGTTACGGCCTGGTAGGGGCTGCCCTGGTGACGGTCATCACCGACCTGGTGGGGGCGTTGCAGTTCCACTTTTTGTTGCGCAGGCGGCTGCATCAGCCAGACATGACCTTCGTGCTGGCACGGATTATCATTGCCGCCTTGCTGATGGGGGGGCTGGTTTGGCAGTTGAATGGATTGCACATGTTCGTCCAAATTGCGCTGGGTGGACTGGTCTACCTGGGGCTGGTGGTGTTGTTCCGCCTGCTGGATGAATCCGAATGGTCACTGATCCAGCGGGTGTTACACCGGGCTGTTCATTTTTACCGCCCGAAAGGACTGACGCACGGATAGACTGCATGAAGGTTGTTTATGCGATACACCATTTCCCTCCACGTTATACCGGAGGCGCCGAATTGCGGGCATTGAGGACTGCCGGGGAGATGCAGTCGCGTGGCCATCAGGTGCAGGTGGTATGTGTCGAGCGAATAGATTCCGGGCCGCAGGAAGGTGTGAAGTGGGAGGATGATCGCTATGCTGGTCTCCGGGTTCGCCGCCTTTCCTTCAATCTCGCTTCTGCGCCCGATCGTTTTCTCTGGGATTACGATAACCCCTGGATCGGAGATCACCTGTACGATTTACTGGGAAAGATACGTCCAGACCTGTTCCACCTGATCGGTGGTTACCTGATCAGCGGTCGGGCACTGCAAGTAGCCCAGGCGCTGGGCATTCCTTGCGTGGTGTCGTTGACTGACTTCTGGTTTCTTTGCCCCCGCACGACCCTCTGGCGGAGCGATGGGCGTCTTTCCAGCCTGCCGGTGGATCCGCTCTCCTGCGCTCGCTGCCTGGGCGAGGAGAGGCGCCGCTATCGCCTGCCGGCCAGGCTTGCCCCTGCTTTGATGGATTTCTACTGGCGAGGCCAGACGAGACGCCTCTCCCAGCTTCGACGGCGCCAGGTCTATCTGCACCAGACCTTGAATGCCTCCCAGGCAATCCTCAGCCCCTCGCAGTTTCTCAGGAATCTTTTCATCGAGGCGGGGATCGACGCACAGCGCATCCATTTCATGCGCCAGGGGTTGGAATTCGTTGGTCAGCCGGCGGAGGAGTCGTCGAAGCCACCCGCTACCCATCTCCGGGTGGGGTACCTGGGCCAGATCGCCGAACATAAAGGCCTGCATGTGTTGTTCGAGGCGGCGCGACGCCTGCCTGGCGTCCCGCTATCAGTTCATGCCTACGGCAATCCGTCAGTTTTTCCTCGCTACACCAGGCGCCTGCAACGCCTCGCCGCCATTGACCACCGGCTGCAGATAGCCGGACCTTACCAGCGCCAGCAGGTCAGCCAGGTCTTCCACCGTTTGGACGTCGTCGTCGTGCCTTCCCTCTGGTATGAAAACAGCCCCAACGTGATCCTGGAAGCCTTCGCCCACCGCACCCCGGTGATTGCCTCCCGCCTGGGCGGCATGGCGGAATTGGTGAGACACGGCGAGAACGGGCTGCTGTTTGCGCCGGGCGACTCGGACGACCTGGCGCGCCAGTTGCGCCGCCTGGCCGAGGACCCCGCATTGCTGGCCCGGCTAAGGGTGAATGTCCCGCCGGTGAAGGTCTTCAACGAAGAAATGGACCAATTGGAAACGCTCTACGCCCAGATCGTCAATCCGGTTGCACAAGAGCGTCTTTTAAAGATGTAAAAGAAATTTCACCCCACCCATGAATGTCTCTCCTATCCTATCCACGACCAACCATGATCTGAACCTTCCCATGCCCAGGGTTGGGATCGTCATCCTCAACTGGAACAGGCGCCAGGAAACCCTGGATTGCCTGGCTTCGTTGGGCAGGTTGGAATACCCGGATTATGAGATCGTGGTGGTGGATAATGGGTCAGAAGATGGATCGGCGGCTGCCATTGCAGAGCGGCAGCCTGCGGTAACCCTGATCCAGGCCCAGAGCAACCTGGGCTTCGCAGTTGGCAACAACCTGGGATTGGAATACCTCCGCCGGACGCGTGCCGGCTATTTCCTTCTCTTGAACAACGATACAGAAGTTGCCCCCGACTTCCTTTTACGCCTTGTCCAGGCTGCAGAGGCTGACCCGCGTGTAGGTGCGGTTGGCCCGACGATCTATTATGATGATCGACCAGAGATGATCTGGTCGGCGGGAGGGCTGATAGACTGGCAGCGCGGTCTCACCGAGATGGTTGGGTTAGGCCAGGTCGATGGCGGGCAATTTGGCATGGAGCCACGCCCTGTGGATTTTGTAACCGGGTGTGCATTGCTGGCCCGTATGAGTGTGCTTGAGCAGGTCGGCTTGCTGGAGCCGCGCTTCTTTGCCTATTATGAAGAGGCGGAATGGTGCGTCAGGGTTACGAAGTCCGGTTTCCGTGTGCTCCATGTACCTGCCGCTAAAATCTGGCACAAGATCGCCATTGAAGAGCGAGAAGCCAGTCCGCCTGTGCATTATTACATGACCCGCAACCGGCTGTTGTTCCTGCGCATGACCCGTGCCGGTTGGCGGGCCTGGCTGAATACCCTGCTCTTGGACTATGGTCAGCGGGTGATAAGCTGGACCCTCCGGCCTCGCTGGAGGACAAAAGTCCCCCAACGACGGGCGATGCTGCGAGGAATCGTAGACTATTATCGCGGCCAGTTTGGCCCGGCCAGGCTATGAAGCAGATGGATGTGCTCTTTCTATCTCCTTGGTTCCCACTACCGGCGGATAATGGCTCAAAGATCCGTATCCGTAACCTGCTCAAAAGCCTGGCTTCACGGCATACCATCGATCTGATCTCTTTCACTGATAGACCTGTCCCTCCAGATCGACTGATGGCGCTGCGGGAACTGTGCCGGCGGGTTGATGTAGTCCTGTTGCAAAAGTCTACCTGGGGACGGATCAAGTCCCTGGCTGGCTATTTCTCTCGCTCACCGCGGTCCATCGTGGCTTCCTTCAGCCCCGCGATGAAGCGTTGTGTGGAACAGGCGACCCAAGAGCGGCATTATCATGTAGTGGTCGCCTGCGAACTGGCGACCGCCCGCTATATCCTGGGCGTTGTAGACGCTGCCAGGGTCGTAGACGATATTGAGCTACAGGTCTATTATGAACAATTCGCCAACCAGATTCGTCCGCTGGCGCGCCTGCGGCGCGGTTTGATGTGGGGAAAATGGTCCTCTTATGTGGCAACTCTACTGGCGCAGGTGGATGGCTGCACGGTTGTCTCGGAGCAGGAGCGCCAGCTTCTGCTGCATGCGGTGCCAGACCGGCGGCGGAACGATCATTCACCCTTAATCCGCTGCGTGCCTAATGGGCTGGATATTGGGGAATATACCGATGATTACAGCCCACCCGAGCCCGATAGCCTGGTATATTTCGGCGCCCTTACATACCGGGCCAACTACGACGCGGTGGATTATTTCTTGCGAGAGATTTATCCATCCATTCAGCGCGCACGCCCCGCGGTCAAGTTTTACATCACGGGTAGCCTGGAGGGTGTTCGAGTGGATCGTCTGCCTGCGCCCGCTGGATTGAACTTCACCGGTCACCTGGAGGACGTGCGCCCCAGGGTGGCGGGTAGCTGGGCCAGCGTCGTCCCGCTGCGAGAGGGCGCCGGCACGCGCTTGAAGGTGCTGGAATCATTGGCCCTTGGGACGCCGGCCGTGTCCACTTTTAAAGGGATGGAAGGACTAGAACTGGTTCCAGGGCGGGACCTGTTGGTAGCCGATAGCCCGGCCGAGTTTGCCAGTTGTGTCCTTCATTTGCTCCAAGACCCAGGACTGCGCTGGCGATTGAGCAGGAATGGGGGGCGGGTGGTTCGTCAGTCGTACGACTGGCGGCCAATCGGGGACGACTTCTGCGATTTCGTCGAGGAAGTGGTCTCACGAAGGCATCGGGAATGAACGCTGGCTTGTTGCGTGATAAAACCCTGCACTTCGTCTGGACCAACCGTCTGGCGCTGCTGCGTATCGCCGTGATGCTGGGAGTATTCATGGGGGCATTGGTGGCGGCATACGTGGCCAACCGTTCCCAGAGCCTGGCCAGCCTGGCCCTGGCAGCCAGCCTGGGGGGCTTTGCCGCCCTGGTCTTTGTACGCAAAGGTCATTACGAGAATGGCATCCTGGGCGTCATCCTTTCTGCCGGGCTCTTGAATTTCTACACCCTTCCGACAGGCACCCAGAGCCGCATCCCCATCAGCCTGGTCGTAGCCCTGGGTGTGATTGGCTTATGGCTGCTCCAGGTTCTCAATGACCGGCGTGTCCATCTACAGCCTTCACCCCTCAACCGTCCGCTGGCTGCTTTCATCCTGGTCTCCCTGTTCTCATACGTCTGGAGCCTGGTGCTGCGCGATCCGCTTATCGTCCCCTGGCGCTCCTTCCCGATGGTCCAGCTTGGCGCACTGACTGTGAATATCCTTCTTCCATTGCTGGCCTTGTACGTCTCCAACAACGTGCGTGATTCTGAATGGTTGCGGCGTTGCACATGGGCCTTGCTGGTTATTGGCACGCTGGCAATCCTGTGGAATATTATTGGCCTGCCGCGCAGCGGCTTCTACAACAACGGCACCCGCGGGCTCTTCGCCACCTGGGTGGGCGTGCTCTCTTTGTCCCTGGCCCTCACCGACCAGGACCTTTCGAGGGGCAAGCGCCTGTGGCTTGTGTCGCTCTTCCTGGCATGGTTCTACTGGACTTTCGTCAGGGATCGCATCTGGCTCTCTGGTTGGGTGCCGCTGGTGGGCGCTGGTATGCTGCTGGCACTGCTGCATTCGAGGAAGTTGTTTGCCGTCCTGGCCCTGATAGCGATTGTCTATTTCAGCTTTAATTTCAACCGCTACTATCAATCCATCGTGGTCGCCAATATCAATGAAGGCAGCACCGAGAGATTGGAATTGTGGAGCTTGAACCTCCAGCTCGTATCCAGGCATCCATTGTTCGGGGTGGGGCCGGCGGGATACGCGGTGTATTATGTAAATTATCACCCCGACGAAGCGCGCTCCACCCATAATAATTACTTCGACGTGCTGGCGCAAACCGGATTTGTGGGTCTGGTCATCTTCCTGTGGTTGATGGGAACCATGCTCCACCTTGGGAATCGGGCTCGCCGCCTGCTGCGCGGCCGTGGAAACTTCGAAGAAGCGTTTGCCAATGCCGCTCTATCCGGCGGGTTTGGAGCCTTGCTGGCGATGATGTTAGGCGACTGGGTGCTGCCTTTTGCCTATAACCAGACCATTACCGGATTCGATAATGCCAGTTATTCTTGGATCTTCCTGGGCGGCGTAGTTGCCCTGTACCATCTGCTGGATTCCAGGGATCGCCCCAGTGTGGAAGCTCAAAGGACCTAGATGGAAACAGCCGACCGCTCGAATCTTGCCGCTGGCTTGGCGGAGCGATTTCACTCGCCCATGGGTCAAAGAATAGCCCTTTCCCGCCTGGATCGGGTTGACCTCCGGCTGGCGGCTGGACTGGTCCTGTTAGGACTGCTGAGCCGCCTCCCATTCGTAGGGAAAGTGCTTTACCACTGGGATTCGGTGAACTTTGCCTTCGCCTTGCGGCGCTTCGATATCGCTGCCGGCCAGCCGCATGCCCCAGGGTACATCTTATACGTATACCTGGTTCGCCTGGTAGACTTGCTCTTTCGGGATGCACAGGGGAGTCTGGTCATGATCAGCCTTGCCAGTTCAGCGCTGACGCTGGCAGCAGTCTACGCCCTGGGAAGAGACTTCTATAGCCGCAGGGTGGGTTTGATTGCCGCCTTTTTCCTGGCTTCCAGCCCATTGTTCTGGTTCTATGGAGAAGTGGCCCTGCCCCATACCCTGGATGCCCTGGTGGTGGTGCTGGCAGTGTGGATGTTGTTTAAAGTATCCCAGGGAAATGTTGGCTGGATACTGCCGGCTTCAATTTGGTTGGGACTCGCCGGAGGTTTGCGCCCGCAGACTCAGCTTTTCCTGATGCCTTTGGCGCTGGTCGTCGGTTTGCGTATTGGCTGGCAGCGAGCGCTGGCAGCTTCCCTGGCCATGGTTTCGGTTGACCTGCTGTGGTTTATTCCCCTGATTGCATCTACGGGAGGCCTGGAGCGTTACCTGCAGATTCTAAGCGCCTATACTTCCGACTTTAACAGCACCACGACTGTATTCGGCGCGGGGCTGTGGGGATTGGAGCGTAACTTGCGAAAATTAGGCATGTACAGCCTGTATGGTTGGGGCCTGGGGGCCTTGCCGGCCTTCCTGGCGGTTTTTCGTTATGGCCTTAATACCCCTAAGTGGTGGAATTCAATGTTCACAGACCGCAAAAGCTGGTTTTTTACGCTCTGGATAGCGCCAGTAACGGCATATTATCTCTTGATCCACATGGGGCAGCAGGGTTTGGTGTTCGTCTTCCTTCCCGGATTGTGCCTGCTGAGCGCAGCCGGGTTGGAGGCCTTGATGTTGAACAGCTCGAATTTCATCCGCCGGTCGGGTGGACAGGTGCTGACGTTAGCCCTGGTTGGTGGGAATTCCCTGATCTTTCTCCTGGCGCCTACCTATCCGCTGAATAACTTTGATCTTAAACTGCTTACCCTGGATACGCTCCGCAAACACGATACATATTACCTGACACGCTTTGAAGCCATTCGGCTGCGTTTCTCGCCTGCTCACAGCCTGTTGTTGGCTTCGCAATGGCGGTTCCTGCAGTACTACCTGCCGGAATACACCTACCTGTCCTATGAGATTGGCAGCCGTTGGGAGCAGGATGCAGGGCTGCCACTCCGAACCGAGACCGTCTGGATCGACCCCCAGGATTTCGGGGTGGCCCGTGACAGCCGGAGACTGATTTATGCCGTCCTATTTGAGGATGAGCTGGCTGCGTTTGACCGCTCCTCAGATCGTTTACACCACATGGGTCTTCCTAATGGCCAATCGCTGGCCTATCATGAAATTGAAACGGACGAAATCCTAACCCTTAGCCCTGAATCCATTGCCATCCAGCTTTCATCCGGAGCGATTCGTTAGCATTTTCGAACCCGGCGGACCCGACACGGCTTCTCATGTCGCCTCACCTGTCTATCCTCATCGTAAACTGGAATACTCGCCAGCTTTTGGCCAGGTGCCTGGAATCGATCAGGCGCTCGCAAGAGGGTCTCTCTCTGGAGATCCTGGTCGTAGATAACGGCTCGTCGGATGGCAGCCCGGGCTTGATTCGGTCTGATTTCCCCGAAGTAAGATTACTGGAAAACGCCGAGAACCTCGGTTTCGCCCGGGCGAATAACCAGGCTATCCGGGCCAGCTCGGCTCCCTACGTGTTGCTCTTGAACAGCGACACCTGTGTGCAGCCCGGCGCCCTGGGGGGCATGTTGCACTTCATGGAACGGAATCCCAAAGTTGCTATACTGGGAGCCGAGCTGCTGAATCCTGATGGCAGCCTGCAACCCTCTTGGGCTCGGTTTCCTACCCTGTGGTCTGAGTTTGCCGGTAAGAATGTGCGTGCTCGTAAGCCTTACCCGGATGCCACTGGAGAGCGGGCGTATCAGGTAGACTGGGTGGGCGGGGCTTGCCTGATGGCCCGGCGAGAAATGATCGACCAGGTCGGATTGTTAGATGAGGGTTATTTCATGTATTCCGAAGAGATGGACTGGTGTTACCGGGCTGCAAAATTGGGTTGGTATGTCTGCTACCTGCCGGGCGCCAGATTAATCCACCTGGGTGGTGGCAGCAGTCGCCATGCCGCTGCCGGCATGATTGCCGAGCTCTACCGAAGCAAGCTGCGTTTCTTCGCCAGGCACTACGGGCAGAGAAAGGCTCGCTTATTAGGCCTGCTCCTACAGGCCAGATTTCTGGGCAAGGCCCTCCTGAGCAGGCTGCGAGTCATGAGAGCCTTCGGTCGCTCAGACCAGTTTGAGACCTCCTTCCGCCAGGCTATCACGTTGAGCCGTGCTATTCGCCATTCTCACGCCAGGGAACAGTGAATCATTGAGAGAAATAATATGAGGGTAGGTATAGACGCCCGCTTTCTGACTCATCCGCAGGTAGGTGGGTTCAAGACCTACACCCTGAACCTTGTCGCAGCCATTGCCAGCGTAGATGCTGAGAACGATTACGTGCTCTACCTGGATCGCCAGCCTGACCGGAACGGGGCATTGCCCGATAGCCCACGTTTCTCATACCGGGTTGTGCCCGGCAGCCTTCCGCTGATTGGCATGCCCTGGCGCGAGCAGTTTCTGCTCCCCGCACAGGCAGCCAGAGACGGGCTGGACCTGTTCCACGCCCCAGCCTTGACTGCGCCTCTGCGCCTGCCCTGCCCGTTGGTGCTCACCGTGCACGACATGCTGTGGCGCCACCCGCGTGCATATTCGCCAGCCAGAGGCCTGTCCATAAATAGGAAATTAATGCAAACCTACTACCGCCTGGTGCCGGGCTACGCTGCTCGCCAGGCCGCGGCAGTGGTCACGGTATCGCAGACTGCCCGACAGGAAATCTTGCGGGAATTAGGCCTGCCGCCGGAAAGAATCTTCGTTACCTACGAAGCCGCCGGACCGGCCTTCCATGCGCCCATGCAATCGTCGAACGGGAATTTGTTAGAGCAGAGGCATAACCTGGCCCCTCCATTTTTACTGGCCCTGGGATCTGCCGACCCGCGGAAAAACCTCTCGGCCGTGATCCAGGCATATTCTTGCCTGCCGGCGGGAACGCAGGCGCGCTACCCGTTGGTCATCGTTTGGGCTAATACCCTCCTGGCAGCAGAGCTGCACGCACACATCCGGTCCCTCGGACTGAAGGACCGGGTATATCACCTGTTCGCGGTCTCGGATCAGGACCTGGCCGGGCTCTATCGGGCGGCGACGCTTTTTCTATTTCCCTCCTATGGAGAAGGCTTTGGCCTGCCGCCATTGGAAGCGATGGCCTGTGGGACCCCGGTCTTGGCAGCGAACAACTCGTCCTTGCCGGAAGTGCTGGGCGATGCCGCTGCCCTGGTGGATGCGGCTGATCCACAGGCGATTGCCAAAACGATTGCCTCCCTGCTGGCGAATCCGGATTTGCGACAGAATATGGCCGAGAGAGGCCTCCAGCGGGCAGCCGGCTTCTCCTGGCAACGCTGCGCAGAGCAGATCATAGCCATCTACCGCAAGGTTGCACTGTAATGAACATCTTGCTGCTGACACAGGTGCTTCCCTACCCGCCAGATAGTGGCCCCAAGGTGAAAACCTGGAATGTGCTGAAATACATTGCCCAGAGGCACCGGGTTACCCTGGTCTCCTTCGTACGCGGCGACCAGACCCGCGAGCTGGGACAGTTGAAAGCCTATTTCCACGCCACTTCGCCTCTGTCAGGGGTCTTCTCAGTGCCCATGCAGCGTGGCCCGCTTCAAGATGGCTTGGCGCTGGTGCGCAGCCTGGCCTCCGGGATGCCGTGGATGATTGCCCGCGATGATCGCACGGCGATGCGCCGAATGGTGGACCACCTGGCAAAGGAGAACCACTTTGATGTCGTCCACGCCGACCAGGTGAACATGTCTCAGTATGCCTTCAGGCTGCCCGCGGTCCGCAAGGTGCTGGATGCCCACAATGCTCTCTGGTTGCTCTATAAGCGCTTGTGGCAGGCCTTGGACGGCGGGCCGCAGAAGTGGCTGCTGGGGAGAGATTGGCGGCTTTTAAAGCGTTACGAAGGGCGGGTGTGCCAGCAATTCGATACGCTGTTGGCCGTCAGCCAGGAGGACAGGCTTGCCCTGGAAGAAGCCAGGGCCGAGGCCGGCGGCGGCGGGCACCCGATTACCGTTGTCCCGATTGCCATTGATACTGGCGAGGTCACACAGGTCCAGCGCTCCCCGAACGCAGACCATATCCTGCATATTGGTACCATGTACTGGCCTCCGAATATCGATGGCATTCGCTGGTTTATCAAGGATGTCTACCCGCTTATCCGGGCCCAATACCCACAGGCCAGGCTGGATTTGCTCGGTGCGCGGCCGCCTGAAGACCTGCTGGCTTTGAATGGTAAGGATGGCGGTATCCATGTTGCCGGCTACGTGGCTGACCCTACCTCCTACCTGGAGAGCGCGGGGGTGATGGTGGTGCCGCTGCGTGCCGCAGGCGGTATGCGGGTGAAGATCTTGAACGCCCTTGCCCAGGGGGTTCCGGTCGTTTCGACCAGTCTGGGCTGCGAAGGCATTGCGGTGGAATCCGGGCGCCACCTGCTGGTTGGCGACTCAGCCCCTGAATTTGCACAGGCAGTCATTAAGGTGCTGTCCGACTGGGAGCTGGCGGCTCGCCTGGTGCAGAATGGGCGGCGCCTGGTGGAAAGCCTGTACGATTACCGGGTTGCTTGTCGTCCACTCGACCAGGTCTACTTCGGGGAGAGCGGCTGATGTCCAGGGCAAACAAAAGGTGCCACTCGGGTCAAAGGCTGACCGAGATCGTCCTGTTCCTTGTTCTGGCTGTGAGCTACGCCTACACTTTTCCCCGCTGGGCCGACCCGAACCAGAATTCGCGCCTGGATATGGTATTTGCCATTGTCGAGGATGGCACTCTTCGGATCGATAAGTATGTAGCCAATACGGTAGACTACGCCCGGGTGGGGGAACACTATTACAGCGATAAGGCTCCGGGGGTAGCGTTCTTAGGAGTTCCGCTCTATGCCGGCCTGAAGCTGGTCCTGGATCAGCCGATTATTGAAGGTATCATGTCTCGTCTCGAGGAAAACACTGCGTTTAAGGCCACTCTGCGTCCCGAAGGCACGGGTCTCTTGGAGCACAAGGTGCGCTTTGCCCTGGCGCAGATTTTCCTGACCTTGGCGATCTCGATATTGCCCTCCGCCCTTCTGGGGGTTCTGATTTACCGTGTAGTGGCTCGGTTAAAACTCAATCAATGGTCGCGCCTCTCAATTGCCTTGGGATACGGCTTGCTTACCCCGGTTTTCGCTTATGCGGGGGCTTTTTATGGACATCAACTCAGTGCGGTGTTGCTCTTTGCCGCATTCCACCTGGTGTTTATCCTCCAGGGACAGCCTTCTGCGGCTCGCCTGGCATTGGTGGGACTCTTTTTAGGCTACAGCGTGGTCAGTGAGTACCCGGCGTTCTTGATTGCTGCCGTCCTGGGGGTTTATACCTTGGCCAAACTATATCAGATGGGGTGCTGGCGGCGTCTGGTGTGGGTTGTCCTCACGGCCGGAATGGTCGGCGCAGGATTGATGGCCTACAATGCCTATGTCTTTGGCAGCCCACTGGACCTGGGTTACAGCCATTCGGAGCTCTGGCAAAGCCAGCACCAGGCCGGTTTCATCAGCCTGACACGGCCGCACTGGCAGGCGATCTGGGGGATTACCTTCAGCCCATATCGCGGGTTGTTCCTGTACTCCCCTTTCTTGCTCCTGGCCATCCCTGGATTTTGGCTGTGGTGGCGAACTCGAGAAATGCGATCCGAATTCTGGTTGGCTTTGACCAGCGTGTTAGCACTTTTTTTGTTCATTAGTTCATCGATTATGTGGTGGGGCGGGTTTGCCGTCGGCCCGCGTTACCTGTTGCCAATGCTGCCCTTCCTGGCACTTCCGATTGCCTTCACCTTCCGTCGCTGGGACCATCTGACCGGTTTTAAACTCCTGATAGCTGCCCTGTTCCTATGGTCGCTAGTGGTTGTCTGGGGGCTGACCCTGGCAGGGCAGGCTTTCCCCTCGGATGCCATTCTCAATCCCTGGCTCGACTACGCACTGCCCAATTGGTTGGCGGGAGACATTGCCCGCAATCTAGGGACGCTGTTGGGGCTTCCCGGATTCTGGAGCCTGGCTCCGTTACTGGGCATCATAGGAATGATTGGATTAGGCTGGTACGCAAAGGTCGGCCGTCTCCATGCCAGTTAAATCAACTCGAACGCGAGCACTGCAAATTCCCATCTTCATATTCTCATTCGCCGTATTCGTTCGCCTGTCATTTATCAATTTATTGGATTCTGATCAGGTGATTTACGACTCGCTGTACGACCAATACATATACATCGATCTGGCAAAAAGCATCCTGGCGGGGAGGGGCCTTTCGACCAGTATAGAAAACCACTAATCACGATGAAAACGTTCCTCTCAGGCGCGATGCTGGGAACGATTGGATGTTTGGTGGTGATTTCTCCCTGCGTAGCCCGGAATTGGCTGATCCATGGGACATTGCTTATATTTCCGACAAAGGGTGGAGCAACAGCATTGGATTCAGGCATGTTATTCTATATGCGCAATCAATATCCTGGCTAGGCGAAGGATTGTCTAACCGAGCTGCACTGCATCATCCTGGGCTGCGAAGAATTAATTGAATTGGAACGCGACCAGGTCGCAAAAGGCATGAGGCTACAATTTTCAATCTCCAACCCTGGTCTTACGGCCCGCTATGCATTGTCACGATTATTTCAATCGTTCCCTCTAATCCCACGAGAGGATTTGCCGCCTCCTATCGGGCATAAGGGTACACGCTCTCGACCACCGGATAGCTACCATCCAACCTCGTTGGATGACTTCCCGCTTTACTTTACGCCTGCTGAAAAATTGAGAGTCTGGCCTTTTCGATTGATTTTCTTTGGGGCAATCGTAGGCTTGCTCTACGGCCTGAGACATCACCGGACTGAATTTTTATTGTTGATTTCTCCCATCGCCATTTGCCTGCTCAGTGCTTTGTTCGTAAACGGGAAGGAACGGTACCGCATTCCCTTCGATTCATTCAGGGCGATTGTGGCTGCGTATGGCATTGTGAACATCGCAGAGTCGGTAACGAGGGTTTCTATCCATCGGATCACACACTCTGCGCATGCGGCTCAATAGATTCAGGAGTTATGCTGTTGAACGGAAGAAGGAAATTCCTGGACGAACTGTGTAGGTCCAAAGATAAATGCATGTCATGAACAGCGCCATAAGAACCGGTCTCAAGACCAAGGATAAAGCCGCAGCGCTCATTTGGGGAGAATCGTCTTTCGTTGTACGCGTTACCCTGATCGTATTGGCGCTTACCTCCATCCCGTACGTCTATGGCTATCTGGTGGCCCAACCAGGCAAAGAGTTTATGGGCATCATGGTGGACGTCCCTGACCATGCACAATACTTTTCGTGGATGCGAGAATTATCCACCTCCCACCTGGCTGCCAATAAGTTGACCCCTGAGACGAACAGTCCGGTTTTATTTAACCTGCTCTGGTGGGGGATGGGTCGTTTAGGTACAATGATTGGATTGGGTTACGCGGGGATGTTCCAGGTCCTGCGCGTCTCCGCCGGGGCGGCCTTTTTACTGCTCGTCTATCGCGTAATCGGACTCTTCCTGAAAGACCTGTGGAGCAAACGCATTGCCTTCATGGTGGTGGCCTTCACTTCGGGTTTTGGGTGGATACTGGTAGTGCTAAAATATACTTTCTCTCACGGCCAGCTTATATATCCTCTGGATGTGTTCATTGCCGAAGGCAATACTTTCCTGGGGATCTTGGGCTATCCGCACTTTATCGCTGCTGCCCTCTACATCCTGGTTTTTGATCAGGTCTTGCGTGGCCAGTCGCGAGGCCAGTTGCGCTACGCGCTGGCTGCAGGGCTATTGGCGCAATTCTTCGGCTGGCAGCACGCCTATGACCTCGTCCTCGTGTACGGAATCCTGGCCGGCTATACCGCCCTGGTGGCCTTGCGTGATCGACGTCTGCCTGTCTACCTGGTCAGGAGCAACCTGATCTTGTGGGGTCTATCATGCTGGCCCGCGATATACTCGCTAGTCTTGACCCGCGCCGATCCAATCTGGGAGAAGGTATTGGACCAATTCGCCAATGCCGGCGTCTACACGCCCAATCCCTTCCATCTGATTATTTTGCTCGGACCTGCCTTCCTGTTGGCAATCTTTGCATTTGTCAAAGATAATCCGCTCCGTCTGGCAGGAGTGGAAGACCATAAGATCTTCCTGCGATCCTGGTTCTTATTCAATTTCCTGCTCATCTATATCCCTACCGATTTCCAGATCCACATGTTGAACGGCTGGCAGGTACCGATCGCCATCCTGGCGACGCACGGGTTGGTGGATTATCTAGCGCCTTTCCTACGAGGCCTGGCAGTGCGGTTGGGTATCCCTGGGCTGCATTGGACATCACTCCGCAGAGCCCTGGGAATCGTCCTCGTGTTGGTGATACTGCCGACCAATCTCTATCTATGGACCTGGCGCTTCGTCGAGCTGGGGCGCGGAGACTACCCGTACTACCTGCATCGCGATGAGCTTGTCGCGCTGGATTGGTTGGAGGCCAATGGCAGGCCTGATGACGTGGTTCTCAGTTCCCTCACCATTGGGCAATATATCCCCGCCTTGACCGGGAAGCATGCCTTCCTTGCCCATTGGGCGCAGACCCTCGATTTTTTCGCCAAATCTGACATGGTGGCGGAGTTCTTTAACCTGGCGACTGCCGAGGACCGTCGCCTGCAGATCATCGACGCCTATGGTGTAGATTTCATCTTTTATGGGCCGGCGGAGCGGGAGTTGGGTGGTTACTTGCCGGCTTCATCGAGCTATCTCAGTTTCGCCTTCTCGGTGGGTGAGGTTGAGATTTTCGAGATTGCTTCAGAGCTTTCGGGTTTGTCGAGGCCACTCATTGAGATGGATGTGGGTGTGATTAAGGGATACTTGTGGTCATCGAAAACCAGACCGTAAGGCGCAATTTGTTCAGGATAGCCCTGGTCATATGCCTGGCCTTGATCGGGTTGTTCACCAGCTTATCGATCGCCTGGGCTCAAACCCCCATCCGCACACCCAGCCCAACTCCCCAGGGAATCCCACAGGAGACAGAAGAACCGCCTGAGCCTGAGAACAGCCTTGTAGCCCTGCGATGGACTACCCCGATTTCCTTGGGTGTGGGGTGGTTTCCGGACGTGGCAGCAGACCCTCTGGGAGGCGTGCATCTAGTATGGGCTGGGGGGCGGTTGCTGAAAGATAGCTCTAGCAGCTCCGATGATCCTGCTCGAGGTTACGACGCAGTGATGTATGCTGCCAGCCCCGATGGACGTCGCTGGGAATCCTTCAATGATATCGCCGCCATTCCCCAGGGAGGCGGCAGCGAGTCCACCCGCCCGGCAATCATCATCGATCCTGGTTATACCCTGCATCTGACTTATCGGGGCCAGAACGTCTATTATTCACAGGCGCCGGTATTTTCTGCCGCTTCGGCCAAATCCTGGCGCAGTCCCCTCCAGATCAGCCAGGGTCAGGTGGCTTACTTTTCCAAACTGGTAGCGGGGGTTGATGGCAGGCTGCACCTGATCTTTACCCAAAACGTCCCAACGGCTGCCTGCGGGATTTGCTATCATGTCTTGTATCGCCGGTCTGATAGCGATGGCTTCTTTTGGTCGGATCGCCTGGATGTCTCTGTGTTGGATATCGGGGGTGCCAAGCCTCAACTCTTGATCGATGGGCAGGGTAATCTCCACCTGGTCTGGGAATCTGGGCAGGGTGGTTCCTACGGGCAGCTAGAGGATCCCACATCTGTGAAATACGCCGCATCCTATGACGGGGGTGATAGCTGGATCAACCCGATCAGACTCTCCAGCCTGGCTTCCAACGCCAAGAACATTGCGCTCGGTCTGGATGGAGATGACACACTAGTTGCCGCCTGGCAGGATCTACCGGATAACCGGGTCCTCTTCCGGGTTTCGGAGGACCAGGGCCAGAGTTGGAGCCTGGCGAAATCCATACCAGGGGTATGGGGAGTCTGGTACGATTACCAGCCGCGCCTGGACGACTACGCCATGGCGACGGACAGCGCTGGGATGTTGCACCTAATAATGGTAGGTCGCACTTCATCTGAACAGCGCTCGATGCAGGTCCTACATCTTACTTGGGATGGGTCGCGCTGGTCTGACCCCGATGTGATCGTCACTCTGGAGGGAGATGTCCCCGAATGGCCGCGCATCGCTATTGGCAACGGAAATGTGCTGCGCGTGACCTGGTACCAACGCGATGCAGCACACATCTTTGACTCTGGCAGAGGCATTTACACGATCTGGTACACGCAGGCCTCCATCACCGCTCCCCGCCTGACACCGCCGCCCACGCCCACCAATACGCCGCTCCCCTTTGAGGCGGATTCTACGACTTCCGCCCCTCTATTTTTAAGTTCTCCAACCCCCGATATGGCATTATCCCTTATCCCAATGGATACTGGATCGGCGTTCAGCGAGAATGACGAGGTTTGGTTGATCTTAAAAGGTTTGCTGCCAGCCCTATTCTTATTGGTGGCGGTGATCGTGGGGATCAGGATGCGAAACTCGTGAAGCTGCTGTTCGTTGTCCCTTATGCTCCGAATCTGATCCGGGTACGACCATACCAGTTGATTCGCCACCTGGTGGCACGCGGGCACCAGGTCACCCTGTTGACCTTGTGGAGCGAGCCGCGTGAACAGGGGGAATTGGCGGTCTTTCAGGGGTACGGCCTGGAGCTGCATGCTTTCCGGTTGCTGCCCGGGCGGTCGATGTGGAATTGTATCTGGGCTTTGCCTACACGGCTTCCACTGCAGTCGGTTTATTGTTGGCAGCCAGCCATGGCCAGGCAGGCGGTGGAGCTGATCGATGGACGGGATGGCAGACCCGCTTATGACGCCATCCATGTGGAACATCTGCGAGGCGCACGCTATGGTATACACTTGAAAGCCCATCTGCAACGCTCCCAGGTTAGAGTCCCGATTATTTGGGACAGCGTCGACTCGATCAGCCACCTGTTCAACCAGGCTGCAGAACAAAGCCAGGGGTCGTGGAGACGCTGGATCGCTCGCTTTGAGTTGCACCGCACCCAACGCTACGAGGGCTGGCTCGCCAGACAGTTCGCGCGGGTCCTAGTCACCTCTCCTGTTGACCGGCAGGCCTTTTTGAGCCTGGTGCCGCTCGGCGAATCATCGCCTGCGATTTCGGTCCTGCCCAACGGCGTAGACCTGGAATATTTCCGCCCGGCCTCACAGGAGCAACGCGAGCCAACTACCCTGGTTCTGAGTGGTAAGATGAGCTACCATGCAAACATCTCCATGGCAACTTACCTGGTGAGTGAAATCATGCCATTGGTCTGGGCGCAGCGCCCCGATGTCCGGTTGGTAATCGCAGGAAAGGATCCACCTACATCGCTCAAGGAGTTGGCCAGCAACCCAGCCGTTACCGTGACTGGCGCTTTGGCTGACATCCGCCCCTGTCTGCAGCAGGCTGCGCTGGCGTTGGCTCCTCTCACGTACGGCGCGGGAATATCGAATAAAATCCTGGAGGCAATGGCCTGCGCCACTCCGGTGATAGCTACTACCCGGGCAATCTCTGGTTTGAAGGCGCGGCCGGGAGAGGACCTGCTCATCGCCGATACCTCGGTCGATTTTGCCGGTGCTGTGTTGGACCTGTTGGCTGATCCCCAATACAGGTGTCAGATTGGCCTGGCTGGCAGGCGTTACGTGGAAACGCACCACCGCTGGGATGACGTAGCTTGCCAGCTAGAAGAAATTTACCAGTCAGCCTTGGATATCCTGCCATGAAGGTCATATATTTCCTATGAGAACCCGTTTTGCCGGCTCATACGTTTATTTCTTAAGATCCAATCGAAAGGGACTGCTTTTGTGGGAATGCACATTATGGGATTCTATCCTACGTTTATTTTGGTGTCCTGGATGATTATGCGATGAAATTGGGCGATATCTTTTATCCTCTGTGGAAGTGGTGGTGGATGCTGGCCGTAACCACGCTGATTGCTATCCTATCCAGCTTTTATATTGTCAGGCTCCAACCGCCGATCTACGAGACACGCACCACCCTATTGGTTGGCCGGGCGATTGCCGAACCAAATCCCAACAACAACGAGTTCTTCCTCAGTCAGCAGTTGGCGGGCGCTTACGCTACAATGGTCATGCGCGACCCCGTTCGCAGCCGGACGATGGAGACCCTACAACTCGAGGAGCTGCCTGAGTACAAAGCCCAGATCGTTCCGAACAGCCAATTCATTGAGATCGTGGTGATCGACATAAGCCCCCTGCGCGCCCAGGTGGTCGCCAATGAGCTGGCCAACCAGTTGATCATGCAGAGTCCCACCAGCTCTCGGCAATTGAGCTCCGAACGACAGGCGTTCGTCGACCAGCAACTGGCTGAGATGGAGGCCAGCATCCTGGCGACCGAGAATGAGATTTCCACCACCCAAGAGGAGTTGGCAAAGCTTACCAGCGCCATTCAGATCGCCGACACTCAGCAGCGCCTGGCTGCCTTGCAGGAGAAGCTCAGCCTGTTGCGGAACAATTATGCGAATTTATTGTCAAATACGGGGGGCGGAGCCATCAACACCCTGAGCGTGATAGAGCCGGCCAGCCTGCCTACCCGCCCGATTGGCCCCAACAAGCCGGGCATTGTTGCATTATCTGCTGCAATTGGTCTGGCGCTGGCAGCCAGCGCAGCCCACCTGCTGGAATATCTGAATAACACCTTGGAGTCGCCCCAGGAAATCTCCCGGGTGCTGGGTTTGCCAATCCTGGGCTATATTGCCGAAGTGAAGGATAGCAAGGGGGTCTGGTTTTATGTGCATAAGCATCCACGCTCGCCGATCAGTGAAGCTTTCCGCTCGCTACGCGCGAACCTAGACTTCGCCTCGCTGGATTATCCACTGAAGAGCATTTTCATCGCCAGTCCCGATACCGCGGAAGGCAAGACCACCGTCGCCATCAACCTGGCGGTAACCATGGGGCAGGTGGGAAAAAAGGTGATCCTCGTGGACGCCGACCTGCGTAAACCCACAGTATATAAGTATCCGGGCGCGACGACCAAGATCGGTCTGAAAAATGTGTTGGTCGATGATCTCGACTTGCGTGAAGCGCTACGCCCCTTGGGTGACCATAATATCTCCATCCTCCCGAGCGGCAACCGGACCGCGCGCAGTGCCGAGTTGCTTAGCTCGGAGAAAATGGATCAGGTCCTGATAAGCTTAGAGGGATTATGTGATGCGCTGATCATCGATGGGCCGCCGTTCTTCATCAGTGATGCGGTGATCCTTTCAGCCAAGGTAGATGGTGTGCTGATCGTGATCCGCCCGGGTCACACCCGTGAGGATGTGGCCCGTTCGATGATGGAACAGATGGACCGGGCTGGCGCCAGGGTACTGGGGATTGTCCTGAATCGCATCTCCAGGAAGAACGCCGTTGCTTACGGCAGCTACCGCTATTACTCCACCCATTATGCCGACAGCCCGTATTTCGAAGGCGAGGGTCTCAAACCTGCCGGAGGTGCATGGCGGCGCATCCTCAGCCCGCTTGTGGGCCGCAGAGCCAAATCGTCTGGTAAAACTTCTAAACCCAATCTAGGCCCACAAAGCCGCTCGTAAATCCATCTACATCCTGAAGGTAGGTTTTATCTTCACTTTACCAAGGTTTAACCGATTCTTTAGCCCACTCTCAAGCACCCGTGATATTGTTAATCAATGGTGTACCTTGACGATTGGCGAGTGGATAATCCTCGGGCTGAGGAACTGGAAACAATGGTCGGCTTGAGCGATGGGGAACGGGCGCTATTGACCCCCCTCGGCGTTTGTGCCCGAAAGGTTGCCCCCCTATTGAGTGCGGCCTTCGCTAAACGTGCTTCAGCCTGCTCCATGTTTTCCAATTTTTCCGGGGAGGATTCGGATAGTTTTAAAGCCCGCATGCAGGCTTGGTTTGTCGATCTATTCGAAGCGCATCCTGAAGGAGTGCGCTCAGAGGACCAATGGGTGAATGAACGCTTCTTCAGATATCCTGTTTCACCTGTGTGCATCATCGTGATGATGGACGTGATTCTAAACCTGGGACGAAGAGTCACCCGCTACAGCCATAAACGGGAGCGGGCAGTCCGGGCGTTTTACATGTCCCTGGCTTTGCAGTTGACCTTGCTGGAGCAGTGCTACGAGCTCGTACGCCGTAGACTCAGTACTCAATTAATGCTGCTCGATTAGGGCTTACAATCGAAATCTCTTGATGATCATGGAGGCACCCCGCGGATCAATCCCGCGGGGTGCCTCTTAATCTCGAATAAAAATAGGCAATTTTGTTAAATCACCTGCTGCTACGCACCTTATTCTGCAGGGTTCGTGAAAGGATCTGTCCCATCTCGTCGGTGGAAGTTCTTCGGCGTGCTTTACCCCTCTCTCCAACCTCCTGCTCAGTGCCCTTGGAGCGTTCCATTGCTTCTCGCAAGGCCATTTCCATGGCGGTTGGAGTGGGTACTTCTTTTGCTGCCTCTTCGACAGGCTCCTTGCTCTTGCTTTGTGGTGCGGCCTTGGAGGCTTTGACTGGCTTTTCCTCTAGTGCTTTCATGCTTAACCGGATTTGTCGCTTCCGGCGATTAACTTCCAGTACCTGCACGTCGATCTCATCGCCTTCTTTTACCACCTCGCCAGGCGATTTTATATAATCATGGGTCATCTCGCTGATGTGAACCAATCCTGGCCTTTCCGCCCCGATATCCACAAAAACGCCGAACTTCTCCAAACGAGTGACCTTACCTTTTACTACCATCCCTTTTACGATCTCCCGCCATTCAAGCGCCATCGGTTCTATCATGGTCAGGTCGATCCGTTTCTTCTTTGGATCGACTCGCCGGACCCACACCTCAACCTTCTGTCCAACCTTGACCACGTCTTCTACCCGATTGGTGGGCTGTTCCTGAAGCTGCGAGATGTGCACCACTCCTGGCGTCTCCAGGCCAATGTCTACGATAGCACCGGCCAGGGTGGTCTTGATCACCTTACCGCTGAAGCGGCTCTTCCGTTTGATCTCTGCAAGGTCAATCAGCTTTGCATTATTCTGGCTTGCTACGGCATTCGTTTCCATAGCGCCACTCTCCACATAAAAAGTATCCACCATTTCTGGTAGGGGTTATCGAAAGGGGAAATGTAGTGTTAAGACCGACATTACCCGCGAATTTGGATTATACCTTGTGGTAGATGAAATGTCAAAAGTACTGTTAGTCGGGAGTGGATAGATTTCTGGGTTAGAATTATAGAATGCGAACATGTCCGAAATGTCATCAAACCACGCGGCAGAACAGATCTGGAAAAACCGAGTCAGGTGCTCAAAGGTATCTGTGCATGC